>Ga0209381_1001673_pt1 | contig 33556 bp, 30 predicted proteins | sample DewCreD2012metaG_FD_184111 | JGI IMG/M metagenome (GOLD analysis project Ga0209381, IMG submission 184111) | Hot spring sediment bacterial and archeal communities from British Columbia, Canada, to study Microbial Dark Matter (Phase II) - Dewar... ... | reverse complement strand
GCATCCTTGCCCAGCATCCGTAGCTCACCTCCAATCGGGCAAATCGTGTGTACCCCCACAACAATTCGCTCGGAGGTGCCGCTTTATCAAGTCCTTGCATGATCGTCCCAAAACGGGTAGTCGCGTCAATTCTTCCACCCCGCAGCACGCCCGACTGGGTGGATCCCTTACCCCGGGCCGGTGGACGGCCTATAGTTAAGGCTCAGGAATTCATCCTATGGCCAAGCACACGATCGTCATGATTCCCGGCGACGGCATCGGTCCGGAAGTGACCGCCGCCACTCGCCGCGTTCTCGAGGCCGCGGGTCTTTCCGTGGAATGGGTTGAACTGCCCGCCGGCGCCAGCGCCATCCAGCAGGGCTGTGAAAACGTCCTGCCCCAGCGCACCCTGGCGGCGATCGAGGCGCACAAGGTCGCCATCAAGGGGCCGGTCACCACCCCCGTGGGCGGCGGGTTCACCTCCGTGAACGTCCAGCTCCGGCAGAAACTCAACCTCTACGCCGCCGTTCGACCCGTCCGCTCCATGCCCAACATCCGAACCCGCTATGAAAACGTGGACCTGGTCATTGTCCGCGAGAACACCGAGGGCCTCTACAGCGGGATCGAGAACGAGGTCACACCCGGCGTGGTCACCAGTCTCAAGGTGGCCACCGAGTCGGCCTGCATGCGCATCGCCCGTTACGCCTTCCGCTACGCCACGCGCCGGCATCGCCGGAAGATCACCGTCCTCCACAAGGCCAACATCATGAAGCTGACCGACGGGCTGTTCCTCAAGTGCGCCCGGCGCATCCACGAGGAGGAGTATCCCAATATCGAGTACGAGGAGGTCATCATCGACGCCGGGCTGATGAAGATCATCCAGGACCCGGCCCGCTTCGATGTCCTGCTCTGCGAGAACCTGTACGGCGACCTGGTCAGCGACCTGTGCGCCGGCCTGGTCGGCGGGCTGGGCGTGGTGCCCGGCGCCAACATCGGCGAACACGCCGCGGTCTTCGAGGCCGTCCACGGCTCGGCGCCGGACATCGCCGGCAGGGGAATCGCCAACCCCCTGGCGTGCATCATGTCCGGGGTCATGATGCTCAATCACATCCACGAGGAAACCATCGCCCGTCGCATCAAGGAGGCCTACGACGCGGTCCTCGGCGAAGGCAAGACGCTGACCCGCGACCTGGGCGGCACGGCCGGAACCAGCGAGTTCGCCGATGCGATCATTTCCCGGCTTCGCTGACTTAATAGAGAATAGTTCAGCAAAATTAAGAATTTGTCTCATGGCCGCGCGCGCTTTTGCCGATCCTGATCTTCGGTCGGCGGATGCCGGGGAAGGCGGGACAAGACATGGCGCTCCTGTTGACGGCAAGGCAGCTCGGCAGCGTGGTCGAGTCGCTGGAAGCGATTTCCATCAGCTCCACTTCGTCCGATAAGCGGAAATTCCCGCGCATCGCCGTCGAGGCCCGCATCGCCCTGGCGCCGATCGTCAATCACAGGATGCACCCCTGGCGGTGCGTCCTGACAAGAGACATCTCCTTCGCCGGCCTGGGCCTGCTCCAGGGGGAGGTCGTCGAGCAGCAGGAACAGTTCATCGTCCAGCTGCCTACCTCAAACCATGCCAGGCTCAGCCTCGTCGGCGTCGTGATGCATTGCCGCAAGCTGGCCGACGGCATCTTCATGATCGGCACGCGCTACCTGCGCGAGGTGGACGAAGACTTCGTCCGCTCGCTCGAGCGGCTTGCCCGCGCGGAACCCCCGAAAACCGCGGCACCGGTCATCCGTTGACCGTCGCCTTCCCGCCCGCTCAACCTCCACCTCCTTTCGTCCGATACGTCAACACGGAACACCGACCATGGACCTGAACGCCGAACATTTCGCCGCCCTGTGCAGGCACCTGGAACTGGATCCGCGCAACTGTGAAACCGATCGGGAAAAACGCCGCGCTCGGCGACTGAGCCACCGCGGACATGTTTGCATCTCCATTCCCCCGGCCGCGCCGATTCGCGTCGAGGTCGCGAACATCTCCTCGCGGGGCATCGCCCTGCTCATGCGGCACCCCTTGGAAAAATGCCGCCAGTTCCTTCTCCAGATGCCCGACAAGCTTGACGCAACGGGGGAGGTGCGGATCCTGTGCGCCGTCGCGAGCTGCCGGCCCGACAGCCGTGGCCGCTACCGCATCGGCGCGGAATTCCTCTGCGCCGTCCCCGCGTCGCCCGCCGTCGACCCGACCGAACTGGAAAGACAGCGGGCCCGCATCCGCGAGTCGATGTTCACCTGATCATCTGCCTCAGCACCCGCTGCAGAATCCCGCCGTGGCGGTAGTATTCGATTTCAACGGGTGTATCGATGCGGCAGATGACCGTGAATTCCCTGCGGCTCCCCGAATCGTCCCTGGCCACTACCGTCAGCGCCTGGCCGGGCTTGAGGCTGTCGTCCAGGCCCGCAATGTCGAAGGTCTCCCGTCCCGTCAATCCCAAAGACTGCCGCGTCTGTCCCTGGCCATAGACCAGCGGCAGAACCCCCATGCCCACCAGGTTGCTGCGGTGAATCCGCTCGAAGCTCTCGGCGATGACGGCCTTGATGCCCAGCAACTGCACCCCCTTGGCCGCCCAGTCGCGGCTGGAACCCATGCCGTAGTCCTTGCCGGCCAGGACGATCAGCGGCGTGCCGCTCTCCTGGTACCTGACCGACGCGTCGTAAATCGACATCTGCTGGTTGGTCGGCAGGTGGATGGTGACGCCGCCTTCGGTCCCGGGGGCAAGCAGGTTCCGCAGCCGGATGTTCGCGAACGTCCCGCGGGTCATCACGCGGTAATCGCCGCGGCGCGAGCCGTAGCTGTTGAAGTCGGCGGGGCCAACGCCTCGCTCGATCAGAAACCTCCCGGCCGGGGAGTCCTTCTTGATCGAACCCGCCGGCGAGATGTGATCCGTCGTCACCGAGTCGCCGACCATCACCAGTACGCGGGCGCCGGCGATGGGCTGGATCGGCCGGGGCTCCGCCGACAGGTTCACAAAAAACGGCGGCTCCTGGACGTAGGTGCTGCCAGGATCCCAGTTGAACAACTCCCCGCCCTTGACCGGGATGCGGTTCCATTCGTCGTTGGCATTGGCCACGTTGCCGTACTGCCTGGCGAACATCTCCGGGGTCAGGCATTGCTGGATCGTCCGGTTCACTTCCTGCGCACTTGGCCAGATGTCGCGGAGAAACACCTTCCGCCCATCCTTGCCCACGCCGACCGGCTCAGTCGTCAGGTCGATGTTGACGGTTCCGGCCAGGGCAAAGGCCACGACCAGCGGCGGGCTGGCCAGGTAATTGGCGCGGACGAGTGCGTTGATCCGCCCCTCGAAGTTGCGGTTGCCGGAGAGAACGGCGGCGACAACCAGGTCTTGGGCCTCGACGGCACCGGCGACGGCCTCGGGCAGCGGGCCTGAATTGCCGATGCAGGTGGTGCAGCCGTAGCCCACCGTGTTGAATCCGAGCTTGTCCAGGTACGGCGTCAGGCCCGCCCTGTCAAAGTAGTCGCTCACCACGCGGCTTCCAGGTGCCAGGCTGGTCTTGACCCACGGCGGCACCCTCAGGCCCGCCTCGACGGCCTTCTTCGCCAGCAGCCCGGCGGCCACCATCACGGAAGGATTGCTGGTGTTGGTGCAGCTCGTGATGGCGGCGATGACGCAATCGCCGTGGGCAAGCCGTGAGACATCGCGCCCGGCCACGGGAACGTCTTCCAGCTTTTTCTTGAACACCTCGGCCATGGCCGACCGGAACGACTGCTTCAACGCACTGAGCTCCACCCGATCCTGCGGGCGGCGCGGCCCCGAGACCGACGGCTGCACGGTGCCCAGGTCCAGTTCCAGCAGTTCGGTGAACCGCGGCTCGACGTCATCGCGCCGCCACAATCCCTGCTCTTTGCAGTAGCGCTCCACCAGGTCGATCTGCGCCGCGCTGCGGCCGGTCAGCCTCAGGTACTCCAGCGTCTGCTCATCCACGGGGAAGAACCCCATCGTCGCGCCGTACTCGGGCGCCATGTTGGCGATGGTGGCGCGGTCGGCCAGGGACATGCTCTTGAGCCCCTCGCCGCAGAACTCCACGAACTTCTCCACCACGCCGTGGGCCCGCAGAATCTGGGTGATGACCAGCACCAGGTCCGTCGCGGTCGAGCCCTCGGGAAGCCTGCCGTGGAGACGGAAGCCGACGACCTGCGGCGTGACCATGTAGATCGGCTGGCCGAGCATGCATGCCTCGGCCTCGATCCCGCCCACGCCCCAGCCAACCACGCCCAGGCCGTTGATCATCGTCGTATGCGAGTCGGTGCCCACCAGCGAATCGGGAAACGCCTTGCCGTCGCGGAGTTGGACCACCCTAGCCAGGTACTCCAGGTTCACCTGGTGCACGATGCCGGTGCTGGGGGGAACCACCGAAAAGTTCTGGAACGCCTTCTGGCCCCACTTGAGAAACTCGTAGCGCTCCAGGTTGCGTTCAAAGTCCTTCCTGTTGTTGACCGTCAGCGCGGTGGAGGTGCCGTACTCGTCCACCTGCACGGAATGGTCGATCACCAGGTCCACGGGAATCAGCGGATTGATCTTCTGCGGATCGCCGCCGGCTCGCTTCACGGCCGAGCGCATGGCGGCCAGATCGACCACCGCCGGGACGCCCGTGAAGTCCTGAAGAATGACGCGGGCGGGCTTGAACGGCAACTCTTCGGCAACGACCTTGGCCGCGTTGTAGTTGGCCAGGCGCACCACGTCTTCGCTGGTGACCTCGAACTCGTCCAGGTTTCGCAGCGCCGACTCCAGCAACACCTTCACGGAAAAGGGCATTCTGTCGATTTGCCCGATGCCGGCCCTGGACAGCGCATCGAGGCGGTAAATCGTCACATTCCCCGCCTTTGTCTGGAGTTGCGATTCGGCACCAAATTTGTTCATGTTGGCCATGGTGGTCTTCCGCCGGGACTGCTTCCTGTTCAACCTGCCTCACGATCGGCCGTCGAAGCGGGCGATTCTATGCGCGTGCTGCGGGGGCCACAAGTTGGCTCCGGGCGCCCGCTCGCGGTGAAGTGTGTGACCCTTTCCGCGGTCGGCGGTCCGGTCTGGTGCGGGTGGACCCCGTGTCACGGGCCTCCTCGCCCGTGCCCCGCAACTTGCGGAAGGCATTGATCCGGCAAGGGCAGAGACGCTGCAACATGCGGCCGCAACCGTCGGATCGGTTATGATGACGGCATGAATCACCAGGTGGCATGGGCTTTGGTGCTGGTTCTGTGGGTTGCGGCGCGGGCGGCGGTTCCGGTCTTCTATCAGAACGACTTTGAGGGGCCGGAACCGCTCAACGGCTGGGGCGGCGCTGGTCGATTGGCGGTTGGACACCAGGGGCAGGGGATGATCGTCCAGATTCCGGCCGGGAAGCCGGCCACGGCGACGGCCTCGCTAACGCTTCCAGTCGAGAAGATGCGCGGATGCACGGTCAATGCCTGGGCGGATGTGCGCGCCCAGGATGTGACCCTGCCGCCAAGGCCCTGGAACGGCGTGAAGTTCATGCTGGTCGTCGAGAGCCCGTCGGGCAAAGACTGGCCGGCGGAAAACTTCGAGGGCGGCAGTTTCGACTGGCGGCGCGCGGCCTTTTCGACGCGGATACCCGCGGATGCCACGCGGGTTCAACTGGTGCTGGGCCTGGAGCAGGTCACGGGCACGGTGTGGTTTGACAACGTGCGGATCGCCATGGCACGCACCCCCGCCATTCCCGAGATCAAGCCGTTTGAGACTCGGCACGTGGGCCACAACCTGCCGCGTCTTCGCGGCGCCATGGTGGCGCCCAACATCGACGAGGCTGGGCTGCGAACGCTGGGCCAGGAGTGGAACGCAAACACGATCCGCTGGCAGATCATCCGGTATGTGGGCCGGGAGTATCGCTACGAACCGGCCGAGTATGAGCGATGGCTGGAGGGAGAACTCAAGCGGCTGGACGCGGTGTTGCCGCTGTGCCGGAAGTACGGGCTGATGGTGGTCGTCGATCTGCACTCTCCGCCGGGGGGAAAGCGGACCGTGTCGGGATATGTGGGGTCGGATGCGGGCCTGTTCTCCGACAGGCGGGCCCAGGAGCATTTTGTGGAAGTGTGGCGGAAAATCGCGCGCCGCTACAAGGGCCAGACCATCATCTGGGGGTATGACCTGGCCAATGAGCCGGTGGAGGGAGTGGTGGGGGAGGATTGCCTGACCTGGCGCGAACTGGCCGATCGGGCGGCCAAGGCGGTGCATGAGATCGAGCCGGAGCGGACGATCATCGTTGAGCCGGCCGACTGGGGCGGGCCCGCGGCACTGGCGAATCTCGTCCCGCTACAGGAGCCGAACGTGGTGTACAGCGTTCACATGTACGTGCCGGCGGAATTCACGCACCAGTCGGTGCATGGAGGCGAGGCCGACGTGGTCTATCCCGGGCCGATCAAGGGGGAGATGTGGGACAAGGCGAGGCTGGAAAAAGCCCTGGCACCGGTGGTGGAGTTTCAGCGGAAGTACAACGTTCACATTTACATTGGGGAATTCAGCGCCATCCGCTGGGCGCCGGACAACAGCGCGTACCGGTACCTGAAGGATGTGATCGAGATTCTCGAGGCCAACGGCTGGGACTGGGCGTATCATGCCTTCCGCGAGTGGCACGGGTGGAGCGTGGAGCACGATGAGAACCGGGCCGGCAACAGGCCCGCCTCGACTCCGACCGACCGCCAGAAACTGCTGACAGAGTGGTACGGCCGCAACAGCAAGCCCCAGGTCCAGTGAAGTGCCGCGTTGCGCATCGGTCCCTGCGGTGCAGGCAAGTTGGCTCCAAGGCGAAGATCGGGCGGCCGGTCAGGATGCGCTTCTTATCGCGGCCCGCGTCCCTGTCCGCCGCCCGGCCCGTATCCCATCCGCATACGCATCTGGCGGCCTTGGCCGCGGCATTCCTCGGCCAGTACGCCGAACAACTGCTGGCGTTGCTGCGGACTGAGGTGATCCCGCACCGCCAGCAGGTGCTGCGCCGTGCGCCGCTCCAAGGCCGCTCGGGCGGCGATGGTGGCCTCGACGTGCTGGTTTATCGCCGAAGCGGGCGTGTCGGTCTTCTCCAGGGAGGCCGCCAATTCGGCTCGCGCCGCGGCCAGTGACTGCCGCAGCTTCTTGAGGTCCGCGCCGAATGATGGATCGTGATCCAGAATGATCTTCCGTTGGTCGGCAGGAACGTTCAGCCACTCCAGCAGCGCCTCGGCGGCTGGATCGACGGCCGGTTCGCTGGACGCCGAGCGGGCCGCCCGCGTGATCGAATAAGCTCCAAGACCCACCACAAGGGTCGCGGCGATGAGGATGACCAGGTGTCGCGTGTTCATAGCGCATCCTCCGAACCGGCGGGAACGATCGCCTCCAGCATGGCAGTGAGCAACTCACCCTCCTGTCCGAAAGAGTCGGCCAGAAGCTGGTGAACGGCTTGTTCGCTGGCCACGGTGGCCGGTCGCTTTTCCGGTATCGCCAGGGCGGCAAGGATGCCGGCGCCGGCCGCAAGGGCGATGGATGCGGCCAGGGCCAGACGCCATCGGCGGGCATCCGACCGCTTCAGATCGGCAAGAATGGCCGGGACAAGATCCCGCTGCGGGGCGTCAACCGTCCATTCCCCCAGCGCATCCCAAGTTGCCTGAAGATCCTGATATCGCTGGCGGCAGGCTTCACACTGATCCAGATGGGCCAGGCATGCTTCACGCGTCTGGACGGTCATCTGGCCGCTGATCAGCCCGATAAGCATGTTTTCCTGCGGGCACATGCGCACCTCTTCCTTTCATTAAACGCATCGCTGGTGCCACTTCCTGCGGAGAAATCAGACGGCAACCCAGGATTTGAGTTTCTGCCTCAGTGTCTCATAAGCTCTTGACAACAAGGATTCTACGGCGGATTCACTCCAGCCGGTGGCATCCGCAATCTGGCCATGGGTGAAATTCTCAAAGCGATGGAGCAGTACCGCCATTCGCTGCCGCTCAGGAAGAGCGGCGATGGCGCTTTGAATGGCGCGGACTCTTTCCTGTTGAATCAGCGCCTGATCGGCAGCGGGTGAGGTGCCCGACTCCACCACCTCGGTCAGCGGAATGGGCCGAGCAGCGCGGGCGCGATCCAGGCAAAGGTTCACCACGATGCGGTACAGCCAGGTGCGGAAGGCGGCCGACGGGTGATAGGTGCCGGCGGCGCGATACACCCGCAGAAATGTCTCCTGGGCAATGTCATCGGCCACATCCCAGCGGCCCGTGGTGCGATAGGCCAGGCGGCGAACGACATCCTGATGACGATGCACCAGTTGTGTCAAGGCGGACATGTCGCCGCCGGCCACACGCCGCATCAACTGGGCATCCGATTCACCGGGTTGTTCCAGATCGCCCATCAACACCCAATGGATGCTCATTTCTCAACGGGAGTTACAGATTCTCCGCAGGAAACCGGCCAGTGGTTCGTTCAAGAGCTGGATTCTAACACAAAGGAGCTCTCATGAAGCGAATTGCGTTGGTTGCGGCGATGGCAGGAATCATGGCGCTGACATCGGTGTCGATGGCCGCTGGCGGTCAGGGCAAAGGGCAGGGCCAGGGTCAGGGCACCCAGCAGCAGGATCAGCAGCGGCTGCGGAAGCGTGATGGATCGTGCGGCGGATATGGCGGGCAGTGCCGCGGTCAGGGACAGGGACAGGGCCAGGGTCAGGGCAAGCGGCAAGGTCCGCGTGACGGCAGCGGCCCGAATCCCAACTGCCCGAAGAAGTGATCCTGTTTCGGTGATGATTCAGCGAAGGTAAGGTGGAAGGGCCTTGCCTTCGCTGTGTCTTTGGGCAGGCGCAGAAAATGCCGGTAGGGGTGGACCTTGCGCGGGCGGGGGGGAATGAGCGGCGGGGCATCAAATGGTGAGGGGAACTTCGTCAGAATGACATAACTTATTTTCCTGTTTGCTATTAAGGCTGGACTTGTGCACCAGATCAGTGGTGCCGGCGAATCCGGCACGGGTTTTGAACCAAGCATTCCACGGGAGATTGCATACGGAGTGTCTCATGGTGGATGCATCGGGCTTGCTGGGTCGGCGGATTGTGGAAGCAGCACGGCTGGCGGCGCTGATGCATCGCTACCAGGAAACGGTCGGGACTGAAATGGGAAGCACGGGGCAGCCGACACGGCCGGGCGGAGCCCGAACGTGGCGATCCACGGATGGAGCGCTGTCCCTGACTGGCGGTTGCCGGATGCAACCGCCCAATGCCGAAGGAGAGCCGCAATGATATACGGCCTGTATCTTTCGGCCTCGGGCGTCCTGGCGAATTCGTACCGGCAGGACGTCATTGCCAACAACCTGGCCAACGCGGAAACCGTTGGCTTTAAGAAGGACCTGGCGGTCTTCCAGGAACAGCAAACGGAATCCGCCCGGCGCGGGCTGAACCCGGCCCGGCACAGCAACCTTGTGCTCGAGGGACTGGGCGGCGGACTGGGGGCGATGCCCATGTACGTGGACCACTCCCAGGGCGAACTGGAGCCAACCGGCGGGCCGCTGGACGTGGCCATCCAGGGCGAAGGGTACTTCGCGGTGCGGCATCGGGGCCGGCGCATGCTGACGCGCGACGGGCGCTTCCTGGCGGACCGGGAAGGTTACCTGATCCAGGCGACGACCGGGGCCGAAGTGCTCGACAGCGAGGGTCAGCCGATCAAGCTGAATCCCGGGCTGCCGGCGCAGATCACGCCCGACGGCGCGATCACGCAGAACAACCAGGCGGTCGCGAGGCTGGGGACGTTCACGGTGAATGACCCGCGGAAACTGATCAAGCACGGTTCGGGCCTCATGGAAAGCACCGATCCCCGTTCAATTCGGCCGGGTGACGCGGCGCTGCGGACGGGATTCGTGGAGCGGTCCAATGTCGAGCCGACCCGCGAACTGGTGGCGCTGCTGGATGCCCAGCGGCAACTGGAAGCCAACGCGAACATGATCCGGTACCAGGACCAGACGCTGGGGCGACTGGTCAATGACGTGGGGAAGATCGGCTGAACTGAGGATGCCCGGTTGATTCGACCGGGTTATTGATTGCAGGGTCCGATCCAGGATCGTTTATCGAATAACGAAAACGAACTATGGCAATCACGGCACTCAATTCGGCGGCAACGGGGCTTCGGGCGCTATCGACGAAGATCGACGTGATCGCCAATAACCTGGCCAACGCCGAGACCATCGCGTTCAAGCGCAGCCGCTGCAACTTCGAGGACCTGATGTACCTGACGCTCAAGGAACCGGGCGTGCAGAACGACGCCGGGGAGATTTCCCCGGCCGGGACGCAGGTGGGTCTCGGGGTGAAGATCAGCAACACGCAGCTGGACCTGGAGCAGGGGAGCCTGGAGACGACCAATCGCCCGCTGGACGTGGCCATCGAGGGGCAGGGCTTCTTCCGCGTGAAGATCATGGACTCGATCGGGGACGGGTACGGTTACACGCGCAATGGCAACTTCTTCCGCAACAAGGATGGCGAACTGGTGCTGGGGATGGGGGACGGGTATCGGCTGGTTCCCCCGATCTCGCTGCCGCCGGACACGACGGCCGTCAGCATCAGCCAGGCGGGACTGGTCGAGTATGAGCGGGCGGGGCAGACGGGCAAATCGACGGCGGGACAACTCAAGGTCAGCCTCTTCGTGAACCCGCAGGGCCTGAAACTGCTCGGGGGAAGCATCTACATTCGTACGGATGCGTCGGGCGAGGCCCTGGAAACCAACCCGGGCGAGGATGGCGCCGGCAAGACACTACAGGGGATGCTGGAAGGAAGCAACGTGGATCCGGTCACTGAACTGGTGAACCTGATCAAGACGCAGCGGAGTTTCGAGCTCAACAGCCAGTCGATCCAGACGGCCGACCAGGCGTTGCAGACCATCGGGAATCTGAGGAGATTCTAAGAGCCGCCGCCGACCGATTGCCCAGGCGACATGGAGGTCGCGAATGCGTACACAGGCAACCCGGACAGTGCGTGACCTGATCATCCTGACGCTGCTGGCGTGGGCCACGCAGACACTGGTCAGCCAGTGGGGCTTCGGGGCGGACGAGGTGTTCATGCCGCGGGAGTTCGGGCGGCCGGTGACGGTGGAGCTTCAGGCCGAGGCGGCCGTGACGGCGGGGGCGGTTCGGCTGCGGCAGGTGGCGCGGTGGTCCCCGGCCGACGAGCAGGCGATGGGGCAGGTGGGGGAGCTTGTGATCGCGCGGTTTGAGAAGGGGAAGACGACACTGAACCTGGAACTGGGGCAGATCAAGCGGACGCTGGAAGAGGCCGGTGCGAACCTGGCGGCGGTGAATTTCTGCGGGGCGATGTCGTGCCTGGTCAGGCGGAGCGACGCTGCGGAAAAGGCGCCGGCGGGGCAACCGGTTCGGGCGGCGGTCAACGGGACCAGCACGACGCCGGTGGAGACCGGGCGCCTGAGCGTGTCATCGCCGGTCCCTGCGCGGACGCTGCGGGAAATCCTGACCGAAGACCTGGTGGCGCGGCTGGGCGTGCCGGAGGAACAGTTGCAGGTGAGCTTCACGGGCCAGGACGAGAAGCTGGTGAACCTGGCCGAGCCGCAGGTGAAGTTTGAGCTGATCAAGCAGCCGTGGAAGAGGCTGGGGGACGTGTCGTGGGATGTGCTGGTGACGCTGCCGGAGGCGGCGCAGCAGCGGGTGACGGTTCGCGGGAACGTGCGGATGTGGCAGACGCAGCTCCTGACGGTCAGGCCGCTGGCGTTCAAGCAGGTGATTCGCCAGGAGGATGTGGCGGAGAAGCGGGTGCTGGTGGACCGCTTGAGCGACGAGCCGATGCTGAGCCGGGAGCAGGCGGTGGGCCAGATGGCCGGGAGGGACCTTGGCGCCGGCGCCCTGGTGACGGGGAAGATGATTTCGCCGGTGATGTTCGCACGGGTTGGGCAGTTCGTGACGGTGTTCGTGGAGGTGGGGAAGGTCCAGCTCAAGTGGGTGGCGGAGGCTCGGGAGTCGGGCACGTACGGACAGACGATCCGGGTGAGGAAGCCCGGGACGCGGGAGGAGTTCAGCGTGGTGCTGACGGGTCCGCAGACGGGGAAGCTGGTGAGCGGCGCGGCGGGCGCCGCGGTGAGCATGAAGTAGGGCAGCGCAGGGACAGGGCCTGGTTGTTCCATGCGCCCCTGCCCCGGCCTTCTCCCGGAGGGAGAGGGAAGGACAGCGAGCGGAGTTGCTCGAAGCCGGCACGAGGTGAGTCGTGAAGCAGGTGTTGCGCTTGATCTGTGCAGGTTGCGCACTGGGAAGTTCGCTGGCGGCGGCGCAAACGGGCGCGCCGGCGGGTTCGTCCGGACCGGCGCCGGTGGTCGGGCAGGAGCCGCCGAGCATCGGCGAGCTGTCGCGCAAGCACCGGGGCTCGCTGCTGAAGGCGACGATGGAGGCCACGCAGCCGACGATGCCCGGGGCGACGGTCAGGCCGAGGCTCGGGTCGGTGAGCTTCACGATGGTGCCGCCGGCCGAACCGCGGACGATCAAGAAGCACGACCTGGTCACGATCATCATCCGGGAGCAGAGCGAAATCAGCTCGGAGGGATCAACGGACCTGAAGAAGGACGCCTCGCTGGATGCGCGGCTGGAGGAGATTTTCCAGTTGCAGGGAGGCAAGCTCAAGGGCGGGGGCGTGAGCTCGCCGGTTCCGTCGATCAAGATGAGCGGGCAGCGGGACTTCAAGGGCGAGGCGCAGGTGGATCGCAGCGACAGCTTCGTGGCGCGGATCACCGCGGAGGTGGTGGAGGTCAGGCCGAACGGCACGCTGGCGCTGGCGGCGCGCAAGCGCATCAAGACCGACGAGGAGGAGCAGGAATTCATCCTGACGGGCTTCTGCCGGACGCAGGACGTGACCGTGGACAACACCGTGCTCAGCACGCAGTGCTACGACCTGAACCTGGAGAAGAACCACCGCGGCGCCGTGCGCGACACGCAGAAGCGGGGACTGGTGCCGAGATTATTGGACTTCGTGAATCCCTTCTGACGATAGAGACATTGCCAGAGCAGGGATGACCGGCAGGCCAGGGACGGCTCATGCGAACAGCGATTCTCATCACGATTGCGATCCTGACCGCCGCCGGCGGCGCCCGGGCGGTGAAGATCGCCGACATCACGCGGCTGGACGGCCAGCGCGCCAACGTGATCAGCGGGCTGGGCCTGGTGGTGGGCCTGGGCGGAACCGGGGACGGGGGCGACTTTCTCCCGGCGATCAGGCCGCTGGCGACGATGCTGGGCAAGCTGCGCGACGAGACCTCGATCAAGGAACTGGGCAACGCGTCGAACGTGGCGCTGGTGCAGGTGACGGCGACGATTCCTCCCACGGGGGTCCGCAGCGGGGACAAGATCGACGTATACGTGGCGAGCGTGGGGGCGGCCAAGAGCCTGCGGGGCGGGCGGCTGGTCCTCACGCCGCTGACCGGCCCGATGCCGCAGAAGCCCGAGGATGCGATCGTCATCGCCATGGCCGAGGGACCCGTGACGCTGGAGGATCGCACGTCGCTGACATCCGGCGTGATCAAGGACGGGGCGCTGGTCGAGGAGGACATCCCGGCGCAGGTGATTTCCAACGGTCGAATCCGGCTGATCATCGAGACGCCCTCGGCCAGTTGGACCATGGCCAGCACGATCGCCAAGATGATCAACGACGCCGAGGGGATGGGGGAGACGCTGGCGGTGGCGGTGGACGAGAAGAACGTGGAAGTGGTGATCCCGGCCAACGAGCGGGAGCGGCCGGACAGTTTCATCAGCCGGGTTCAGCGGCTGCCGGTGCCGATGCTGCCGACCGAGGCTCGGGTCCAGATCAACGAGAAGACCGGCACGATTATCATGACCGGGGACGTGGAGATCAGCCCGGTGGTGATCAGCCACAAGGGGCTGACGATTTCGACGATAAGGCCCGAGCCTGTGCCCACGCCGCGGACCCCGGTGATAACTGAGAAGAACGTGATCAGCCTCGACACGACCAGGCAGGGCGGGGCCAATCTCCAGGAACTGGTCGAGGCGCTGGACATGATCAAGGTTCCGGCCGAGGACCGGATCGCGATCGTCAAGGAACTGCACAAGACGGGCAAGCTGCATGCGAAGCTGGAATTGAGGTGAGAGCGACGGAGCGACGAGGGGTTGGCCAGGATGAGCCGGAAGACGTGAGCGTCGGAGACGCAGATGATTCGGATGGAGTCCAACAGCGCGGCGCAGCAGGCGATCAGGCCGATGGAGCCGGGTCGCCCGGGGGCGATGATGCCGATGGAGGACGGGGCGTCGGTCGGGAAGACGTCGCACCAGCGCCTGGAGCGGGAGGCGCAGCGGTGGGTGTCGCAGACGTTCTTCGGGACGCTGCTGCGGCAGATGCGCAACAGCCCGCTTAAGTCGGACCTGTTATCGGGGGGCCGCGGGGCGGACGCGTTCTACGGCGTTTATGACCAGCATCTGGCCGACCGGATGGCCCGGGCCGCGGGTCGCCCGCTGGTCGGGAGCATCGTCAGGCGGCTGGAGGACGGCAAGCGGGACACGGGCGTTGATCTTGTTCAGGACCATTCACGGATTGGCAGACGGTGAAGATGGCGCCGCAGGTGGAACAACTCGAGCAGGTGATGCGGCAGCTGGTGGCCGAGCATGAAAAGCTCCTGTGCCAGCTGGAGGCGCAGCACGCGGCGATGAAGAAGCTGGACCTGAAGGCGATGCAGGACCTGGCCGCGGCGCAGGACCAGACGCGGCTGCGGATCGGGTCGCTGGATGCGCGGCGTCGGCTGGTGGCGGGGCAGATAGCGGCGTGGTTGAAGCTGCCGCCGGACGCGACGGTGCCGCAGATCGCCCAGCGCCTGCCGTCGGGGCGCGAGCGGCTGCTGAGCGTCCGCGACGAACTGCGGTCGGTGATGCAGCGGGTGTCGGGCATGGCGCACGTGGCCGGCCGGGTGGCCGGCGCGGTGCTGGGGCATCTGAACACGGCGATGCGGCTGATGGCCGGTGCCGTGGAACAGGCGGGGCTGTACACCAAGCACGGCGCCCCGCAGGTGTCGGGACGGATCGGCGTGATGGAAGCGGTCGGATAATTGTTCAGTTGCTGGCGGAACGCAACCGGCAACTCCCGGAAGGAACATGTCATTGATCGGCGCTTTGAATGTCGGCAAGTCGGCCCTGGCAACGCACCAGGCCGCGATCCAGGTGACGAGCAACAACGTCGCCAACGCCGGCAACCCGGACTACACGCGGCAGGTGGCGCGGGTGGTGCCCAAGCGCGATTACCAGCTTCGGCCGGGGATGCTGATCGGGTCGGGGGTGAACCTGGAGTCGATCGAGCGGCAGATTGACGCGGCCCTGGAGGATCGCATCCGGGGAAGCATCAGCGACAGCGAAATGGCGTCGTCGCGGCAGCTCTGGCTGGGGCGGGTCGAGTCGATCTTCCACGAGATGGGGGACGACGACCTGTCCTCGCAGATGAACGCGTTCTTCGGGGCATGGTCGGACCTGGCCGGCAAGCCGCAGGACATGGGACTGCGGCAGATCGTGATCACGCGGGGCGAGGCGCTGGCCGGGACGATGCGCGATCTTCGGGCGGGGCTTGATTCGCTGCAAGGCGACGTCGCCCGACGCATGGAGGCGTTGGTGCGGGACGCCAACGGGCTGGCCCGGCAGGTGGCGGACCTGAATCGCCAGATCGTCACGGCCGAGGGCGGTGCGCAGGGTCTGGCCAACGGGCTTCGCGACCAGCGGGACGCGGTTCTCAAGCGGCTGTCGGAACTGATGGACGTGAAGGTCGTGGAGACCTCCGAGGGGGTCGTGAACGTGCTGGCGGGCTCCGAGCCGATCGTGCTGGGAGACACCAACCGCGGGCTGGCCTTCGGGCAGGAAACGGTGAATGGACAACTCGTGCCGCGGGTGCTGATCGCGTCGGACCAGGCCGGGATCCAGGTCAGTTCCGGGCAGATCGGGGCGCTGTTCTCGCTGCGGCAGGAGATCGGCGGGACCCTCGGGCAACTGGACGACCTGGCGGGGGGACTGATCTTCGAGTTGAACAAGCTGCACGCGCAGGGACAGGGCCTGGAGGGGTTGACCGACATCACCGGCGGGATCGTGGTCGATGATCCGGCCGCGGCGCTGAACTCGACGGCGGCGGGCCTGGAATTCGCCCCGGTCAACGGGAGCTTCGTGGTCCACCTGAAGCAGAAGGTCACGGGGCTGACCAGCAGCACGCTCATCCAGGTGGACCTGGACGGGCTGAACGGCGACGACACGACGCTGAACGCGCTGGCGGCGGCACTGGACGGCATCGACGGCCTGTCGGCGACGGTGACCGGGGGACAGCTGCGAATCACGACGGACGGCGCGGGCGGCGAATTCTCGTTCAGCCAGGACAGCAGCGGGGTCCTGGCGGCGCTGGGGATCAATGTCTTCTTCACCGGTACCGGCGCGCAGGACATCGGCGTGAACGCGGCGGTGAAGGCCAGGCCGGGCCTGCTGGCGGCGGCGGGCAACGGGCAGGTCGGCGACAACGCAACGGCACGGACGATCGCCGACCTGGCGTCGCGGCCGCTGGCAAGCCTGGAGGGGATCAGCCTCGAAGAGGCGTACGAGAGAATGATCAACCAGACGGCCGTGTCGGCTTCCGGCGCCAGGACCAGCGCGACGGCGGCGGCCAGCGTCCGCGAAACGCTGCTGTCGCAGCGCGAGGCGCTGAGCGGCGTGAGCCTGGATGAAGAGGCGATCAACCTGATCCGCGAGCAGCGGGCGTTCCAGGCCGCGGCGAGGCTGATCGCGGCGGTGGACGAGATGATGAGGACCCTGATCAGCCTGGTGTAGTCATGGCGGTGTTGCCTTTACAACTTGCGCGGGTGAGCAATGCGTTGCGGATGAACCTTGCGCAGCGCACGATCACGCGCACGCAGCAGTCGCTGACGGAGGTCCAGAACGAACTGGCCACCGGCAAGCGGATCACCGTGCCCAGCGACCACCCGGCGGACGCGGCGCTGGCCATGCAGCTTCGCAAGACGCTGGACCAGCGGCAGGCGTACGCGTCGGCGATCAACTACGGCAGCATGCACCTGGGGGCGGTGGATTCGGCGCTGGGGGACCTGATCGACCTGGTGCGGCAGGCGCAGACGATCGCGTCGGCCAATGTGGGATCGGATGTGACCGCCGAGGCCCGCAAGGCCGCCGCCGCCGTTGTCGAGAGCCTGTACAGCCAGGCGATCAACCTGGGCAACCGGCGGTTCCAGGGCACCTACCTGTTTGCCGGCGACAAGGGGGCCGAGCCGCCGTTCAGGCCGGAACTGGGCGGCGTGCGTTTCGTGGGGTCGGACCGGACGCTGGAGAACCGGTTCGATGAGAGCACCGTGCTGTCGTTCATGGTGGACGCCAACCAGGTTTTCGGCGCGATGTCAACGCGCGTGCGCGGCAGCGCGGACCTTGCGCCGGGCATCACGGCAAGCACGCGCCTGGCGGACCTGGGCGGGGCCGGCGGGAAAGGCGTCAGGCCGGGCACGATCCAGCTGAGCAACGGGGTCACGACGGTGGCGGTGGACCTGTCCGGGGCGGACACGATCGGCGACGTGATTGACGCGATCAACGCCGCGGGCGTGGGATCGATCACCGCGCGCGTCTCCGACGACCTGATGGGCCTGACGCTGGAGTCTGGCGCTGCCGAGGACATCCGAGTCAGCGACATCGGAGGCGGGACGACCGCGGCCGACCTGGGCATCCGGATGCCCGGGGGCACCGGCGCGGGCGTGGACCTGGTGGGCGAAAACGTGCATGCGAGGCTGACTTTCCTGACGGCGCTGTCGAGCCTACGGGGCGGCCTGGACATCGACCGAAGCGGGCTGGTGATCACCAACGGGCCTCAGTCCCAGGCGATCGACTTTGCGTCCGCGGTGACGGTGGAGGATCTGCTGAACCGGATCAACGGTTCGGGCATGGGCGTGCTGGCGCGGATCAACAGCGCCGGCACCGGCATCGACATCATCAACTCGGTGCAGGGGATCGCCATGCGGATCGCGGAAAACGGGGGCTCGACGGCGGCGCAACTGGGGGTGCGGAGCTTCGGGCCGCAGACGCCCCTTGGCGAACTCAACGGCGGCGCGGGTGTCCGGACGGTGAGCGGCGACGACATCCGCATCACGCGGCGGGACGGGACGAGCTTCACGGTTGACCTGACGGGACTGGCGACGGTCCAGGACGTGATAGACGCGATCAACGCGGCCGACGCCGGGGGCGGAGTGACGGCGAGTTTCTCCGCGACGGACAACGGCATCGTCCTGACGGACTCCACGGGCGGCGCCGGCGCGCTGGGCGTGGCGGCGGTGAACTTCTCGCCGGCGGCGGCGGACCTGGGGCTGGACGTCGTCGCCTCGGGAGCGACGCTGCAGGGGCGGGACGTGAACGCGGTCGAGGCCAACGGGCTGCTGGCCCACCTTTCGAAACTCCGGGACGCGCTGCTGACCAGCGACCAGCGGCGAATCACGACCGCGTCGGAGGGGCTGGAGTCGGACCTGTCGCGGCTGACGCAGGTGCGGGGCCAGGTGGGCGCGCGGATCCAGGACATGGAATCGCGCCTCAACCGCCTTCAGGAGCAGGACCTGGCGACCCGGACGCTGCTGTCGAGCCTGGAGGACACGGACTATGCCGACGCGATCACGCGGTTCCAGACGCTGCAGACGGCGCTGCAGGCGAACCTGCAGACGACCGGGAGGCTGCTGAACCTGAGCCTTCTGGATTTTCTGGGATGAGCGGCCGCGCGGCACGGCGATTGCACCATGAGCGGTGTTATGTATGGTGAATGTATAGGACGCAGCCAGAAGGGGTGTGGCGCAGCGGACGTTGCGCCGAGGCGCAGAATCGGCGCATCTGGCGGCGTGATCGGGGGGGCCTCTTTCGGATGAAGAGGCGTGCGGCGGCCGGGAAGCGGAGGCTTCTCGGGCGTCGCGGGCGCGGCGCGGAGGCGTCGCGGGGCGCAGGGCGACGGAGTCGCCGGCGCCGGCCGACGGAACCGGGTGCAGCGATCCGGTCGCGGCGATGGCGGTGGAACCGTGCGGCGGGGAAGTCGCCGATGTGTGGCGGGCCTGCGGGCCCGGGTATGTGGCCGGTCCGGACGAGCCGCGGAGTGCGTGGCGTTCGGGCGCGGCGGCAAGGCAGGACCCGCGAACGGATTCGCGGGGTTGCGGCCGGTGGAGCGCCGGTCGCGGAAATGGAGTTCGCATGGATATCGAGACGACTCGGTTCGGGCGCTTGGAGGTGAACGATGAGCGGATCATCACGTTCCCTCGCGGGTTGCTGGGCTTTCCGGAGCATCGGCGTTTTGCGCTGATCCAGACGGGCGAGGAGAATTACTTCTTCTGGCTGCAGTCGGTGGAAGAGCCCGGCCTGGCGTTTGTGGTGACGGATCCCTCAATCTTCTTCAAGGACTATGACTTTGGGATCAAGGAGGAAACGCAGCAGGAACTGGAACTGACGGACACGGCGTATGCGCAGGTATTCATCATTTGCAACAAGGTGGGCGATTGGTTGACGGGCAACCTTCAAGGGCCGCTTGTGATCAATGCGCAAAACCGGTTGGGCCAGCAGGTTGTGATCAATGACCGGAAGTGGACCACGCGGCAGCCGCTCTTACGGCTCCAGGCGGAGGTTGCGCTGGCCAAGTCGGCCTAGGTCGCGGTCGGCGACCGGATTCGGCGCACCAGGCATCGCATCAGGCGTCCTATGATTGAACAGGCCTGATGCGGCGCGAGTTGGAGAACCGCGTGCGTAGCGGGCTTGTGAAAAGACAGGCCCCTTTGCCCAGGAAGGAGCCCCTATGTTGGTGCTGTCCCGTCAACGCGACGAGACGATCATGATCGGAGACGACATCGAGGTCACCGTGGTGGACATCCGCGGCGACAAGGTGCGTCTGGGGATCAACGCCCCCAAGGAGATCAGCGTCCATCGCAAGGAAGTGTACGACGCCATCCGGCGAGAGAACCGGGAGGCGGCGCAGGTGAAACCCGAGGATCTTTCGGGTCTAGGAAAGATCGCCCCCAAGAAGGATGAACGAGAAGAGCGCAAGTAGCGGCGGCCCAGGTCGCCGCGTCGCCGGATCCGCGTGTCCGGCAAGTGCCCCTTACAGGTTCCCGGGACGGGGACCCCTCGCGACGGACCCCAAGTCCGTCTGAGCCATCAACAATCATGGAGGATTGGTATGGCACGCATCAACACGAACGTCGCCGCCTTGTCAGCCCAGCGGGGGCTGGCCAAATCGCAGCGGACGTTGAATGAGACACTCAACCGGCTGTCCAGCGGTCTGCGGATCAACCGCGGGGCGGACGATCCCGCGGGACTGATCGCCAGCGAAGGACTGCGCAGCGAGATGGCCGGCATCAGCCAGGCGATCGACAACTCGCAGCGGGCCAGCAACGTCATCTCGACGGCCGAGGCCGCCCTCGGCGAGGTGGCCAGCCTTCTGCTGAACATCAAGGAACTGGTGGTCGAGGCCGCCAACAGCGGCGCGCTGTCCCAGGAGGAGATCGAGGCCAACCAGCTGCAGATCGACTCGGCGGTGGAAAGCATCACGCGCATCAGCAACACCACCACGTTCGCCGGACTCCACCTGCTCAACGGCTCGCTGGACTACATCACCAGCGGTGTGAACGCCTCGCACATCAAGGCGCTGCACGTGTTCCAGGCGAACCTGGGGACCGCCTCCTCCCTGCCCGTGCAGATCGACGTGATCACCGCGGCGGCCCAGGCGAGCCTGCAATACCGGACCAGCAACATTCCCTCGGACCTCACGCTCGAGATCACCGGGAACGACGGGGTGGACGTGCTGCGCTTCACCGCGGGCACCAGCGTCGTGGACATCCGCAACGCCGTGAACCGCATTCTCGATTCAACGGGCGTCAGCGTCGATTACATCAACAGCGCCAACACCGCATCGGGCATCGTCTTCAGGAGCATCGGCTACGGTTCGCGCAGCTTCGTGCAGGTGCAGGCGATCTCCGGGTCCTTCAACACCGTCAACGGCGCCGGCAACACCGTCAAGCGGTCCAGCGGGGTGGACGCGGTGGCGACCGTCAACGGCGCCCTGACCGTCGCCGACGGGTTGAACGTCAAGCTGAACACGACCACGCTCGACCTGGAACTGAAGCTCGACGAGTCGTTCGGAACCGGCAACACCAGCTTCGAGATCACCGGCGGCGGCGCCAGCTTCCAGCTCGGTCCGCAGGTCAGCGGCAACCAGCAGGTGAGCCTGGGCATCCAGTCCGTGGCGGCCAGCCGCTTGGGCGACGACGACGTCGGCTTCCTCAACGACATCGTCACCGGCGGCGCCAAGTCGCTGATCCAGGGCGGGGCGCCCGACGCGACGCGCATCATCGAACGCGCCATCCGCCAGGTGGCCGTCCTCCGCGGACGACTGGGCGCGTTCGAACGCAACACGCTCGACACCAACATGAGCAGCCTGAGCATCGCCCTGGAGAACGTGACGGCCAGCGAGAGCAGCATCCGCGACGCGGACTTCGCGGCCGAAACCTCGGCCCTGACCCGCGCCCAGATCCTCACGCAGGCCGGCACCAGCGTGCTGGCGACGGCCAACTCGTCGCCGCAGACGGTGTTGTCCCTGCTGCAGCGGTAAATCCGCCCGCGCCGGGCCCAGGCGAGCCGCCGGGCCGGGGTGGGCATCCTGGTATGCCGTGGCGGCGGTGAGTCCGAGAACGGTCGGGGCGGGGGCCGCGCGCGTCCGGATAACGCGCGTCCGGCGGGTGCTTTCCGCGCGGCCGGGCCGTTGTCCGATAATACAGCACGGGCATCAAGAGCCCGCAAAACATCCGGGGGAAATCTCGCGCTGCGCCGTCGGGGGCATGACCGGCCGCGGCATTTTCATCGGTTTGCAATCTAAAGTGGCCTATTCCCGCTCGACGATACGACCAGAGACCTGAGCGTGCGGTTCAGGTGCCCTGCGTCGGCGCCGACCGCACGGGACTTGTGAGAATGGAGGTGTCGCATGGACCAAAGGGAAGCGATCGCTTCCCGCAGGCTGCTGCGGAGCGTCCCCTGATCCGCCAGCGCAAAGGCCTAGTTCAAGGGAATGGGGCGCCGCGGGCGGTCCGCAGACCCGCCGCACGGCGCCACGGCGCCGCGGGATGGTCCCGCGGCCGGTCACGGAGAGACAGAACATGAGCAGAATCAACACCAATGTCACGTCACTGATCGCGCAGCGCGTGCTGCGCAAGAACAACAACACCTTGAGCACCAGCCTCGAGCGGCTGAGCACGGGCCTGAAGATCAACCGCGGGTCGGACAATCCGGCCGGTCTGATCGCCAGTGAAAACCTGCGTTCCGAGAAGGCGGGCATCACCAAGGCCATCGACAACGCCGAGCGGGCCAGCAACATCATCGGGACCGCGGAGGGCGGCCTGGGCGAGATCAGCGCGCTGCTGGTCGAACTGCAGGACCTGGTGAGCGAGGCGGCCAACAGCGGCGGCCTGAGCACCGAGGAAGTGGAGGCCAACCAGCTCCAGGTGGACTCGATCCTGAACACCATCAACCGCATCGCCCAGAGCACGAGCTTCCAGGGCATCAAGCTGCTGAACGGCAATTACGCCTACACCACCAGCGGCGTGAGCACCACGAACTTCTCCAACGTCCGCGTCAACTCGGTCCGCCTGCCGGACAACGCGGCGGTGAACGTGGTGGTCGCGGTCACGCAGAGCGCCCAGACGGCAACGCTCGGCTACACCGGCGGCAACCTCGCCGCGAACAACCCGGTGACGATCGAGATCGCGGGCAACAAGGGAACCGAGCAGATCAGCTTCGCCGGCGGGACGACCGTGGCCAACATGGTCACGGCGATCAACGCGGTGAAGGCCTCCACCGGCGTCAGCGCCAGCACCAGCGGCACCGACCTGCGCCTGGACAGCACCGAGTTCGGGGCCAGGCAGTACGTGAGCCTGACGACGATCAGCGGCACCTTTGTGCCGACAAAGGCCATCGACTATGGCCGCGACGCCTCCGTGACGATCAACGGCGCCACGGCGCAGGCGGACGGCCTGTCGCTGAGCTATCGTTCCAGCACGCTGGACATCGAAATCGACCTGAAGGCCGCCTTCAACACGGCGGGCAACGACAACTTCTACATCACCGGAGGCGGCGCGACCTTCGCCTTGGGATCGAAGGTCACCGAGACCGACAAGGCCAGCGTGGGCATCCAGTCGGTGACCACCGGCACGCTGGGCACCAACGGCCTGGGATTCCTCAGCTCGCTGGGCAGCGGTCAGACCAACTCCCTGGCCAGCGACAACCTGGTCACGGCGCAGAAGATCGTGGACAAGGCGATCAAGCAGGTCAGCCAGTTGCGCGGCCGGCTGGGCGCCTTCCAGAAGTTCACGATCGGATCGACGGTGAACAGCCTCGGCGTGGCGTTGGAGAACGCCTCGGCCGCCGAGAGCGCCATCCGCGACACCGACTTTGCCGAGGAGACGGCAAGCCTGACGCGCGCCCAGATCCTGAGCCAGGCCGCCACCACCGTGTTGGCACAGGCCAACGCGAGCCCTCAGAACGCCCTCGCCCTGCTGCGGGGATAAGAGGGTACATGAGGCTGGCCAGGTGATCGGCAACGGCATCCCCTCACAAGTCCACGCGCCCCCGGCTCAGATGGGCCGGGGGCTTTTTCGTCGGCAAAACCGCGGTCTTGGTCCCCTGTCCAGCCGATTTCTTCGGAAAAACAGGAGGATTCTGCGCCGGGGCATTGAAATGCCCCGGTTTTTCGCTATTTTTGGAGGGCATGGGAGCGGGCTGAGCGCTCCCTCGACGATCCCGGCGCCAGGGGCGCCGGAATCGTGGCGGGTGCGAATGATCCACATCCGCTTGCGCCGGCGGAGTGCCGGCGATGGCTCCACCAATGGAAGGAGACTCATATGGCTAAAGCAGCTGGCAAGACACTGACCAAATCCGAAATCGCCGCCAAGATCGCCGAGGCGGCCGGCATCACCAAGAAGCAGGCGAACCTCGTCCTGGCGGCCCAGGCCGAACTGGCCTACAAGAACGCCAAGAACACGTTCGTGGTCCCGGGAATCGGCAAGCTCGTCCTGGTTGAGCGCCCGGCCCGCAAGATGGTCATGCGCTTCGGCCCGAACGCCGGCAAGGAAATCACCGTCCCCAAGAAGAAGGTCGTGAAGTTCCGTGTCGCCAAGGCCGCCAAGGACGCGATCCTCGGCAAGAAGTAGTCATTTTTGCGCCACAGGTTTTTCGCCGGGCCGCAGCTCAGTCCTGCGGCCTGTTTTATTGGCTGCCGGCGGCAGATTCGCGACGGGGCGACCGCAGCGGCTCAACGCCATCCGCAATAAGGCGTAGCAAACAGGTGAGGTCCGGCGCAGCCGGAGCCCGGCCGCAGTGCCCGGCGATCGCAAGCTGCAAAACCCCCGCCGAACCGCATCTCAAGGACCATCATGTCCCGATCCGCCTTCACCCGTCGAACGTTTCTGGCCGGCAGCGCCATGGCATTGTCGGCCGGTGTGGTTGCGCGAGCCGCCCAGCAGGACCGACGCCCCAACATTCTCTGGATCGTCTCCGAGGACAACCAGCCGTTTCTGGGTTGCTATGGCTACAGGCTCGCCCGCACGCCCACGCTCGACAGGCTGGCGGCCGAAGGGGTGCTCTACGAGAACTGCTTCTCCCAGGCGCCGGTCTGTGCGCCTTCGCGGTTCACGCTGATCTCCGGCATGTATGCCACCAGTTGCGGGCCGGCCCATCACATGCGGGCGCAGGGCAGGTGCCCCCGCGACATGCGGGGCTTTCCGGCCTACCTCCGCGAGGCTGGTTACTACTGCACCAACAACGCCAAGACGGACTACAACGCGCCCATCGACATGAAGGACACCTGGGATGAATCGTCCAACAAGGCGACCTACCGCAATCGCCCGCCCGGCAGGCCGTTCTTTGCGGTGTTCAATCACGAAATCACCCACGAGTCGCGCCAGTTTCCCGCCGCCCGAGCCAAGCAGCCAGCGCTGGACACGCCCACCGATCCGGCCAGGGTCGAACTGCCTCCGTATCACCCGGACACGCCGGAGTTCCGCGCCGACTGGGCAAACTACTTCGACCAGATGGCCCGCCTCGACCAGCAGGTCGCCACGCTGCTCAAGCAGCTCGCCGATGACGGCCTGATGGAAGACACCATCATCTTCTACTACGGCGACAACGGCGGCACGCTGCCCCGCAGCAAGCGGTTCTGCTACGACAGCGGACTGCATGTGCCGCTGATCATCCGCTTCCCCAAAAAGTACCAGCACCTTGCCCCCGCCGGGCCCGGCTCGCGCATCGAGTCGCCCGTGTCGTTCGTCGATTTCGCGCCGACGGTGCTGGCGCTGGTCGGCGTCCGGGCGCCCGGCTACATGGAAGGCCACGCGTTTCTGGGCCCGGACGCCCAACCGCAACAATACGCCTTCTCCTTCCGCAACCGCATGGATGAGCGATACGACTTCGTGCGCACGGCGCGCGACGCGCGGTACCGCTACATCCGCAACTACAACCCGCACCTGCCCTGGGGCCAGCACGTCTCGTACATGTTTCAGCAGAGGTCGGTGCAGGTGTGGCATGACCTGTACAAGCAGGGCAAGCTCGCCGGGCCCCAGAAGACCTTCTGGGAGGAAAAGCCGGCCGAGGAACTGTTCGACATCCAGGCCGACCCCCACGAAGTGAACAACCTCGCCGACAATCCGCAGCACAGGCAGGTGCTGGAACGCATGCGCGCCGCGTTGCGGGATCACATGCTGCGAACGCGCGACAACGGCTTTATTCCCGAAGGCTCGGCGCTGGAGGGATACCAGGCGACTCGTGATCAACAGGCATACCCGATGGAGCGGATCATGGATCTGGCGGATCTGGCCTCGCGCCGCGATCCGGCCAACATCCCCCGATTTGTCGCGCTGACGGGCGACGACAACGAGTGCATTCGTTACTGGGCGGCCATGGGCTGCCTGATGCTGGGTGGCCAGGCGGCCGCGGCGGCCGGCGCCCTGGAGAAGCTGCTGGAGGATGAATCAGGCTCGATACGGGTTGTGGCGGCCGAGTCGCTTGTCAATCTCGGCAAGGGGCGTCAGGGGGTGGAGGTTCTGGCCGGCATGCTGGCAACGCACCGCAATCCCTGGGTTCGCCTGCAGGCGGTCAATGCGTTGCAGCGCGCGGGTGAGCAGGCCAGGCCTGCGCTGCCGACGATCGAGAAGGCTGTCGAGGACGAGAACGACTACGTGCGGAGGGCCGCCAGGACGGCGGCGGCGCTTCTGAAGGGACAGGCTCCGCAGGCAGGGTAGGGCGACCGCCGGCGGGTTTGTCTCCTGCCCTGGCGGAGTTCATGCCGCGGTCAACGCCTCCAGCTCCCGCTGGCGGTGGGCAAGCTGTCCCTGCAGCCGCATGAGGATCGCGCTATGCATCTGGCTGACGCGGGACTCGGACAGGTCCAGTGTCGCGCCGATTTCCTTCATCGTCATCTGCTCGAAGTAGTAGAGGATGATAATCAGCTGCTCGGCGCGGCTGAGCCCCCGCGTGATGATCGACTTGATGTCCTCTCGCTCCAAGTCCTTTTCGCGCTGGCTGGCGCGGCGATCCTCGAGAAACTCGGTGTCCTGGTCCTCTTCATTCTCGACCGAGGATCTCCGCCGCGAGAAGGGCATCACGCGGACGACGTTCCCGTCGCGCATGATCTTGTCCAGTTCATCGGGGGCCACGTTCAGGTGCGAGCAGAGTTCCTCGTCGGACGGTTCGCGGCCCAGTTCCAGGCGCAGGGCGCGCGAGGCCTCCAGCAGTTTCTGAGCGCGGACCCGCGCCAGTCGCGGCACCCAGTCCATCGCCCGCAACTCGTCGAGTATGGCCCCGCGGATGCGTCGGGCGCAGTAGGTTTCGAACTTGACGCACCGGCCGGGGTCGAAGCTGGCCACGGCGTACATCAGCCCGAACGTGCCGGCCGAGATCAGGTCGTCCAGCTCCACCTCGCGGGGGAGCTTGACATGAATGCGCTGGGCCAGCTTCCTGACCAGGGGCAGGTAATGCTCCATGAGCCGGTTGCGCAGCGCCTCCGAACGGGTGCGTGCGTACTCCGCCCACACGTCCGCAACGTCATACCGAGTCGCGACCATTCCCATCCTCCCAGGCCCCTCGAACCACTACTTGACCGCAACAGCCCGACATGAAAACAGCATGTGCCCGGAAACTTTCTACGCTTTCATCGGCGTTTTTCACGCCACAACTTAACTATTTGGGAATTTTGGGAAAAATAGTCAAATTAGACGGGGGTTATCAACAGGTTGTGGACAGAAAAAAAGAACCCACAGGAGGCAGTGTACCGCCTGTGGGTGGATGCATACCGATCGGCAGATATCAATGTGTTGCCGCGGCCTCTTCCGCTTTCGCGTCGCTGTCGGCCGGCTTGTTTGAATCGTCCTTGAACAGGGCGACAAATGCCAGCAGCACCACCAGCGCGAACAGGCAGGGGTAGAGCCAGAACTTCTGGTACAGCGGCAGGGCGTCGCCGCCGGTGGTCGTGCCAACCACGCTGTTGAACAACTCGCCGGCCAGGAATGCGCCAATGCCCAGGCCCAATCCCTGGGTCAGCAGCACCAGCAGGCCTTGCGCCTGGCCGCGAATGTTGGCCGTTGCCCGCTTGTCCGTGTAGATGAAGCCCGTGACGAAGAAGAAGTCGTAGCAGATGCCGTGCAGGCCGATGCCCAGGACGATCATCCAGAACATCTGGGACGGTGCGCCGACGGCGAACAGGGCATAGCGGACAACCCAGGCCAGCATTCCCAGCGCCAGCATCCACTTGACGCCCAGCCGGGCGAAGAACAGCGGCATCAGGAACATGAACACCACTTCGCACCACTGCCCGATGCTCATCGTGGAGCCGACGGACTTGCCCAGGTCGGCCACCATTCGGCCGGCAAAGCCGTAGTAGGCAGCAAGGGGAATGCAAATCAGGAACGACGCGATGGCAAAGACCACAAACGACGGGCTGCGGAAAAGCGCCAGCGCGTCCAGCCCCAGGATCTGGCTGACCGTCGCCTTCTTGCCCTTGGCGGGCGGCGGCGTGTGCGGCAGGGCGAAGCTGAACAGCCCCAGGACGATTCCGGCCGAGCCGGCGAGCATGTAAGGCTGAGGACCTTTATCCCACCCGACAAAGCCGATCAGCATGCCGGCGGCAATCCAGCCGAGCGTTCCCCAGACCCGGATCAGTGGAAACTGCTTTTCCTGGTTGGTCAGGTGGGTGAAGCCGATCGTGTTGGTCAGTCCAAGGGTTGGGGTGTAGCACAGCGCGTGGGCCAGGACGACCAGCAGGAAGGCTTCCGGACCGCTCCGGGCCGCCGCCGGCACGAGGAACATGAACACGCCGCCGAGGATGTGGAGAACGCCCAGCACGCGCTCGGAGGAGAAGAAGCGGTCGGCCACCATGCCCAGGAAAAACGGGGAGATCAGGGCCGCGATCGGGCAGAGCATGTACGCCAGGCCGATCTTGCTGGCCATGCCCACCTCGGTCATGAACGTGCTGGTTGTGACGTACCACGCTCCCCACACGAAGAACTCGAGAAACATCATCACGCAAAGCCGGATGAATACGGACTGGTCTACGGGACGGCTCAAAGGTTGATTCATGTCGCGCTCCCAGAAGTCAGAACGAAAAAGCCCACCCCCAAGAACGGCTCTAGGTTATCGCGGCAGGACGGGAGTGCAAGCGACGGAACGGTTGGCAGTTGGCAGCGGGTGCGTGACAGTTTCGGTGCTGGATAGACGACTGCTCGGCGATGTTGAGGGTTTTCTGAACGTCGGTGCCTTCATGAAGCCTGGGCACGGCGGGACGCCCGTGCTACGGGGTCCGCCCCCGCCATCCAGTACCGCCGGCCGCAACAAGTGTCACTCACCCGTTGGCGGCAGGATGTCCCGCGGGTGTCAGCAAACCGCTATCGATCCACTTCCCCCATGACGACATCAATCGACCCCACGATCGCGGGCACGTCGGCCAGCAGCACGTTTCGGCACAATTCGCCGGTGACGGCCAGGTTCACAAAGCACGCCCCGCGGATCTTTACACGGTAAGGGATGGGGCCGCCCTGGCTCTCGATGAAGAAGCCGAGAATTCCTCTTGGGTTTTCCGCCTCGAAATACACCTCGCCGGGCGGCACTTTCATCGCCCGGGGAAGCTTGGCGCGGAAGGGCCCGTCGGGAATCTGGGCGATGCACTGGCGCAGGATGCGGCACGACTGTTTCATTTCCTGCATGCGCACCCAGTAGCGGTCCCAGCAGTCGCCCACTTTCCCCTTCAGCCCCTGGCCGACGCACACGTCAAACTCCAGCTTGTCGTAGATCGAGTATGGCCGGGAACGCCGCAGGTCGAAGGGGATTCCCGAGCCGCGGATCACCGGGCCCGACAGGGCGTACTTGATCGCCAGGTCCCGGCTGATCACGCCGACGTTGGCCGTCCGCTTGATGAAGATGTGGTTGAAGCTCAGCAGGTCGTTGTACTCGTCGATCTTCGGCTCAAAGTAATCGAGAAACTCGGTGAGTTTTTCCAGGAATCCCGGCGGCAGGTCCCAGGTCACGCCGCCCAGGTTGATGTACGAGAGGGTGAGCCGCGCCCCGCACATCTGCTCGAAAAGGTCCAGGATATACTCGCGCTCGCGGAAGGCGTAGAGGAAGGGGGTGAACGCCCCCATGTCCAGGCCGTAGGTGCCGAATGAAACCAGGTGCGACGCGATGCGGTTCATTTCCGCCGCGATGACTCGGATGTACTCGGCGCGCCGGGGAACCTCGATGTCGGCCAGTTTCTCGACGGCCATCGCCCAGGCGTGGTTGTTGTTCATCGCCGCGATGTAGTCGAGGCGGTCGGTGTAGCCGATGTACTGGTAGTAGGCCAGGTTCTCGGCGATCTTCTCCTTGCAACGGTGCAGGTAGCCGATATGGGGGACCGCCTCCAGGACCATTTCGCCGTCGGTGCGCAGGACCAGCCGCAGAACACCGTGGGTGGAGGGATGCTGGGGTCCCATGTTGACCAGCATCTCCTCGGACTGGACGTCGATTTCCTCGTCGAGTCCGCCCGGCGCAAGGCCATAGGACACCATGCGGCTCTCGGCGGGATTGGCGGTGAGCGTGGGATCAGGATTGGTCATGTCGGTGCTCGAACGGCGCTTGAACGCGGCCCCGTCAAACGGCCGAATTCTATTGAAACCGGTGCGGGATTGCCAGTTCGAGCGAGAATCCGCGAAACGATCAATCCGATGAGTCCGACCGACCAGTCTGCACCCAGGCCGCTCACGCGGATGCACCGAAAAACACGGTCACGTTCAGGGTTCCGACGTTGCCGGCAAGGTCCTCGGCGTCGGCTTGCAGCGGATTGGGGCCTGCCGCCAGGGGAACATTGCTGAAAGTGAAAGCGCCGCCCGCATCGCTCTGTGTTGCCAGGACCGGCGAGAGCAGCCTGACCGGCAGATCCGGCTCGGTATTGCCAATCAGCGTGACCGGGGGGTTCATGGTCTGCAGCGGGTTGCCCGCGAACTGCCAGTCCGGATGGAGCTGGAGAGTGATGGCGGGCGGGGTCGTATCGAGGGCCAGGGAAACGCTGGCGGATCGTTTGCTCCCGGTGGCGATCTTGAGGGTGCGCAGCACGATCGTGTAATTTCCGTCGGCCAGCGGCCCGCCCAGAAGAGCCTCCAGGTCGGCGCGATCGAGCGTGAAGGAATCGAAATCGGCAGGGGTCAATCCGGGGATGGTCCGAAACGAACTCATGCCCGGGGTGATGCGCGCCTGGACAACATCGGTGTCGGCGGGACTGGCAACGGATGCCGCGATGGATGGGTCCCTGGTCACGCCGTCGGACGCCGATCCGCCGGTGTCGTTTGCAAGCGATGCCGCGATGGCCGAAGCCGGCGCAGTTGCGGCCCGCTTGACCGTGATGACCGAATCGTTGAAGTCCCTGTCGCCGCCGCCGGTCATGTCCTCCCAGGAGAAGGTGTAGCCATCGCCGCTGCGGCGGATGCGCAGGTGGTCGAAACCGTCGGGGTTGGCTTTCGCGAAGGAGAAGAAGGCGAGTGGTTTGCCGGTAATCCCATTCGCCGGGTTCGCGCGAAGAAAATCGCCGCGGCTCGATTTCTGAATCAGGTACAGTCCGTAGTGCTGCCCGCCAACTAATTGAGCGGTGAGCGTTGCGCCGCGGCGGTCGGCGTCACGAAAGAGCCTGGCGATCCGGGAAGCGTGCAGCGCCGCCTTGGCGTAGCCGGCATCCCCGGGCCTGAGCTTGCCGATGCGCCCCGTCGCGTCATCCACCCGGTAGATGCCGACTTCGTTACGATAGCGTCCGGCCCGCAGGGTCAGAGCCATCGAGAAGTCCGGCGCGGACGCCGTGTCATTTCGCAAGGCCCGTCCGAAGAGAAAACGATCGGCCGGTTCCGCCGCCTGAGTCGCCGCCAACGAATCGGCCGAGAGCAGTGTGCGGGATTCCATCGCTTCGGCGCACGCTTGCATCGCAAGGGATCGGGTTTGCCTGGACATGTTCTTCTCCCGGACGGGGTGACGACGTGGACCGATTTGATGCTAGGACGCCCGGCGGAGGCATTCAACGCGGGGGAACTTCATACAGATAGATGGTGTGGCCCAGTACGGCCAGAGGCTCTCGCTGCCGCAGTTGATCGTACAACTGTCGAAGTTCCGGCTGGACGTAGACGCCCTGGAGCTTGGTGGCGCTGATCGCCCAGACGGCGGGGTAGTTGGGCAGCGGCTTGGCCGGCCCGATCTCGTGCCCGGGGAGGGCGACGTAATTGATGCCGTAGTAGGCCGGGTCCACCGTGCCGAAGTAGCACAGATGCAGGGGGCGCGAGGGGTTCTGTCGCTGCCACCGGGCCAGCAGGGGAAGATCCTGTCCCCAGTCAAGGTTGGAGTCGGACAGAAGATGAAGTCGGCCGACGTAGGCGGCCGGCGCGTTGAAGAAGGCGATGTAATGGGGGAAGGCGGCCAGGGTCTCGACCGCCAGACCCAGGGCCAGAATGGCTGCAGTGATTGCCGTTGGTCTTGTCCAGCGGCCGACGGCACGGGCGAAGGCGGCGGCGATGAACAGGAACAGGATGGGATAGAGGGGCAGCATGTGACGAAGACCAAGATTGAGATTGCTGGACAGCGCCATGCCGCCGTAAATGAGGATGGGGACGGTCAGGCAGAGAACGGTCCACAGGCGGGTGGCAGGGTCGCCCGCTGTGCCTGTGCCCGGGATGCGTCTTGCCCACCCGGCCGCGAGTGCCGCGCCCGCGCCGACCAGCGCCAGGAGTGTCGCCAGCGGCGTCTTGAAAAGCATGGCCAGGGGGAAGTAGTACCACCATCCGGTGACGCTGTGTTCTCCCAGGAGGTAGGTTTGCCGGGCCAGCGTGGAAAGGTGGACATAGGCCAGGCCATTGGTCCATGCCTGCGGAAATAGGCGATGTTTTTCGGAGAACTGGACGAAACGAAGCAGCAGCGGGGGTTGCCAGGCGGCCAGTTCGGCATCGGTCGCGGGCCGGCCCGGATGCCGGGCGGCGATGGATTGGCGGCCGGCCGAATCAATGAACAACTGCGTGTTCAGGCGGATGGAAGGATCAGGCGTCGGAGCGAAGCGAAAGCGGTAAGAGGCCCAGATCATGGCGTAGACGACGGCGCCGCAGAGCAAGACGACCGCGACGACGACGGCGGCGCGGCGGAGCAACGAGTCCAGGGTCCAGCGGAGGACCGGCCAGGGAAACGGCAGCACGGCGCGGAGGATCAGCAGGGCCAGCACGATGGGAGCCAGGCTGAGGCCTGAGAACTTGGTGGTGGCGGCCAGCCCGCAGAAGACCGCCAGTGCGATCAGGCGTCCGGGGGTCAGGCGCTGGCCCAGCAGCCAGAGGGAGTAAAGGATGCCCAGGGCGACAAAGGCAATGGGCACATCGTTTTTCACCAGCGGCCCGTGGGCCAGAAAGTTGGCGTCAAAACTGAAGAGAAATGCGGCGGCCAGCGCGGCGAGAGGACCGGCGAGTTTCCACGCGAACAGCGCCAGCAGGCCCCCCAGGGCGACGGCGATGGGAAGCATCATGAAGCGGGAGGCCTGGATGATGCCCGCGCCGTTGTTGCCCTCGGTCTGGAAGAGCAGGCGGGTGCACCACTCCCAGTGGAGCCAGATTTCGTTGGGCAGGTTTGTCCAGAGGGGATGGTTGAAATCGTGGTAGAGATCGGACCTGCCGTGCGGGAGAGCGACCCAGTATTGCCAGAGGGGGGGGTCTTCGGGGTTGGCGCGGAAGTCGCCGTGGCGGCTGAGCATCCAGGCCCCGGCGGCATGAAGGGGCTCGTCATAGGTGGCGCACTTGTTGAGGGTGGCGGTGAAAGCCAGGCAGGCATAGATCAGCAGCAGGCCGGCGCAGGCGGCCGCAACCCATCGGGATCGGGCAACGGGGGCTGTCGCGGGGACATCGTGCATGAACATCCAGCTTGCAGGCATCCGGGCGCGAATTCAAGGGCGGGCGGAAGACGCGACTACCCGTTTCGCGGCCTATGGCGGGATTCGATTCGACAGGGCCTGGAGAATCTGGCTCTCCCACCATTCCAGCAGCCGGTAGTAGAGA
>Ga0209381_1001667_pt1:5000-33625 | contig 33625 bp, 30 predicted proteins | sample DewCreD2012metaG_FD_184111 | JGI IMG/M metagenome (GOLD analysis project Ga0209381, IMG submission 184111) | Hot spring sediment bacterial and archeal communities from British Columbia, Canada, to study Microbial Dark Matter (Phase II) - Dewar... ... | reverse complement strand
GCCGGAGTCTCCCGGGGCTTCCGGCCGTGACGGCTCGGCCGCAGAGCTAGGGCTCGACCGCCGGCTCGGGAAGCGGGCGAGGAAGGCGGGGAAGCGGCCGGCGACGGTCGCCGCGGTGGTCTGCTGCAGCATGACCTCGCTCACGAGCATCGCCCGGGGGTCGGGCCTCGCACCCGGTGCGGCGCGCCAGGGGAGGGTGCGGCGGGCGCCGTCCCACCGGGCGAGCAGCGCCGCGCGCAGCCCTTCCGGCGAGGCGGGCAGCGTCGGCATTGGTCGGCCGCGCGGGCGCATGGTAAGGTTCTCCGGGCGAGGGGACGGCTCGATCGGGTCGGAGAGCTGGGGCTTGGCGGCGAGCACGGAGAGCGGGAAGGAGCCGGCACGGCAACGGACGAGCCGGCGGGTCGGGCTGCTCCTGGCCGCGGTCCTGCCGCCGGCGGCCCGCAAGCGGGCCTTCGCCGAGGCCGCCATCCTGGGCGAGTGGGCGACGATCGTCGGTCCCGAGCTCGCCGCCCGCTGCACCCCCCTGGCACTCCGGGGCGCGGTCGGGGGCGGTGCCACCCTCGAGCTCGCGGTGCGCGGTGGTGCCGCCCTCGAGCTGCAACACGCCGCCCCGCAGCTCGTCGAGCGGATCAACGGCCATCTGGGCTGGCGGGCGGTGGCACGGCTCGTCCTGCGGCAGCGGCCGCCACCCGCCCGCACGCCGGAGCCGCCTCCGCCGACCCCGCCGGATCCGGCCCTCGAGCGGGTGCTCGCGGCCGAGCTCGAGGCGCTCGAGGCGCCAGAGCTCGCCGAGGCGCTGCGCGGGCTGGGCCGGATCCTGCTCGGCCGCCGCGGGGGCCGGCGATGAGCGGCGGGACCGGGGGCCGCGGGCCGGCGGTCGGGCTCGCCTTGGCACTCCTGCTCGCCGGGTGCGCCCGAGCCCCGGTCGCGCCGGCATCGCCCGCGTTATCGACGGCGGCGCCCGCGGTTCCGCCCCCCGCGGCGGCACCGGTCGACCCGTTCGAGGCGCGTCTTTCCGAGGCGGAGGCCGCCTTCGCGGCCGGGGACACGGCGCGCGCGGTCGAGCTCTGGCGAGCGCTCGCGGCCGAGGGCTCGGCGCGCGCCCAGCTGCGGCTCGCGGCCCTCCATCTGCGCGGGCTCGCGGTGCCGCGCGATCCGGCCGAGGCCGTCCGGCTGCTCGAGCTGGCGGCGGCCGCGGGCTCACCGGCGGCGCTGCGAGAACTCGGCGAGCTCTACCTCGAGGGCACGACCGTACCGCACGACCCGGCGCGCGGCGAGGCGCTCCTCGCCCGCGCGGCGGTCCTCGGCGACGGGCCGGCCCGGCTGCGCCTCGCGCTGCGCACGGCCGACGATCCGGCCGCCGGGGCGGCGGCGCGCGCGGCGGCCGAGGCGGAGATCGAGCGGATCGCTCGGGAGGGGCTGGTCCAGGCCCAGCTGACGCTCGCCGACCGGCTGGCCGAGGGGCGCGGCCGGCGGCGCGACGGGATCGAGGCGGCCCGCTGGTACGCGGTCGCCCTCGAGCCGCTGCGGGCCGAAGCGCTGGCCGGCGAGCCGCGCGCCCAGGAGCGGCTCGGCGATCTGCACCGCGACGGTCGCGGGGTGACGGCCGACGGCAGGGCGGCGGCCGAATGGTACCGGCGGGCGGTGGAGGCGGGCCGCACGAGCGCCGTGCTGCGGCTCGCCCGGCTCTTCGAGCGCGGCGCGCCCGGCCTGCCGCCGGATCCGGCCGAGGCGGTCCGCTGGCTCGCCCTCGCGGCCGAGCGGGGCGACGCGGTGGCGGCTTACGACCTCGCCCGGAAACGTCTTTCGGGCGAGGGCGGGCCGGCCGATCCACGGGCCGCGCTCGCGCTCTTCGAGCGGGCGGCGGCACTCGGCGAGCGGCGCGCCTGGCGCTGGATCGGCGAGCTGCACGAGGACCCGGAGGGCCCCGCCTTCGACCTCGAGCGGGCGGTCGAGCACTACCGGCTCGCGGCCGGGACGGGTGACGGCAAAGCGATGTTCAAGCTCGCCGAGCTCTTCGAGAAGGGACGCCTCGGCGAGGCCGACCCGGTGGCCGCCGCGGCCTGGTACCGGCTCGCCGCCGAGCACGGCTACGCGCGGGGTGTCGAGCGGCTGGCCCGGGTCGAGGCTCGGCTCGAGCCGGCCGAGCGGCGCCGAGCGCTCCTGCTCGCCGAGGGCTTCCGGCCGGTCGGGCGGGGACCGACGCCGGCCAGGGCGGGCGAGGCCGCCCCGCCGGTGGCCGAGGCGGTGCCGGCGAGCGGGAGCGGGTCCGCGGCGTCCGCGGCGGCCTCCGACGCGGCGGCCTCTGGCGAAATCGCCGGGGCGCGCTAGGCTCGGCGGCGGAGAGCGTTGGAGAACGGATCGATGCGGCTCGACAGACGGAGCCTCCTCCTCTCGGCCGGTGGCGTGCTCGCGCTGCGGGCCGGAACCGGCGTCGCCGCGGCGGTGGCCGAGCGGACGCTCGGGGACCCGGGTGCGAAAGTGACGGTGGTCGAGTGGTTCTCGTTGACCTGCCCGCACTGCGCCGCCTTCCATCTGCAGACCCTGCCCGAGCTCAAGAAGCGCTACGTGGACAACGGCAAGGTGCGCTTCGTGATGCGCGACTTCCCGACCGATGCGGTGGCGCTCAAGGCGCACGTGCTCGCCCATTGCGCCGGGCCCGAGCGCTACTTCGCCTTCGTCGACGCGCTCCTGCAGAGCCAGGCGCGCTGGGCCGGGGCCAAGGACCCGATCGCCGCGCTCAAGCAGATGGCCAAGCTCGGCGGCCTCGCCGACGCTCAGATCGACGCCTGCCTCGCCGACCGGGCGATGGAGGACGAGATCCTCAAGATGCGGCTCGAGGCGCAGCAGAAGCACGACGTCCGCTCGACCCCGAGCTTCCTGATCGACGGCAAGGTCCACGCCGGCAACCGCAGTCCGGACGAATTCGCCAAGCTGCTCGACCCGCTCCTGCGTTGAGGACGATCGCCGGTTCTCGCGCGCTCGGCGGGCTGCTACGAAGCGCGCCGGCGCCTTGACCACGTGATCGACCGCGTGCAGCTCACCAAGCTCCGCCTGCGCGGCTTCAAGTCGTTCTGCGACCCCGTCGAGCTCGAGATCGCCCCGGGCCTGACCGGGATCGTGGGACCGAACGGCTGCGGCAAGTCCAATCTCGTGGACGCGCTCCGCTGGGTGATGGGCGAAGGCTCGCCCAAGGGCCTCAGGGGCGCGGAGATGGACGACGTCATCTTCGCGGGCTCGGCCGGCCGGCCGGCGGTCGACCTCGCCGAGGTGGCGCTCGGCATCCAGGGCCCGGTCGACGGGCCGCTCGTGCTCGGGCCCGAAGAGCGGGCCGAGATCGTCCGCCGGATCACCCGCGGTGCCGGCTCGAGCTGGCGGATCGACGGCCGCGAGGTACGGTTGCGCGACGTCCACCATCTGTTGGCGGACGCCGCCGCCGGGGCACGCGGTGCCTCGATCGTCGGCCAGGGGCAGATCGGGCTCGTGGTCGACGCGCGACCCGACGAGCGCCGCCGTTTGCTCGAGGAGGCGGCCGGTATCGCCGGCCTGCAGGCGCGCCGCCGGGAGGCCGAGCTCAAGCTGCAGCAGACCCGGGCCAATCTCGAGCGGGTGCGCGATCTCTCGGCGAGCCGGGCCGGCCGGCTCGACGAGCTCGCCCGCCAGGCCCAGGAGGCCGAGCGCTACCGCAAGCTCTCGGCCGAGCTCAGGGCGGTCGAGGCGACCCTCCTCTTGCGCCGGCACGGCGAGGCGCGAGCGGCGTTCGAGGCGGCCGGTGCCGCGCTCGAGGCGGCGCAGGCGGCGGAGACCGCGGCACGGGCGACGGTCGAGGCGGCCCGCGGCCGACGCGGCGAGCTCGCCCGGGCCCTCGCGGCGGCGCGCGACGAGCAGGAGGGGGCGGCGGCACTCCGGGCGCGGCTGGCCGAGCGGCTCGTGGCGGCGCGGGCGCGGGCGGCGAGGGCCGCGGCGCTGCGAGCGGAGCGGGAGCGTCGGCGGGCCGAGGCCGAAGCCGACCGCGCCGCGGTCGCCGAGGAGCGCGAACGACTCGAGCGGGAGCGGTGGGCCCTCCTGGCGGCGGCAGAGGCGGCAGCCGAGGAGGCGCGCGGGCTCGAGACGGCGCTCGTCGCAGCGCGCGGGGCGCTCGCTTCGGCCGAGAGGGAGCAGACGGCGGCGGTTCGGGCGCGCGAGCGGGCGCTCGCCGATCGGCTGGCGGCGGCCGGGGTCGAGCGGCTGCGCGAGGAGCGGGCGCGGCTCGCCGAGCGGCTGCGGGCGCTCGAGGCGGCGCTCGCCGAGGCCGAACCCGAGGAGCCGGCGGCGGCACGGGCCGCGGTCGAGGCCGCGGCCGCCGCCCTCGCCGAGGCCGAATCCCGCGAGGCGTCGACAGAGGCGGCGGTCGAGGCGGCCGAGCGGCGGCTCGCCGCGGCGCGCGAGGCCCTCGCCCGGGCGAGCGAGCGCGAGCGGGCGCTCGAGGCGACCCGGGCGGCGGCGGCGGCCGAGCGGGCGGCGCGCGAGGCGGCCCGGCGCGAACGGGCCGAGCGGCGGGCGCTTCTCGAGCGGAGCCTGGCGACGCTGCGGCAGCGTTGTGCGGCGCTCGCCGCGCGGCGCGAGGAGCTCGCCCGCCTCGCGGCCGAGGCCGAGGCGGCGGCGCGGACCGCCCCGGTCGAGGCGGCCGAGGCGGCCGCGCTCGAGGCGGCACGCGAGGCGGCGGCCCGAGCGGCCGCGCTCGAGGCGGCCGAAGCGGCGCTCGCCGAGGCGCGCTCGGAGCTGCACGCGGCCGAGACCGCGCTCGCCCGGCTCGAGGCGGAGCGGGCCGCCCTCGCCGAGCTCGTCGGCACGCCCGATCCCGGCGCACTCGCCCGGTCGATCCGCGCCGCCGCCGGGCTCGAGGCGGCGCTCGCCGCGGCGCTCGGCGAGGAGGGCCTGGCCGGCACCGATCCCGCGGCCCCTCGCCACTGGCGCCGGCTCGCCGCGGCCGGACCGGCGGCCGCGCTGCCCGAGGGGGTGGAGCCGCTCGCGGCGCGGCTCGAGGCGCCGCCCGAGCTCGCCCGCCGACTGGCGCTCGTCGGTCTCTGCGAGGCCGGCCTCGCCGAGCGGCTGCAGGAACGGCTCGCCCCGGGTCAGCGCCTGGTGAGCCCGGAGGGCGGCCTCTGGCGCTGGGACGGCTACGTGCAGCGGCCGGAGGGCGATGCGGCCGCACCGCGGCTCGCTCGGCTGGCCCGGCTCGATGCGCTCGCAGCCGCGATCGCGACCGCCACCGCCGAGCGCGAGGCGGCCCGGGCGAGGCTCGCTTCGGCCGAGGCGGCCTCGCAGGCGGCCCGGGCGGCGGCCGAGGCGGCGCGTCGGCAGGCGGCGGCGCGGACGGCCGAGCGCGAGCGGGTGCACCGGGCCCGGGCCGAGGCCGAGGCGGCGCAGGCCCGCGCGCGGGCCGAGTGCCGACGGATCGAGGCCGAGCACGCGGCGGCCGAGGCCGAGGCCACGGCGCTCGCCGCCCGGCTCGAGGCGGTCGAGGAGCCGATCGAGCCCGCGCCCGTCCCGAGTACGGCCGAGAGCGAGGCGGATCCGGCCGCGGTCGAGGCCGAGCTCGCCGCGGCGCGCAGGGCGCTCGCCGAAGCCGAGGCCGAGCTGCGGCGGGAGACGGGCCGGCGGGGCGCCGCTCGAGCGGCGGCGCGCGACGCCCGGGCGCGGCTCGAGGCTGCCCGACGGGCGGCCGAAGCGGCCGAGCGGGATGTGGCGACGGCCCGGGCCGAGCGGGCGGCCCTCGCCCGCGAGGCCGGAGGAGCCAGGGCCCGGCTCGCCGAGCTCGACCTCGAGCTCGCCCGGGCCGAGCCCGAACTCGCACGGGCGGAGGCCGCCCTCGCCGAAGCCGAGGGGTCGCTCGCGAAGGCCGGCGAGCTCCGGGCCGCGGCGGCCGGCCGGCTGGCCGAGCTCGAGGCCCGCGCGGTGGCCCTCGAGGCCGAGGCGGGCGCGCGCGAGGCCGAGCGGCGGCGGCTCGAGGAGCGGCTCGCGGCCCTCGCCGCTCGGCGGAGCGAGCTCGAGGCTCGACTCCTGCGGCTCGACGGCGAGCCCGAGGAGGCCGAGGCGGAGGACCCTCGGGCGCTCGCGGCACTCGACGAGGAAGCGGCGCGCGCCGCGACGGCGCTCGCGGCGGCCCAGCGGCGGTGCGAGGATCTGGCCCGGGCGCTCGAGGCGGCCGAGCGCGAGGTCGAGGCGACCGAGGCCGGGCTCGCCGCGGCGGTCGAACGGCTCGGGCGCGCGCGGGCCGAGGCGGCGGCCGCCGGCGAGCGGCTCGAGGCGGCACGGGCGCGGGTGGTCGAGCGGCTGCGCCGCCCCCCCGAGGAAGTGGTACCGCCCGAGGCCGGCCGCGACCTGGCGGGGCTCGCGGCCGACGAGCTCGAGCGGCGCCTCGCCCGGCTCGTGGCGGCGCGCGAGCGGCTGGGCGCGGTCAATCTGCGGGCCGAGCAGGAGGCGCGCGAGCTCGAGGCCGAGCTCGGGCGGATCCGCGCCGAGGAGGCCGAGATCCGCGCCGCCTGCGAGCGACTCGAGCGGGCGATCGCCACCCTCGCGGGCGAGGCGCGCGAGCGGCTCCTGGCCGTGCTCGGCGCGGTCGAGGGGCATTTCCGGCGGCTCTTCGCGCAGCTCTTCGGCGGCGGCCGGGCGCAGCTCCGGCTCTCGGCGAGCGACGATCCGCTCGCGGCCGGGCTCGAGCTCGAAGCCCAGCCGCCGGGCAAACGGCTCGCCCACGTCTCGCTGCTCTCGGGTGGCGAGAAGAGCCTCGCCGGCCTCGCGCTCTTGATGGCTTTCTTCCTCGCCCGGCCGGCGCCCTTGTGCGTGCTCGACGAGGTCGACGCGCCGCTCGACGACGCCAATGTCGACCGCTTCACGGCACTGCTCGCCGAGACCGCGCGGGCGAGCGGCACCCGCTTCCTGGTCGTCACCCACCATCCGCTCACGATGGCGCGGATGGACCGGCTCTACGGGGTGACGATGGCCGAGCGCGGCGTCTCCAAGCTCGTGGCGGTCGAGCTCGGCGAGGCGGTCGAGCTGCGCGCTACGGCATAGTGCCGCAAGCGGGGACCCCGGCTTGACGGTTGCGCCGCCCGCTCCCTAGGTTCCGGCCGCCCGGCGCCGGCCGTGCCGCGGGTGGCGCGGACGCTCGGGCCGAGGACGGATGGCGGGGAACGAGCGGCCGCCCGGGTTCGACGAGTTCGACGCCCGGCTCTCGAGGTTGCGTCGGCCCGAGGATCGGGCCCGGGTCGAGGACGGCTCGGGGCGGCCGCGCTGGGGTGACGGCCTCCAGGTCGGGATCGAGCTCGTGGCCGGGCTGGCGGGCGGGCTCCTTCTGGGCTGGGCGCTCGATTCCTGGCTCGGCACCGCGCCCTTCCTCCTCGTCTCGGGCTTCGTGACGGGTGCCGCCGCCGGGATGCTCAACGCCTGGCGGTGGATGCGGCGCCTCGAGGCGCGGATGCGGGAGGGCAGCCCGGCCGAGGAGCCGGGGCGCGGCAAGGAGCGAGGCTGAGGTGACCGATCCGCTGCACCAGTTCGAAATCCAGAGGCTCGTGCCGATCCAGATCGGCGGGCTCGATCTGTCCTTCACGAACTCGGCGCTCTGGATGCTGATCGCGGTGGGCTGCGCCTACTGGCTGCTGATCGCCGGGACCCGCCAGCACGCGCTCGTGCCGGGGCGGTTGCAGTCGGTGGTCGAGCTGGCTTACGAGTTCGTGGCCGGGCTGGTGCGCGACAACGCCGGTAAGGAGGGGCTGCGCTACTTCCCGCTGGTCTTCACCCTGTTTCTCTTCATCTTGATGGGCAACATGCTCGGCATGCTGCCCCTGCCCTTCGGCTTCACCTTCACCTCGCACATCATCGTCACCTTCACGCTCGCGATGGGGGTGTTCGTCGGCGTGACCGTGCTCGGCTTCGTCCTGCACGGGGCGCACTTCCTGACCTTCTTCGTGCCGCACGGCGCACCCAAGGCGATGCTGCCGCTGCTCGTACCGATCGAGGTGCTGTCCTACTGCGTGCGGCCGATCAGCCTGTCGGTCCGTCTGTTCTGCAACATGATGGCCGGCCACACCATGATGAAGGTGTTCGCCGGGTTCGTCATCACGCTGTTCTCCTATTGGGCCGTGCCGGCGATCGCCCCGCTCGCGGTGACCGTGGCGCTCACGGGCTTCGAGTTCGCGGTGGCGTTCCTGCAAGCCTACATCTTCACCGTGCTCACCTGCATCTACCTGCACGACGCGATCCACATGCACTGAGGCCGTAGGTTCGCCAGGCCCTGGACGCGGCGTGCGGTAGCCTCGGGCGAGGACCGCCCGCTCAACCGGAGAGGAACCCATGGAGCTCGCTGCTGCCAAGATGATCGGCGCCGGCCTGGCGACGATCGCGCTGTTCGGTGTCGGTATCGGCATCGGCAACATCTTCTCGACCCTGATCGCCACGGTCGGCCGCAACCCGTCCGTCCAGCAGCGGGTCTTCCCCTTCGCGATCATCGGCTTCGCGCTGGTCGAGGCGGTCGCGCTGTTCGCGCTCCTGATCGCCTTCCTGATCCTGTTCACCTGAGCGATCCGGCGGGACGGGGCGGCCCCCGTCCCGCCCGCTTGCGCGGAGGCCCGCCATGACGCGGCTCGCAACCCGCCTCGCACGCTTCGCCCCCGCCCTCCTCGGCGTCGGCCCGCTCGCGGCCGGCCCGGTGCTCGCCGCCGGCGAGGGCGGCGGCGGACTGCCGCAGCTCGACACCGCGACCTTCCCGAGCCAGATCTTCTGGCTGATCGTCTCCTTCTTCCTCCTCTATCGCCTGCTCAAGACCAAGGCGATCCCGCGGATCGCCGACATCCTCGAGACCCGCCAGGACCGGATCGGAGCCGACCTCGACCGGGCGGCGAAGCTGCGGGCGGATGCCGAGGCGGCGCTCAAGAAGCACGATGCGGTGATCGCCGAGGCCCAGGCCAGGGCGCAGAAACGGCTGCGCGAAGCGCAGGAGCGCGTGGCGGCCGAGCTCGCCCGCCACCAGGCCGAGCTCGACGCCGACGTCGCCCGGAGGCTCAAGGACGCCGAACAGCGGATCGCCGCCGCCAAGAACGCCGCACTCGGCGAGGTCGCGACGGTCGCGGCGGAGGTCGTCCAGGCGGCGGCGCACCGGCTCGCCGGGCTCGAGATCGGCCCCGAGGAGGCGCGCGCCGCGGTCGCCCGGGTCGTGGGCGCGGGAGGACGCTGATGGAATATTTCTGGCTCACCGTCGCGCTCGTCATCCTGATCGTCCTGCTCCGCAAACCCTTCAAGGAGCAGGTGCTGGGTGCGCTCGATGCGCGTGCCGAGCGGATCCGCCGCGAACTCGACGAGGCCCAGCGGCTGCACGAGGAGGCCAAGGCGCTGCTCGCCAAGTACCAGCGGCAGCTGCACGAGGGCGAGAGCCTCGCCCAGGAGATCCTCGAGCGGGTGGACGCCGAACAGCGCCGGCTCGAGGCCAAGATGCGCGAGGAGATGCGTGCCGCCACCGAGCGGCGGACCCAGCAGGCGCTCGAGCGGATCGCCCAGGAGGAGGCGCGCGCGGTCCAGGAGGTGCGGGCCCGCGCCGCCGATCTCGCGGTGCGCGCCACCCGCGAGCTCCTGGCCGAGCGCTTGCAGGGCGAGCTCGTCCAGGATCTGATGCGCAAGGCGGTGCGCGAGGTGCAAGAGCGGCTCGCCTGAGCCGCACCGGGCTCCGCCGGAGGAGCGTGCGATGCGGCTTCAGGGCCTGGGCGCGATCGTGACGGGCGGCGGCTCGGGGCTCGGGGCGGCCACCGCCGAAGCCCTCGCCGCGGCCGGGATGCGGGTGGCGATCGTCGACCGCGAGGAGGCACGAGCCCGAGCGGTCGCCGAGCGGATCGGCGGGCTCGCCTTCGCCCTCGACGTCGCCGACGGCCCCGCCGCCGAGCGGTTGTTCCCCGCGATCGGCGAGGCGGTCGGCGGTCCGCGCCTCTTGGTCAACTGCGCCGGCATCGCTCCGGCCGGGCGGATCGTCGGCCGCGACGGGCCCCTGCCCCTTCCCGCCTTCGAGCAGGTGATCCGCGTCAATCTCATCGGCACGTTCAACACGATGCGCCTCGTGGCGCACGCCATGGCCGCGCTCGAACCGCTCGAGGAAGGCGAGCGCGGTGTGATCGTCAACACCGCCTCGGTCGCCGCCTTCGAGGGTCAGATCGGCCAAGCGGCCTACGCTGCTTCCAAGGGCGGGGTCGCCTCCTTGACTCTGCCGGCCGCGCGCGAGCTCGCCGGCCGCGGCATTCGCGTCGTGGCGATCGCCCCGGGCCTGTTCGCGACACCCATGCTGCTCGGCATGCCGGAGCCGGTGCAGGCGAGCCTCGCCGCCTCGGTCCCCTTCCCCGCCCGCTTCGGCCGGCCCGAGGAATACGCTTCCCTGGTCCTCGAGATCGCCCGCAACCCCATGCTCAACGGCTGCGTGCTCCGGCTCGACGGGGCGCTGCGGATGGCGGCCCGCTGATGGCCGGTGCGGTCGAACGGCTCGCCCGGCTCGTCGCCCCGAGCGCCGAGGATCTGGCGGCGCTCGGCGCCCGGCTTTTGGCCGAACTCCCGGCCGAGATCCGCGATCTCGTCGGCATGGTGCCGATCAAGGTCGAGGAATGGCCGGACGAGGACGCCCTCCTCGAGACCGAGTGCGAGGATCCGCTCGATCTGACCGGGCTCTACCGAGCGGTGCCGATCGGCGAGCGGCAGGCTCGACCGCTGCCGCCCGAAGAGCCGGAGATGATCTTCCTCTACCGGCTGCCGATCCTGGTCGAATGGGCCGAGCGCGGCTGCCCCCTCGAGGAGGTGGTGATGGACGTGCTCACCCACGAGATCGCCCATCATCTCGGCATGGACGAGGCGGGGGCGCTGCGCGTCGAAGGCCGCGGCCCCACCGGCTGAGGAAGCGCCGATGGCGGTCCTGGCGCTCGACCATGTGGTGCTCACCGTGCGCGACCTCGAGGCCACCCGCCGCTTCTATTGCGACGGCCTCGGTTTGCGCTGGACAGAGTTCGGCGAGGGTCGATTCGCGCTCGCCTTCGGTCGGCAGAAGATCAACCTCCATCCGGCCGGCCGCGAGATCGAGCCGAAAGCGGCCCGGCCCACCCCGGGCTCGGCCGATCTCTGCTTCCTGGTCGACGAGCCGCCGGCGGTGATCGCCGGGCGGATGGCGGCGCTCGGCCATCCGCCGATCCTCGGGCCCGTGCTCCGCACCGGTGCGGTGGCCCCGCTCGAATCGGTCTATCTGCGCGATCCCGACGGCAACCTGGTCGAGCTCGCCCGCGAGCTTTCTCCCGGTCCTCGGTCGTTAGCGCAGGCGGAACCCCCCGACGGCCGCGGATCGACCCGGTAGGAGCGGGCGACCGTCGCGCCGGTGTCCGCCCATGACGCCGCGCGCTTTCCGGCTGCCGCCGCGGAGCCTCGCCACGCTCCTTTCGCTGACGGCCCCGGTCTCGACCCTGCCGCTCGCCGGCGCACTCTTCGAGAGCGCGCTCGCGATGCGGCGTCCGACCCGGGCCGCGGCTCGGCCGGCCTCGACACCTGCCGGAGGGTCGACGAGCCGCGCGAGCTCGTCCTCGAGGTCGCGGCGCCGGCCGCCCGACCGCCTCGCCCGCGCACCGACTGTTGGCAGCTCGCCCCGGACGCGCCAGAACGGGGCGGCGCGCCGCGAGCGGCGGCGTCCGCGCCGGAGGCGGCACCGTGACGATCGGGATCCTCTGCGCCATCCCCCAGGAGGTCGCGCATCTGCGCGCCGCGCTCGAGCGGGCGACGAGCGAGGAGCTCGCGCATACCCGCTTCGACCGGGGCCGGCTCGACGGCCACGAGGTCGTGCTCGTGGGAGCGGGCATCGGCAAGGTCAACACCGCGCTCACCGCCACCCTCCTCGCCGAGCGGTTCCGGGTGCGGCTGATCGTGTTCAGTGGTGTGGCCGGCGGCCTCGACCCCGAGCTCGCGATCGGCGACGTGGTGATCGCCGACCGCACCGTGCAGCACGATGCGGGGGTGATCGAGGACGGTCGCCTGCTCACCTACCAGGCCGGCCACGTACCCTTCTTCAACCCGACCGACCGGCTCGGCTGGCCGGTCGAGCCGGGGCTTCTCGCCCGGGTGCGCGAGCGCCTCGACGGGTTCGCGCTGGCGCCGCTTCCGGCGGGGGCGGGCGGTGCCGGCCGGCCGCCCAGGATCGTTTTCGGCACCATCCTCTCGGGCGATCAGTACCTGCATTGCGAGACCACCCGCGAGCGGCTGTTCCGCGAGCTCGGCGGCCGGGCGATCGAGATGGAAGGCGGCGCGCTCGCCCAGGTCTGCGAAGCTTTCGGACTGCCCTGGCTCGACATCCGCGCGCTCTCCGATCTGGCCGGCCGCGATTCGCGCTTCGACTTCGCGGCCTTCGTCGATGCCGTGGCGGCGAGCTCGGCGGCGATCCTGCGCCGCCTCCTGCCCGTGCTCTGAGCGCCGTCCCGAGCTCGCCGCCGGCGGCTTCGGGCTTCAGGGCCAGCGGCGGAGCGTCCCCCAGGTCCACACCCGCGACAGCTCGCTGTCCAGGAGGTCGATGCGCCGCTCGAGCCGGGCGATCCGCTCGTTGGTGTCCTGCAAGAGGAGGCAGAGGCGAAACGCGTCGCTACCCTCGACGAAACCGCTCTCGAGGCAGCTCGCCCGCTGCGCCTCGGCGAGCGCCTGCTGCTGCTCGGCCGCCGATTGGCAGCCGGCGAGGGCGAGGCCCGAGGCGAGCAGGGCGAGCCGGCCCACGGCACGGAGGCTCAGGCCAGGGGTCCGGTCCATCGCACCACCCGATCGGAAGGCATCGCCCGATCGACCGCGGGCAGCGCCCCCGGCATCGGACTGCCGAGATAGAGGAAGCCCAGGATCCGCTCCTGCGGGCCGAGCCCGAGGCCACGGCGCACGCCCTCGCTGTAGGCCGGTCGGCCGGTCGCCCATTTGCCGACGTAGCCGAGCGCATGGGCGGCCAAGAGGAGGTTCTGGACCGCGGCGGCGGCGGCCGCGAGCTGCTCGATTTCGGGGATCTTGGGGTGGCGGGGATCCACCGCTGCGATCGCCACGAGGATCAGGGGGGCGCGCAGGGGAGCTTCGCGCTGGCGGGCGAGCTCGGCCGGATCGAGGTCGGGCCGCTCCTCGGCGAGGGCGCGGGCGAAGAGGAGGCCGAGTGCCGCGCGCGCCTCGCCCTCGACGAGGAGGAATCGCCAGGGCCTGAGCCGGCCGTGGTCGGGGGCGGCGGCGGCCGCCTCGAGCATGCGGGCGAGGGCCGCCGCGTCCGGTCCCGGTCCCTGCATGCGGGCCGGCGGCACGGTCCGCCGGCCGAGGATCGCCTCGAGCGCCTCCATCGTCCCTCCGCAGCTGACGTCGACGCGATCTTAACGATTCGCCGGTACGGTCGACCAGGGCGCCGGCAGGATGCCGGGTCGGCCCGAGGAGGACGCCTTGTCCACGCTCGCCGAGCCCGTGTCGCAGGGTCGCGCCTGTGGCCTCTCGCCTCTTGCTCCCGCGGCGCAGCAGCCGCATGCTGCGCCGCGACAAGGGGCGCCGCCGCCGGGAGCCGCATCGATGGAGCACGGCCTCTATCTCGAAGACCTGCAGCCGGGCATGAGCGCCGTGTTCGGCAAGACGATCACGGACGCCGACATCCTCATGTTCGCGGGCGTGTCGGGCGACACCAATCCGGTGCATCTCAACGAGGAGTTCGCGGGCGGGACGGTCTTCAAGGGACGGATCGCCCACGGGCTGTTGACCGCGAGCCTGATCTCGACCGCGATCGGCACCAAGCTGCCCGGGCCGGGCGCCGTCTACATCAGCCAGACCATGCGCTTCCTGGCGCCGGTGCGGGCCGGCGAGACGGTCCGCGCGATCGTCACCGTCAAGAGCGTCGATCTCGAGCGCCGGCGGGTGACGATGGACACGGTGTGCAAGGTGGGCGGCAAGGACGTCTTGACCGGCGAGGCGGTGATCATGGTGCCGCGCCGGCCGCAGCGGGAACCGGCCGCGGCGGAGTGAGGCGGCGGCCGGCGGGCGTCCGCAGGTCGGCTTTACAGGCTCCCGCGCGCGTGGAAGAAGGCCGGCCATGCGCGTGGTCCGACGGTTCGCGGTGCTGCCGGCGGCGGCCCGTGGGGCCGTACTCGCGATCGGCAATTTCGACGGCGTCCATCTCGGCCACCGGGCGGTCCTCGAGGCGGCCCGGGCGCGGGCCGTCGGGCTCGGCGCGCCCTGGGGCGTGCTCACCTTCGAGCCGCATCCGCGCGAGCTCCTCGCCCCCGCGAGCGCGCCCTTGCGGCTCACCCCCTTCGTCCTCAAGGCCGAGCTGATCCGTGCCCTCGGCGCCGATCTCTTGATCGTGCTGCCCTTCGACCGGGCGCTCGCCGCGCTTTCGCCCGAGCGCTTCGTCGAGGAGGTGCTCGTCGAGCGGATCGGTGCCCGGGCGGTCGCCACCGGTGCGGACTTCCGCTTCGGTCATCGCCGGACCGGCGACGTCGCCGCCCTCGAGGCGCTCGGCCGCCGGTTCGGGATCGCGGTGGAGACGGCCGCCCCGGTGGAGATCGAGGGCGAGCGCTGCTCCTCGACCGCGATCCGGGCGCATCTCGAGGCCGGCCGGGTCGACCGCGCCGCCCGTCTCCTCGGCCGGCCGCACGAGGTCCGGGGCCTCGTACGGGAGGGCGATCGGCGCGGCCGCACGCTCGGCTTCCCCACCGCCAACCTCGAGCCGCGGCCGGGACGTGTCCAGCTCCCGGCCGCCGGCGTCTACGCCGTGACCGCGCGGATCGCGGGCGAGCCGGGTAGCCGCGCGCACCCGGCCGTGGCCAATCTCGGCCGCCGCCCCACCTTCGACGGCACGGAGCTGCGCCTCGAGGTCCATCTGCTCGACGGCGAGCACGCGCTCTACGGCCGGCGGCTCGCCGTCCGTTTCCTCGAGCGGCTGCGCGAGGAGCGCCGCTTCTCGGGGCCGAGCGAACTCGCCCGGCAGATCGCCCTGGACTGCGCCGCCGCCCGGCGGGTGCTGGCCGGCGAGCCGATCCTTGTTTCGAGCCAGAGCGCCCGAGCGAAGAGCCCGATCCGATGAGCCGTGATCTCCGCGCCACCCTGTTCCTGCCGACGACCGACTTCCCGATGAAGGCGGATCTGCCGAGGCGCGAGCCGCAGCTGCTCGAGCGCTGGCGCGCGCTCGACCTCTGGGGCCGGCTGCGCGCCCAGGCGAAGGGGCGGCCGCTCTTCGTCCTCCACGACGGGCCGCCTTACGCCAACGGCCATCTCCACATGGGGACGGCCCTCAACAAGATCTTGAAGGACGTGATCAATCGCAGTCGGCAGATGCTCGGCTACGACGCCAATTACGTGCCCGGCTGGGACTGCCACGGTCTGCCGATCGAATGGCAGGTGGAACAGGAATACCGCAAGAAGGGACGCGACAAGGACGCCGTTCCGATCGTCGACTTCCGCGCCGAGTGCCGGGCCTATGCCGAGCACTGGATCGGGGTGCAGAGCGCCGAGTTCCAGAGGCTGGGCGTGGCGGGCGACTGGCGCAACCCCTACACGACCATGGCCTTCGCCTCCGAGGCCGGGATCTTCCGCGAGCTCGCCGAGTTCCTGCTCGAGGGCCGGCTCTACCGCGGCAAGAAGTCGGTGATGTGGTCGGTGGTCGAGAAGACCGCGCTCGCCGAGGCCGAGGTCGAATACCACGACCACACCTCGACCACGATCTGGGTCCGCTTCCCGATCGTGCGGAGCCCGAGGGCGATCCTCGAGGGGGCTTCGGTCGTGATCTGGACCACCACGCCCTGGACGATCCCGGGCAACCGCGCGGTCGCCTACGGCCCCGGCATCGCCTATCGGCTGATCGAGGTCGAGACGGTGCGCGACGGCAGCCTCGCGCGACCGGGGGAGCGGCTCCTGCTCGCCACCGAGCGCCTCGCCGAAACGGCCGACCAGGCCGGGATCCTGACCTTCGCCATCCTCGAGGAGCTCGACGGCACGGCGCTCGAGGGCACCGTCTGTCGCCACCCGCTCGCCGGACACGCCGGCGCCTACGGCTTCTCCGTGCCGCTCCTGCCCGGCGGTTTCGTCACCACCGAGCAGGGCACCGGCCTCGTCCACATCGCCCCGAGCCACGGCGAGGACGATTTCGAGCTCGGCCGCCGGCACGCGCTCGAGGTGCCGGACACGGTGGCCGACGACGGCACCTACACCGCGGCCGCACCCGGCTTCGCGGGCATCCACGTCTTCAAGGCCACCGAGCCCGTGATCGCCGCCCTGATCGAGCACGGCGCGCTCCTCGCCCGCGGCACGCTGGTCCACAGCTACCCGCATTCCTGGCGCTCGAAGGCGCCCTTGATCTTCCGCGCCACCGACCAGTGGTTCATCCCGATGGACGGCCCGGACGGTTTGCGCGCCAAGGCTCTGGCCGCGATCGAGGCGACCCGCTTCGTCCCGGCCAAGGGCAAGAACCGCCTCAAGGGCATGATCGAGACCCGGCCCGACTGGTGCATCTCGCGCCAGCGCGCCTGGGGCGTGCCGATCGCCGTCTTCGTCGACAAGGCGACGGGCGAACCCTTGCGCGATCGGGAGGTGTGCGAGCGGATCGCGCGCGCCTTCGAGGCCGAGGGGGCGGACGCCTGGTGGACCCGCGACCCGCAGGAGTTCCTGGGCGAACGCTATCGGAAGGAGGATTTCGAGAAGGTCGACGACATCTTGGACGTCTGGTTCGAGAGCGGCTCGACGCACGCCATCGTCCTCGAGCGGCGGCCCGATCTGCGCTGGCCCGCGGATCTCTACCTCGAGGGCTCCGATCAGCACCGCGGTTGGTTCCACTCGAGCCTGCTCGAGAGCTGTGGCACCCGCGGTCGTGCCCCTTACGACTGCGTACTCACCCACGGCTTCGTGGTCGATGCCAAGGGCGAGAAGATGTCGAAGTCGAAGGGCAACGTGATCTCGCCCCTCGACCTCATGAAGACCCACGGCGCCGACATACTGAGATTGTGGGTCGTCTCGGCGGACTATTCCGAGGACATCCGGATCGGCAAGGAGATCCTGGACGGCCTGGGCGAGAGTTACCGCCGGCTGCGCAACACGCTGCGCTATCTCCTCGCCAACCTCGCCGGCTTCCGGCCGGAGGAGCGGCTCGATGCGGCCGCCATGCCCGAGCTCGAGCGCTGGGTGCTGCACCGGCTCAAGGAGCTCGAGGCGCTGGTGGTCGGCTGCAACGAGAGCTTCGATTACGTCAAGCTCTACACGGCGATCGTCAATTTCTGCACGGTCGATCTCTCCGCCCTCTATTTCGACGTGCGCAAGGACGCCCTCTACTGCGATGCCGTGGACAGCCCGCGGCGGCGGGCGGCGCGCACCGTGCTCGACGTGCTGTTCGACTGCCTGACCGCCTGGCTCGCCCCGGTGCTCGTCTTCACCGCCGAGGAGGCCTGGCTCTGCCGCCACCCGGGCGAGGCGGAGAGTGTGCATCTGCGGCAGTTCCCGCGCCTGCCGGAGGACTGGCGCGATCCCGGACTCGCCCTGCGCTGGGAGCGGATCCGCGCGATCCGGCGGGTGATCACGGGTGCCCTCGAGATCGAGCGCAAGGAGAAGCGGATCGGCGCGAGCCTGCAGGCCGCCCCCGTCCTCTACCTGCCGCGGGCGGAGGACCGGGCGGCGGTGGCGGGCGTCGATCTCGCCGAACTCGCCATCACGAGCGGCCTCGAGGTGGTGGCCGAGCCGGCGCCCGCGCACGCCTTCGGCCTCGAGGAGGTGCCCGAGGTGGGGGTGGTGCCGAAGCTCGCGGAGGGGGCCAAATGCGCCCGCTGCTGGCAGGTGCTCCCCGAGGTCCGGGACTCGGTCGAGTCCTTGTGCCGGCGCTGCACGGCCGTGGTCGCCCGCTACGCGGCCTCCGCCCCTTGATCCGGCGCGGCGAACTCCTCCTCTTCGCGGGCCTGCTCCTCTTGGACCAGGCGAGCAAGCAGGCCGTGCTCGCGGCTTTCGGTCAGGGGGGCGGGCTCGAGGTGGCCCCCTTCCTCGACCTCGTGCTCGTGTGGAACCCGGGGGTGAGCTTCGGCATGTTGGCGGGGCTCGGCGACGCCCGGCCGGGGCTCCTCGCCCTGATCACCCTCGCGATCATGGCGGTCCTTCTGGTGTGGCTGTTGCGCGAGGAGCGGCGGCTGCCGCGCACCGCACTCCTGCTCGTGCTCGCGGGTGCCCTCGGCAATCTCGTCGACCGGCTGCGCTTCGGGGCGGTGGTGGACTTCCTCGACTTCCATTGGGCCGGCTACCATTGGCCGGCGTTCAACGTCGCCGACAGCGCGATCGTGATCGGCGCCGGGCTGTTGCTGCTGGACGGCCTCGTGCCGCGGCGTGCCCCGGCCTCGCAGGTGGGAGGAGAGCGTTGATGCCCCGGTCGCGATCTCGGAGCGTCGCGGGTCTTCTGTTGGCGGCGCTCGCCTTGGCCGGATGCCAGGGCACGGTGCAGGAGGCGTTCGGCCTGCGCAAGCGGGCGCCCGACGAGTTCCAGGTGGTGCGCGGCCAGCCGCTGGTGGTGCCGCCCGACCGCAGGCTGCGGCCGCCGCAGCCCGGCGCGGTGGGGCCGGGCGAGGTCGATCCGGCGCGCGCCGCGCGCGAGACCCTGATCGGGCGGTCCGAGGCGGGGCCGCCCCGGCCGGTCGGTGCGACGAGCCCCGGCGAGGCGGCACTCCTGCGCGCGGTCAAGGGCGAGGCTGATCCCGACATCCGCCGCCGGCTCGCCGAGGAGGACAGCCAGCTCGCCTTCGTCGACGAGGGCACCTTCCTCTTCATCCTCGACTGGCAGCGGCGCCGGGCGCAGGGTCAGCTGACCCGCGGCGAACCGCTCGACCCGGTCGCCGAGGCGCGCCGGCTCGAGGAATCGGGCCGGGTGCAGACGGTGCGGCGGACCCAGGAAACGGGCGGATGAGCCCGGGAGACGGGCGGATGAGCGAAGCCGGACTGATCCCGATCACGGGCGCGGTGCCGTCCGCGATGTTCAACCCCACCACCTTCACGCTCGCCAACGGCATGCGGGTGGTGGTGGTGACCAACCGGCGGGCGCCGGTGGTGGCGCATTATGTCTGGTACCGGGTCGGCTGTGCCGACAGTCCGCCCGGGAAATCGGGCCTGCCACACTTCCTCGAACATCTCATGTTCAAGGGCACGCGCACCGTGCCGCCGGGCGAGTTCTCGAAGATCGTGGCGCGCAACGGCGGCAACGACAACGCCTTCACCTCATACGACTACACCGCCTACTTCCAGATGATCGCCAAGGACCGGCTCGACCTCGTGATGGGGCTGGAGGCGGACCGGATGGCCGATCTCGATCTCTCGGACGAGCACGTCTATCCCGAACGCGACGTGATCCTCGAGGAGCGCAAGCAGCGGGTCGACAACGAGCCGCAGGCGCTCTTGGCCGAAGCGATCCAGGCGGCGCAGTTCCTGCACCATCCCTACCGGCTGCCGATCGTCGGTTGGCTGCACGAGATCGCGGCCTACACCCGCGAGGACGCGGTGGCCTTCTACGAGCGCTGGTATTCGCCGAGCAACGCGATCCTGATCGCGGTCGGCGACATCGACGCGGAAGAGCTGGCCCCCCTCGCCGAGCGGCACTACGGCCGGCTGCCGGCGCGGCCGGTGCCGGAGCGGAGGCGGGTCCAGGAGCCGCCGCAATACGCCGCCCGTCGGATCGAGCTCGTCGACCCCAAGGTCCGCCAACCTTCCCTCGTCCGCTCCTATCTCGCACCCAACCAACGGCCCGAGGCGCACCGCGAGGCGGCCGCCCTCGAGGTGCTCTTCGAGCTCCTGGGCGAGGGAGCCACGAGCCGGCTCTATCGTTCGCTCGTGGTGGAGCAGGGCCTCGCCGCCGCGGCCGGCGCCGGTTACCAGCCCTGGAGCCTCGATCCGACCGCCGCGCGGATCTATGCGAGCCCGCGGCCGGGGGTACCGCTCGACCGGCTCGAGCCGGCGCTCGACGCCGAGATCGCCCGGCTCCTCGACGGCGGTGTGGGCGAGGACGAGCTCGAGCGCTGCAAGCGGCGGATGATCGCCGAATCGATCTACGCCCGCGATTCGCTGGGCGGGGTGGCCCGCATCCTGGGCATGGCGCTCTGCACCGGCCTCGATCTCGACGCGGTCGAACAGTGGCCGCAGCGGATCGCCGCGGTCGAGCGAGCCGAGGTCGAGGCGGCGGCGCGAGCGGTGCTCGTGCCCGCGCATTCGGTGACCGGGCGGCTCCTGCCGGTGGAGGCCGCGGGCGATGGCTGAGCGGGGCAGCGCAGCCGTGCGGGTCGAGGAGGTGGTGAGCCCGGGCGGCATCCGCGCCTATCTCGCGAGCGAGCGGTCGGTCCCGTTCCTCTCGCTCGAGCTGAGCTTTCGGGCGGGTGCCGTCTTCGACCCGGCGGACAAGGCCGGGCTCGCGCATCTGTGCGCCGGGCTGCTCGACGAGGGGGCGGGCGCTTACGACAGCCAGGCCTTCCAGCGCGAGCTCGAGGACAACGCCATCAAGCTCGCTTGCGAGGCCGACCACGACGAGCTGCGGATTCGCCTCAAGACGCTCACCGCCACCCGCGAGCACGCCTTCGAGCTCCTGCGCCTGGCACTGACCGAGCCGCGCTTCGACCCCGAGCCGATCGAGCGCATCCGCGGCCAGGTGCTGGCCGATCTGCGGCGGCGGGAGAGCGATCCGGGCTATGTCGCGGGCCGCGCCTGGTACGCCCGCGCCTTCGACGGCCACGGCTACGGCCGGCCGATCCGCGGCACGCCCGAGACGATCGCCCGGATCCGACGCGAGGACCTCGTGGCGGTGGTGGCCGAGCGGCTCGCGCGGGAGGATCTGGCGATCGGGGTGGCGGGCGACATCGGTGCGGAGGAGCTCGCGGGCCTGCTCGATCGGACCTTCGCCGGCTTGCCGGTGCGGGCGAACCGGCCGCCCGTCGCACCCGTGACGCCGGCCCTCGGCGACACGCTCGTCCTGCCCATGCCGATCCCGCAGAGCGTGGTGACCTTCGGCCGACCCGGGGTGCGGCCGAGCGATCCCGACTACCACGCGGCGACGATCGCCAACTACGTGTTGGGCGGTGGCGGCTTCGCCTCGCGGCTCATGGAGGAGGTGCGGGAGAAGCGCGGCCTCGCCTATTCGGTCTACACCTATCTCGCCGACATGGCGCTCTGCCCGCTCTGGCTCGGCGGGGTGGCGACCAGCAACGAGCGCGTGGCGCAGTCGATCGAGCTCGTCCGCGCCGAGGTCGCCAAGCTCGCGCGGCAGGCGCCCGAGGAGCGCGAGGTCGCGGATGCCAAGACCTATCTCACGGGTTCTTTCCCGCTCCGTCTCGCGACCAACGACCAGCTCGCCCGGATGCTGCTCGGCATGATGGTGCACGGGCTCGGCCGCGACTATCTCGAGCGCCGCAACGACCTCGTGCGGGCCGTCACGAGGGAGGATCTCGAGCGGGTCTGCCGGCGGCTCTACGCCGGCGAGCTGCTCGTCACCGTGGCCGGCCGGCCAGAGGGCCTGCCGGGCTGAGCGCCGCCTTGGCCTCGATCCGCCTCCTGCCCGAAGAGGTCGTCAACCGGATCGCCGCCGGCGAGGTGGTCGAGCGGCCGGCCTCGGTGGTCAAGGAACTGGTCGAGAACGCGCTCGATGCGGGTGCCCGGCGGATCGCCGTGACGCTTTCGGGCGGCGGCCGCGACCTCGTGCTGGTCGAGGACGACGGCTGCGGCATCGCGGGCGAGGAGCTGCCGCTCGCGGTCCGCCGGCACGCCACCTCCAAGCTCGCCGACGACGCGCTCGTCCGGATCACGACCCTCGGCTTCCGCGGCGAGGCGCTGCCCTCGATCGGCGCGGTGGCGCGCCTTTCGATCACGAGCCGGCCGGCCGGTGCCGAGAGTGCCTTCACGATCCTGGTCGAGGGCGAGCGGATCGAGGGGCCGCGCCCCGCGGCCGGGCCCTTCGGGACCCGGGTCGAGGTCCGCGACCTGTTCCGCCGCACCCCGGCCAGGCTCAAATTCCTGCGCTCCGAGCGAGCCGAGCTGCAGGCCGCGCTCGAGACGGTGGCACGACTGGCGCTGGCCCGCCCCGAGATCGGCTTCACGCTCCATGCCGAGGGCCGGCGGCTCCTCGACCTCGCGCCCGGGACGGGCGATCGGGCGGCCTGCGAGCGCGCCCGGGCGCTCGCGATCCTGGGCCGCGAGCTCGCGGGCGATCTCGTCGAGCTCGAGACCGAGCGCGAGGGGATCCGGCTGCGGGGTCTGATCGGCCTGCCGACCGCCTCGCGTGCCGACGCTTCGGCCCAGTATCTCGTGGTGAACGGCCGGCCGGTACAGGACCGGCTCCTCAGGGCGGCGCTCAAGGCGGCCTATGGCGATCTCTTGCCCGCGGGCCGCCATCCGGTGGCTGCCCTCTTCCTCGAACTGCCGCCCGAGCGGGTCGACGTGAACGTGCACCCGGCCAAGGCCGAGGTCCGCTTCGCCGAGCCCGCGACCGTGCGCGGGCTCGTGATCGGGGCGCTGCGGCGCTGCCTCGCCGAAGAGGGGCAGCGGACCGCCGGGCGGATCGCGACCGCGGCCATGGGCGCCTTTCGGGGGGAAGCGGCGGCGGCCGGCCGTGCGCCCGTTCGGTCGCCGTCACCCGGCCTCGCCGAGGCGGCCGCCGCCTTCCGGGCACCGCTCGTTCCCCTTCCTCCGGCCGCCCCGCCGGGGGCGGTGGGCGAGGCGGAGCCCGCGGTGGCCGAGGCCTATCCGCTCGGCGCCGCGCGGGCCCAGCTCCTCGACAGCTACATCCTGGCGCAGACCAAAGACGGGCTCGTCATCGTCGACCAGCACGCGGCGCACGAGCGGATCGTGCTCGAGCGGCTCAAGGCCGGGCTCGAGGCGGGCGGGGTCGCCCGCCAGGTGCTCATGATGCCCGAAGTCGTCGAGCTCGGCCCGGGCGAGCGGGAGGCGCTGTTGGGGCGCGCGCCGGAGCTCGTTCGCCTGGGGCTCCTGGTCGAGCCCTTCGGGCCCGGTGCGGTGCTGGTGCGCGAGGTGCCGGCGCTGCTCGGCGAGCGGCCGACGGCCGAGCTCGTGCGTGCGCTGGCCCGCGAGCTCGCCGAGCTCGGCTCGATCTGGACGCTCGAGGCGGCGATCGGCCGGGTCGCGGCCACGATCGCCTGCCACGGCAGCGTGCGGGCGGGCCGCCGGCTCACGCTTCCCGAGATGGACGCGCTGTTGCGACAGATGGAGCGGACGCCGGGCTCGGGCCAGTGCAATCACGGCCGGCCGACCTGGATCGAGCTCAAGCGGGCCGACATCGAGAAGCTGTTCGCCCGCCGCTGAGCGCGGCGGATCGCGGCGCGGCGGGCGGTGGCGGGCCGTGGCGTCGCAGGGCCTGGCCGGGTCCCCGGTGCGGCATTATGTTCCGCGGTGCCGGTCGGGCCGGCGGGTGGTGGAGTGGAGTGGCCGATGACCTACGTGGTCACCGAGGCATGCATCCGATGCAAGTACATGGACTGCGTCGAGGTGTGCCCCGTGGACTGCTTCTACGAGGGCGAGAACATGCTCGTCATCAACCCCGACGAGTGCATCGATTGCGGGGTGTGCGAACCCGAGTGCCCGGCCGAGGCGATCCTGCCGGACACCGAGGACGAAGCGGAGAAGTGGCTCGATCTCAACAGAAAGTTTTCCGCTATCTGGCCGAACATAACCAGAAAGCGCGAACCGCCACCCGACGCCGACCAGTACAAGGGGATGCCCGGTAAGTTCGAGCGGTTCTTCTCCGAGGCGCCGGGCAAAGGGGGGTGAGTCGCCGGCCGCCGATGCCGGCCGGCCACCCTCCCTCTGGAAATGTCACGCGTTTTGTGATAAATCCGACACGTCTTTGAGCGGGATGGCGAATCGCCGATCCCTTCTCTCGGTCGGATGCCGAGGACGGGGCCCTCTGGAACGTCCCGAGGGGCGGTGATCGCGCGCTCGTGCCCACGGGGAGCGTGACGTCGGATCCGGCCACTGCCCGGGGGTGCGGAGCGATGCTGGGAGAACATGCCTCATGGCCACCAAGAAGCTGACCTTCGCCGCCGGTGACTACATCGTCTACCCCTCGCACGGGGTAGGTCGAATTACCGGCGTCGAGACGCAGGTCATCGCCGGGATGGAACTCGAGATGTACGTCGTCTCGTTCGAGAACGAGCGGCTCATCCTGCGCGTGCCCGTCGACAAGGCGCAGAAATCCGGCATGCGCAAGCTCTCCTCCCGCGAGAAGATCCAATCGGCCATGGACGCCCTCAAGGTACGCACCCGGCCGCGCCGCAACGTCATGTGGAGCCGTCGGGCGCAGGAGTACGAGGCCAAGATCAACTCCGGCGACCCGGTCGCGATCGCCGAGGTGGTGCGCGAGCTGCACCGCGCGGAGGACGCCGAGCAGTCCTACAGCGAGCGACAGATGTACCGTGCCGCTCTGGAGCGCCTCGCGCGCGAGGTGGCGGCGATCGAGAAGATCGACGAGGCCGAGGCGAGCCGCCGTCTCGAGAGCGTGCTTCTGAAGGCCGCCTGAGCAACCGTTTCTCCTGCTTCCGCGCGCGGGCGGGACCGATCGGTCCCGCCCGTTCGCGTCGGGGCGGCGTTCAGGTCGGCCGCGCGTGCTCGGGTCGGCGAACGATCCGCGCTTCGATCGCGTCCCACACCCGGGCCGCGAGGTTGGTGCCCTCGAAGCGGTCGATCTCCTGGATGCCGGTCGGCGAGGTGACGTTGATCTCGGTGAGATAGCCGCCGATCACGTCGATGCCGACGAGCAGCAGCCCGCGCGCCTCGAGCGTGGGGCCGATGATCTCGCAGATCTCGTGATCGCGGCGGGTGAGCGTCGTGCGCTCGGCGCGGCCGCCCACGTGCAGGTTGGCCCGGGTCTCGTCGGGTGCGGGGACCCGGTTGACCGCGCCCGCGGCCTTGCCGTCGATCAGGATGATGCGTTTGTCGCCCTCCCGTACCGCCGGGATGTAGGCCTGTACCATCAAAGGCTCGTTGAGGAAGGTCTGGAACAGCTCGACGAGGCTGTTGAGGTTGGTGTCCTCGGGGCGAATGTGGAACACGCCCGCCCCGCCGTTGCCGTAGATCGGCTTGACGATCACGTGGCCGTGCTCGCGCCGGAAGGCACGGATCTCCTCGATGTCGTAGGTGACGATGGTGGGCGGCATCAGCTCCTGGAACTGGGTCACGAAGAGCTTCTCGGGGGCGTTGCGCACCGAATGCGGGTCGTTGACCACGAGGGTGCGCGGATGCACGCGGTCGAGCAGGTGGGTCGCCGAGATGTAGGCGAGGTTGAAGGGCGGGTCCTGGCGCATCAGGACCACGTCCAGGGTCTCGAGGTCGATGGTCTCGGGCGCACCCAGGCTCGCGTGAGCGCCCGGCACGCGCTGCACGCGCACGGGCTGCGCCCGGGCGACCACCCGCCCCTGCCGCCAGGTGAGGCGGCGCGGCAGGTAGTGGTAGAGCAGATGGCCGCGCCGCTGCGCCTCGAGCATGAGCGCGAAGGTCGTGTCCGTGTCGATGTTGATCGTTTCGATCGGATCCATCTGCACGGCGACGGCGAGCGACATCGGTGTCTCCGAGAAGCGGGGGCGTCTCCGGGAAGCGGGATCGGTCGGGCCGGCGGAACCGGCGGTGGGCCGCCGCGGGCCCGGCCGAAGCCTGTCTGGCATCCGCCCTCGGGCTTGACAAGGCGGCCGGGCGCCCGCCTTGCTCGCGGACGTCGCGAGGGAGGCGCCCGGTGACGAGCTACGATCCGAACAACGTCTTCGCCCGCATCCTCCGGGGCGAGATCCCGGCTCGCAAGGTCTACGAGGACGAGTGGGCCCTGGCCTTCCACGACATCCATCCGCAGGCCCCGGTGCACGTGCTCGTGATCCCCAAGGGGCCCTACGTGTCGATGGTCGATTTCTGTGCGCGGGCGAGCGATGCCGAGATCGCGGGCTTCTTCCGCGCGGTGGGCAAGACCGCCTCGCTCTTGGGTCTCGACGGCGACGGCTACCGCTTCCTCGCCAATTGCGGGGCCAACGCGCATCAAGAGGTGCCGCATCTCCATGTCCACGTCTTCGGCGGTCGGCCGCTCGGCCGCATGCTGCCCAAGGCCGAGGGCTGAGGCGGGGCCGTGGCGGTCTTCGACGTCTTCCTGCTCGAGGCGATCCTCAACGGCCTCCTGTTCGGTGGCGTGCTCGCGCTCCTGGCGCTCGGGCTCAACCTGATCTTCGGCGTCATCGACGTCGTGTGGATCTGCTATGCCGAGCTCGTCATGCTCGGCATGTACACGGTCTACTTCCTCTACACCGTCTTCGGGGTGCCGCTCGCCCTCGCCTTTCTGGCGGCGATCCTGCTCGTGGCCGGGCTCGGTGCCCTTCTCCACCAGCTCGTGATCCGGCCGGTGCTCGCCTCCGAGCCGATCAACCAGCTCCTGGTGACGGGTGGGGTGCTGTTCTTCCTGCAGGCCGCCGCGACCGTGGCGTTCGGGATCGATTTCCGCAACCTCGGCCTGTCGCTGCCCTCGCTCGTGGTGGGCGAGATCTTCCTGCCCTGGTCGCGGATCCTGGCCGCCGCCACGGCGCTTCTCGCCATGCTCGGGGTCTGGCTCTTCCTGCGCCGGACCTTCCTCGGCACCGCGATCCGGGCGATCGCCCAGGACCGCCAGATCATGCCGCTCATGGGCGCCGATCCGGGCCGGCTCTATCTGTTGACCTCGGCGATCGGCGGCGGGCTCGCCGGGCTCGGGGCCTGCCTGCTCGTACTGCAGTACGACGTGCACCCGGCGATCGGCCTCTCCTTCGGTCCGATCACCTTCATGATCTGCGTGATGGGCGGGCTCGGCAATCTCGTGGGCGGGTTCTTGGCCGCCTTCGTCTTCGCCCAGTTCATCTCGGTGGGTGGCTTCTTCTTCCACATCGAGTGGGGCTACGTCATGGCCTTCGTCTTCTTCGTGGCGGTCATGTTCGTTAGGCCCCAGGGCCTCTTCGCCGCGAGCGGACGCTAGCTCCCTTGGACCTCCTGATCCCCCTCCTGATCGCCATCGTCGTCGGCCTCCTGCCGGTGCTGGCGCCGATCGGCGACTACCATCTCCACCTCGTGATCCTCATGCTGATCTGGGGCTTCGTCTACACCGCCTGGTCGGTGATGGGCCGCTTCGGCCTCGTGAGCCTGGGCCACGGCGCCTTCATGGGGATCGGGGCCTACGGTGTGACGCTGCTCTGGAACGAGCTCGGGCTCTCGCCCTGGCTCGGAGCGCCGATCGCCCTCGCCGCCGCCGCGCTGTTCGCGCTCCTGATCGGCTGGCCCTGCTTCCGCTTCCGGATCACGGGCCACTATTTCGCGCTCGTCACCCTCGCCGCCACCGAGATCGTCCGGCTCGTGATCGTGGCGCTGCGCGATCTGACGGGCGGCTCCTTGGGCCTCACCCCCAAGACGGCGCTCGCCGAGGGGCCGGTGGCGCTCGCCGCCCTGCAGTTCGCGGCCAAGGAGGTCTGGCTCTACATCGCCCTCCTCGTCTGGCTCTCGGGCGTGCTCGTCTGGCGCGCGGTCGACCGCTCGATGCTGCGCTACGCTCTCGAGGCGGCCGGCCAGGACGAGGATGCGGCCGCCTCGATCGGCGTCGACGTCACCCGGGCCAAGCTCGCCGTGACCCTTCTGAGCGCGGTGCTGACCGCGGTCGGCGGAGTCCTCTACGCCCAGTACCAGCTCTACGTGGCGCCCGAGACCGTCTCGGGGATCTCGATCTCGCTGCAGATCGTCTTCGCGGTGATCGCGGGCGGCATGTTCGTCCAGCTCGGGCCCACGGTCGGCGCGGTCTTCACGCTCGCGCTCACCGAGGCCCTGCGAGTGGCGATCGGGCACACGATCCCGAGCCTCGACGGGCTGATCTACGGCCTCCTCCTCGTGCTCTTCATCGTCTACATGCCGAAGGGGATCCTGGGCCAGGCGCTGGCCCTCGCGTCCCGCCGACCGCGCCGGGCCCCGGCTCCGGCACGGGCCTGAGCCGCCCGCCGAACCGCCGCGTCGGTTTCGATCCGGGCACCCTCCCTCCTCGGGCCCGAGCGGTCGAGCGCGAGGTCCGAGCGGTGCAGGGCGGGGGTCCGCGCGAACCGACGCCAGCGCCCCTGGTACGGCTCGTTCGGGAATCGGCGAGGGGCGGAAGGCGGGCGCCGCGACGTGGCGCCGGCCCCCCTTCCGAAGGCCGGCCCCCGCTCCCACATCCTGCCCGCGGGTGCCGGATGCCGCTTCGGGTCCGGCACCGGAAGGTCTGCTCGCACGAGGGACACACCATGGATTTCGACAAGTACACCGACCGCGCCAAGGGTTTCGTTCAGTCCGCCCAGAGTCTCGCGCTGCGCGAGGGGCATCAGCGCCTCCTGCCCGAGCATCTGTTGAAGGTCCTGCTCGACGACGAGGAGGGTCTCTGCGCCAACCTGATCGCCTCGGCCGGGGGCGATGCGCGTCTGGTGCGCGCCGGCGTCGAGGCGGCCCTCAAGAAGCTGCCCAAGGTCGAGGGTAGCGGGGCCGGCCAGCTCCAGCTCACCCCGGAGCTCGCCCGGGTGTTCGATGCCGCCCAGAGTGCCGCCAAGCAGGCGGGTGACGCCTATGTGACCGTCGAGCGGCTCCTGCAGGCGCTCGCGATCGTG
>Ga0209381_1001666_pt1 | contig 33645 bp, 30 predicted proteins | sample DewCreD2012metaG_FD_184111 | JGI IMG/M metagenome (GOLD analysis project Ga0209381, IMG submission 184111) | Hot spring sediment bacterial and archeal communities from British Columbia, Canada, to study Microbial Dark Matter (Phase II) - Dewar... ... | reverse complement strand
GAGGATATTTTTTCTTGAGATATTAGAATTAAATTACAAATTAACAGGCGAGGCACCTTTTTATGTTAATTAATTTCCACACAATTCTTGACAGTATCAATTCCCCCAATACCAACCAAGATGCGCCCCTGATTTATCTCTTTTATCCAATATCCAAAGACTATCAGTTATGATTCCATCATACTCTTTCCACCGAAGAAGATTTATATCATTAATTTTGTTTGTTTTTACTTTTTGAACAGCGATTTCCAATCTTCTTAAATAATATTTTGCCCTTTCAATTGTCTGCGCCCCCAATATTTGGTTTAATTCTGAAGTTAAAATATCTTTGCGTAAAGATATTGTGTCTCCATTTGCATCAATATTTAATATGCCCTCTTGATCTTTCTTATGCCTGGTTATAATATCTTTTAATATTAATATTTTGTTTTTTATAAAATTTATATCGTCGCCAGCATAAATTTCAGATAAAATCTCAATAAATTTTTCTTTATTCAATATTACAGCATCATAAGTAAGTGGAATTGCTTTTAAATTTTCTAATGTTAATTGTATAGCATTATTTACATTTTTCATTTTTTCACTCATTTTAAAATCACCATTTATATTTTATAAATAATAATTTATTAAAATCAATCTGTAAAATCCTTATTTTCCCTCTTATCTATTATTATCCACGCTTTCAATCATATAAAACAATTTATAATCTATAAACTTTTTTTCAGTATAACATTTGAAATATCATTTTACAACCTGAAAATCGTGATTGGGGCAATTTCTCAGTAATGGGAGGTGATAATAAAAATTGAAAATACCTCTTAATCTCCTTTTAGAAAAGTGAGAGATAAAAATGAAAGATTTTTTTAATTCCCCTCTTTTTTAAAACTGTCCATTACCCACATCTTTCATTTTATAATTAAAAAGTAGGTGTATCCTGATTTTTGAGGGAAAATACGGGCAATATGTATTATATTGCCAACCACTATTTATCATTTTAGCGCCTGCTTAATCCTGATAACCGGGGCTTTGCGTAAGCCAGGGAAATTAATAACCAGAAATGTAATGATTGAATTTAATTTAAACCGTCTTTTACGAAAAATAAAGCAGTATGCCTGCTTTTACAAACTTATTTGTAATAGATAAAATTGGATAAAGATTAAATATAAAGAAGAAATCAGCTGTTTATTCCATATTTTTTCATCTTTACTTTTAATGTATTTCTATTTATTCCAAGCAATCTTGCTGCTTTTAATTTATTATTTCCTGTTTTTATAAGTATCTTTTCAATAATCGCTTTTTCAAATACAGAAATTATGTCATCAAATAAATTCATAGAATTTCTTCTGGTATTTAGTAAACTTTCCACATAATTATCCAAATCGAATCCTTTTTTATTATTATTTTTATTATTTTTTACATTATCTGAAATCAAACTAACATCTATTATACTTGTCTGTGCCATAATAACAGCACGCTCTAACGTGTTTTCAAGTTCTCTTATATTTCCAGGCCAGTCATAATTCATAAATATTTCTTCCACTTCTTTATTTATACCTATAATTTTTTTATTATAAATTTCAGCATATCTTTTTACAAAAAAATCTATGAGTAAAGGCAAATCGTCTTTTCTTTCCCGCAAAGGCGGCAGCCACAGATTTATTACATTTAATCTGTAATACAAATCAGTTCTGAACTTTCCTGCAGTAATTAATTCTTCTAAATTTCTATTTGTTGCCGCCACAATTCTGACATCAACTTTTATTGTTTTTTCACCACCTAATGGCTCTATTTCTTTTTCCTGAATTGCTCTTAATAATTTTGATTGCAAATGCAAATCCATTTCACCAATTTCATCCAAAAACAATGTCCCGCCATCTGCCAGTTCAAACTTGCCTTTTTTATTTTGTACAGCACCGGTAAACGCTCCTTTATAATATCCAAAAAGTTCTGATTCTAATAAATTTTCTGGTATAGCTGCACAGTTTATACTTATAAATTTTTTTTCCCTTCTTTCACTTAAAAAATGTATGATTTTTGCTATTAGTTCTTTTCCTGTTCCTGTTTCTCCTGTTATCAAAACAGGAGCAGTTGTATTTGAAATCATTTTTACCTGTTCTAAAACTTTACGAAATTTTTCATTTTTACCTATTATGTTTTTAAAATTATATTGTTCTTTTAATTCTTTTCTTAATTCTATATTTTCTTCTAATAGTTTTTTTGTTTCACTTTCCATTCTTTGATAATTTCTGACTTTATATGCTAACAAAGAAGCCAATAAAGTAATAGTATTTATATTATCTTCAAATTCCTCTTTATTTTCAAATTTTCTTTCAACGGCAAGAACACCTAAAATATCATTTCCTGCTTTTATTGGTGAGGCAATAAATGAAATTTTATCAGGACCTCTTTTGATTTTTAATTTATTTAAAAACATTTCTTCTTTTGAAATATCTTCTACTGCTATTGTTTGTCCTTTTAAAACAACATTTCCTATTATTCCTTCTCCAACCCTGTATTTACCATTTTTTATTGATTCTTCACTGATTTTATATGCACATTTAATAAATAATGAAGACGGATTTTCGTTTTCAACAAAAACAAGCATACCACGTAAGATATTCATTTTTTCATTTAATATGTCCATTAGATTATTAAAAACATTTGTTAAATCATCTTCTTTTTCTATTAAATTAAATGCATCCAGTAATATATCCTGTGAATTTATTTTTAATTGTAATTTTTCCTGAATTATATCTTTTTTTATGATTTGAGCTGCAAGTTCAGCAACCATTATTAAAAGTTCCATATCATCTTCTGTAAATGCGTTTTCTTTATCTGAATCAACACTTATAACACCAATTAATTCATCTTCTGTTTTTATTGGAACAGCAAGCTCTGATAACAGGTCATCTCTTATTTTTACGTACTGAGGGTCCTTCAAAGCATTATTTACAAGTTTTGGCTGACCTGTTTGTGCAACCCAGCCGGTTATACCTTGTCCGACTTTTAATTTTGTATTATTTACTATGTTTTCATCAAGCCCCTTAAAAGCCAGTATATCAAGTACTTTTTCTTCCTTATTTATAAGCATCACACTTCCTGTGTTTGCGCCTGTTAATTCAATACATCTTTCCAAAATTAATTCAAGTAATTCTGTCATTGAATGACTTTTATTCATTTCAATAGAAATATAATGAACTAATTTTAATTTTTTTATTTTATTACTGATTTCATTACCTGTTTCTTTCATTTTTTTCTCCTGATTAAATTATGACCATTATTATACAATATTTCAATTATAATTTACAATATATTTTTTTGTGTATAATTATTAATCATAAATTTATATAAATGGTTAATTTTTAATCAGTTTTAAATATAAAATAATAATATTTTATTATAATTTTATATGGCATATTATTTGCTTTATATTTATAATAAACTATCAAAAAGTGGAAAGGAGAATAGAAATGGAAAAAAAGTTAAGTATTAAAAATGTATTTGGCTTTAATGTTTTCAGTAAAAAGGAAATGAAAAAGCGTTTGCCAAAAGAAGTTTATGCAAAACTACTTAAAACAATTGACAATGGCGAACCATTAACATTGGATGTTGCCAATGTTGTTGCAGAAGAAATGAAAAACTGGGCAATTGAAAAAGGAGCAACGCATTACACTCACTGGTTTCAGCCTTTAACCGGGTCAACTGCAGAAAAACATGATGCATTTTTGACACCAGATGGTCAGGGTGGTGCAATTCTCGAATTTTCTGGGAAACATTTAATAAAAGGTGAACCGGATGCCTCATCATTTCCATCGGGTGGACTTCGTTCTACATTTGAAGCCCGTGGCTATACTGCATGGGACTGTACAACTCCTGCTTTTTTAAAAGAAGATGCACAGGGTGCTGTAACTTTATGCATACCTACTGTTTTTTATTCTTATACAGGCGAAGCACTTGATAAAAAAATTCCATTACTCCGCTCAATTGACGCAATATCAGAACAAGCGGTTCGTTTATTAAAAGCACTTGGTAACAAAAAAGTAAAAAGAGTCATACCAACAGTAGGACCTGAACAGGAGTATTTTTTAATTGAAAAAGAATTTTATTTAAAACGTCTGGATCTTATGTTATGTGGCAGAACTTTATTTGGTGCACCACCACCAAAAGGCCAGGAACTGGAAGATCATTATTTTGGTCCAATAAAAGATAGAGTAATAAAATTTATGTCAGAACTGGATACTGAATTATGGAAAGTAGGCATTGCAGCAAAAACAAGACACAATGAGGTCTCACCTGCTCAATTTGAGATTGCACCATATTTCAGTTATGTAAATATCGGAACAGACCACAATCAACTTTTAATGGAAATAATTCAAAAAGTTGCTTTAAGAAATGGCCTTGTCTGTCTTTTACATGAAAAACCATTTGCAGGTGTCAATGGTTCCGGCAAACATAACAACTGGTCGCTTGTAACTGATTATGGTGAAAATTTACTTGACCCAGGAAATACTCCACACCAAAATTTACAATTTTTGCTTTTCTTGATTTCTCTTATTAAATCAATTGATAGGCATCAGGATATTTTAAGGGCATCCTGCGCAACCTCTGGCAATGACCATCGCCTTGGTGCAAATGAAGCACCACCTGCGATAATTTCAATATTTTTAGGCGATGAGTTGACTGAGTTACTTGAAAAAATTGCAAAAGGAGAAAAATTTCAGGTAAAGGATAAAGTTTTCTTAAAAGTAGGAGTTGATTCACTCCCCGCCATACCAAAAGATAACACAGACAGAAACAGGACTTCTCCATTTGCATTTACAGGAAACAAATTTGAATTCAGAATGGTTGGCTCATCTATGTCAATTGCTGGCCCAAATTTAGTTTTAAATACTATTGTTGCAGAAGCCCTTGATGAAATAGCAACACGTATTGAAAAAGCAAAAGATATAAACAAAGAAACAACAGAAATTATTATAGAAGTTATGGAAAAGCATGCACGAATAATTTTTAATGGTAACAATTATTCAGAAGAATGGGTAAAAGAAGCAGAAAAACGCGGGCTGTTGAATATTAAAAACACAGTTGATGCACATAAATCAATGATAACCACAAAGTCAGAAAAATTATTTGAGAAATATAAAGTCCTGTCAAAAGAAGAATTACATTCAAGATTTGAAATATATATTGAACAATATGCAAAACAAATTGCAATTGAAGCAAAAACAGCAATAAAAATGGTAAAAAGACAATATCTACCTGCTGTTGTGAAATATATGAATATTTTATCTGATACTATTGTTAATATGAGCAATTGCAATGTAAAATCTGATGCCACAAAAGAATTACTATCAAGTATTGCTTCTCTTTTTGATTCTGCAAATGTCAAATTGCAAAAATTAGAAGATGCTCTATCAGACGCATTAGTAATATCTGACACAATAGAAAAAGCAGAAAATTTCAGAGACAATGTGTTTACAAAATTAAAGGACTTAAGAACAGATATAGATAAATTGGAAACTCTTATTCCTTCTGATATCTGGCCAACGCCTACTTATGCTGATATGCTTTATAAATTATAGGTACGTTTAGTTCTCTCTTCCACTTTTAATTACGTACCTCTTGCCCTATAACAGCGATGTTATAGGGCTTTTTTATTTATATTATTTTATTCTTTGCTGATTATTTTTTAACCAAAAAATTTTAAATAATTCTATTTTTCCCATATAAACTAACTGGCATAACTATTGCTAAATAATAATTCAAATAATTTCAAAGAAAGGAGATAAAAAATGAAAAAGAAAAAATTTTTAATCGCAGTAGTTTTGGCAGTTTTTATTTTTGGTTTTGCCTATGCTTCAGATTTTAATTTTGATGTGTCTGTTTCAGCAGTAACCAGGTATGTATGGAGAGGTCAATTACTTTATGACAAATTTTGCTTACAGCCGAATTTGAATTTTTATCTTAAAAATTTTACATTGAATTATTGGGGTTCTTTTCCGATTGAACAAAATGCTTACATCGAATCTGATTTTTCATTTATTACAAGTGAAAAAATTCCTTACCTTGATTTTGTAAATATTTCTGCCGGGTTTATTATCTATACCTTTCCAAACAATGCTTCTGATTTAAAAAATACATTAGAAATATTTGGAGCAATTAATTTGAATACTTTTTTAGCACCATATGTAAAATTATTTTATGATTCTGTTCTTGGTAAAGGTTATTACCTTGAAACAGGTATTTCAAACAATTTAGCAATCAATGATAATATACAGTTTAATTTGTATGCAAACGCTGGGTATAACTTTAATCAATGGGCATACGACCCGTCTTTTACCACTTTAAATGTAACAGAAGAGTTTGTCTATACATTGAATAATATTTCTTTGATACTATCAGCAACGCAGTTGCTATCTTTGAACACCCAGTATAATACCGACTATTTTTTCATGTTAGGTTTAAAATATTCTAATTAAAAGGAGGTTCACTATGAAAAAGTTACTGTTTTTTTTAAGCACTATGGTTTTATGTTTTAGTTCTGGTCTTTTTGCAATAGAAGAAATTACAAGAAAAATCAATAGCGGAGATACTGCATGGGTTTTAATCTCTACTGCCCTTGTTATGCTTATGACTCCCGGTCTTGCATTTTTTTACGGTGGTATGGTTAGAAAAAAGAATATTTTAAGTATTTTAATGCAATGTTTTACAATGATTGCTTTGATTAGTATTCACTGGGTTTTGCTTGGCTATTCTTTATCTTTTTCAAATGGTAATAAATTTTTAGGTTCTCTTAACTGGCTTGGATTAATGAATATTGGACTTGGTTCGGGACCATATTCTGACACGATTCCGCATCTGATTTTTGTAATGTTCCAGGGGATGTTTGCCATAATTACACCGGCACTTATGATTGGAACATTTATTGAAAGAATGAAATATAAATTTTTTATATTGTTTTCTTTATTATGGGCAACTTTTATTTATGCCCCTGTGTGCCACTGGGTATGGGCAAAAGACGGCTGGCTTGCTTCTTTAGGGGCTCTTGATTTTGCCGGCGGAACAGTTGTTCATATAAATGCCGGTTTTAGCGCTCTTGCAATTGCAATTTTACTTGGACAGCGAAAAAATACCACTTTAGGTCCTACTCCGCATAATCTTACTTACACTTTACTCGGCACCGCGCTATTATGGTTTGGCTGGTTTGGATTTAACGCCGGATCTGCACTTGCTGCAAATTCTCTTGCAGCAAATGCGTTTTTAGTAACAAATACAGCAGCAGCGGCAGCGGCTATCAGTTGGATAATTGTTGAATGGATATTTAGTGGAAAACCAACAACTCTTGGAATGGCAACCGGTGCTGTTGCAGGTCTTGTTGCTATTACTCCTGCTTCTGGTTTTGTAGATGTTATTGGCTCTATCATCATAGGTGCACTTGTCAGTCCAATTTGCTTTTTTATGATTTCTTTTGTTAAAAACATATTCAAATATGATGATTCCCTTGATGTATTTGGAGTGCATGGAATTGGAGGTGTCGTTGGTGCTTTACTAACTGGGATTTTTGCAAACCCTGCAATAAATGAAGCAGGAAAAGGAATGCTTTTTGGAAATCCAGGTCAATTTGGTATTCAACTTATTTCGGTTATTTCTGTAATTGCTTATTCTTTTATTGGAACAATAATTATATTCAAATTATTAAACTTATTTATTCGCGCCCGTGTAACAGATAAAGAAGAAGCAATAGGACTTGATTTAACCGAACATAATGAAAGAGCATATACTTTAGTTGATTAAAAAAGGAGGTGCAAAGATGAAACTCATAATTGCCATAATTCAACCCCATATGCTTGAAAATGTTAAAAAAGAACTTTACAGCAGAGATGTAAATTTATTAAGTGTCAGTGAAGTAATTGGTCATGGAAGACAAAAAGGAATTAATGAAATGTATCGTGGACATAAAGAAACAGGAAATATGTTAAGAAAAATCCGGCTTGAAATTGCTGTTAATGATAATTTTGTTAAACCAACAGTTGATGCAATTTTACAGGGCGCAAGAACAGGTGAAATTGGTGATGGAAAAATATTCATTTTGCCATTGGAAGAATGTATTAGAATAAGAACTGGTGAAACAGGAAAAGAAGCAATCGGATAATCACAAAAAGGGCGTTTTGATATAAAGCGCCCTTTTTATTTTATTCAAAAGTAACGCCTCATTTATAGGAGGTGATAATAAAAATTGAAAATCCCTCTTAATCTCCCTTTAGAAACTGTCCATTACCATAAGTATCAAGAAGCAGGTATACCGCTGATTTTTTCGTAAAAAACGGTTGAGAAAAAGTCATGCAGAGAATTTACAGTCAAAAGTAGACGAGGCTTACGCAACAACCCTTGGATAGGATTAAGAAGGGCGTTAAAATTGGGAGTAAGTAAACTAGACAACACTGCGAACCACCCGTAATTTTCCTCAAAAATCAGGATATACCTGCTTCTTAATTATATATATAGGTAAAGATATGGGTAATGGACAGATTTTTAAAGAGGGGCAGGGGGAGATTTTATTAATGTAAAAAAGTACAACAAAAAAATTTACTTTATATTTTACAAAAACCTACCATAACTGAGGGGATACAATCCATTAATAAATACATATTGAAATAATACTTATTTTATTATAATATTATATAAAATACATTAAGAAAGGAGAATTTTATGATAAACAAAAAATTTATTTTGTTTATTTGTTTCTCTGTTACTTTATTAATTTTTTCAGGTTGCGGACAAGAATTTGATGTAACTGTTTATAATAAATCAGGAATAGTATATTCAGGAACAACAGACCCAACATATATTGCAATAAGTGCGGGTTTAAAAAATATAGATGGAACCAATGTTACATTTTTACCATCAGGCGTTGCTTTAAGTGAAAATGATGTTAATGCAACAAACAGCACAACATTTAAAGCAAGAGAAAATGAAACCTTAAATGTTTATGCTAATGGTTATGAATATTCTTATGATAGTTCTGGCAATACCACTGGAATTTCTGCTTTTGAAATATCTCCTGTGCAGCAGGTTTTATATGGAGAGTTTCTAAGTGAACCGCACTGGTATGCAGCTGTTTATAAGGATAACATTGTAATTTATAAAAAATAATGTTTAATGTTTTATATAGTATTTTTTCTGAATGCAGAAAATACATTTTAAGGGGCTTGCCGAAACAAGGCATATCAAAAAACAAAAAAGGGGATGTTACAAAATATTTTGATAAATTTATTGAAAATAAGATAATTTCAAAATTAAAAATTAAATGTAAATTAAAAGCAAAAATTATTTCAGAAGAACAAAAGAATGAAATAGAAATTAATAAAAACTTTTCAGGGGATTACAATTACATTATAATTGACCCTGTTGATGGTTCTGATAATTATTCTGCTTCAATTCCTTTTGTTTGTTTTGGAGTAGCGATTTTTAACAATAAAAAAGAGCCGATTTATTCTTTTGCTGGTAATTATTATTCAGGTGATTTTATTTATGCAGATAAAAATAAAATTTTATTTAATAATAAACAAAAGAATTTACATCATAAACAGAGTTTTAAAAAAATATTAATTTTTACATTTTCAAAATCAAAGATAAAAAATCATATTAAGTTTCAAAGATTGATAAATGATTTTGATTTAATCAGGTCTTTGGGAGCAACAATAGGCGAAATGATTTTAGTTTCAAAATCCATTGCAGATGCATTTGTTGATGTGCGTGGAAAACTGACTTTTGAAAATTTTGCTCCGTTTTTTTTAATTGCCAGGCATCTTGATTTAAAATTAACAGATGAAAAAGGCAAAGATCTGTCAGTAAATAATTTTTCTTTAACTAAAAAATATAAAATAATTTTTGCAAATTCAAAAGTATCAAAAGAAATAGTTAATAAATTATAATGGTGTGATTTATGTTTATAATAATAGCAGGACCAACAGGGGTTGGTAAATCATCGGTTGCAGTAGAACTCGCTTTACTTATAAATGGTGAAATTATATCTGCTGATTCAATGCAGATATATAAAGAAATGAATATCGGAACAAATAAAAGTTCTGAGCAGGAAAAAAAAGGTGTGCCGCATCATTTGATAGATATTGTAAATCCTGATGAGCCGTTTACTGTTGCAAAATTTAAAAAATTAGCAGAACAAAAACTTGATGAAATAAAAGCAAAAGGCAAAATACCTGTTATTACAGGTGGCACCGGATTGTATGTTGAATCAATTATAAGGGGACTTTTTGACTCAAAAGATCCATCTTTGGAATTAAAAAATGAATTACAAGGTTTATTAAAAGAAAAGGGATTGCCATATCTGGTAGATATGTTAAATACTCTTGACCCGGATGCAACAAAAGAAATTGATATTAAAAATAGCAGGCGTGTTATAAGAGCGATTGAGATTATTAAAGCAAATAATATAAAACTGTCAGAAATAAAAAAGAAAACACGAGAGACAATATATAATGACAGGTATTATTTTTTTGTTTTAACAGTTAAAAGAAAAGAACTATATAATAGAGTAGAAAAAAGAGTTGATAATATGATACAATCAGGCCTTATTAATGAAGTAAAAGGATTGCTTGACAAAGGATATAAAAAAGAATTAAATTCAATGCAGGCAATTGGTTACAAAGAAATTATAGAATTTCTTTCAGGCAATCTTACACAGGAACAGGTAATTGAGTTAATTAAAAAAAATACAAGAAACTATGCCAAAAGACAGGAAACATGGTTTAAGAGATATAAAGAAGCAATGTGGATAGACATAACAGGTATGAAAGCAAAAAATGTAGCAGAAAAAATAAAAATTTTTTTAGATAAGGTTGAAAAAATAAAATGAAAAGGATATTTAAAAATAGTAACTTTATAAAATTTTTTGTTGCACAGGGATTGGAACAATTAGGCGACAGCTTTTTATTAATGTCTTTGATTGCCTGGGTTATGACAATGAAAGAAAACGGGTCATCATCAGCTAATATGTCGTTGCTTATGTTCTGGATTGGACTTCCCATTGTTTTGTTTGGACCTTTTGCAGGTGTTATTATAGACAGATTTAAGAAAAAAAATATTTTGATGTTTTCATCTTTTTTTATAGGTATCTGCATAGTTTTAATTTATTTGTTTGTGGATAAAAGCAGAGCACCATTTATATATATTTTAATATTTATTAAATCCTTACTTTCCCAATTATTTATTCCATCTCGCTCATCTTTAATACCACAGATTGTAGATGAACAGGATTTGTTAGATGCAAATTCTTTTTCTGCTTCTTTTATTATTTTAATACAGATAATTACTTATGCTTTTGCAGGTATAGTTATTGCTGAAATTGGTTATAGGGATGCATTTTTGATTAATTTTTTTATTTATATATTTGTTTTTATTATTGTTTTTTTAATTAAAGAAAACGAAATAATAAAAGTAAAAAAACAAATAAGTTTAAAAGACTTTAAAGATGAATTTAAAAATGGCATACAATTTCTATTTTCTTCTGAAAAAATTTTATTTGTGGTCAGAAGAGTATTTTTTCTTCTGGTGGGGATTGGTTTTATATATGTAGCTTTAACAGGTAGTTTTTTATCTTCAATAATAAATGAAACAGGATTAAAAATAAAAGAGATAAAAGCACTTGGGTTTGTTCAGGGCTTTTTGGGCGTTGGACTTGTTACCGGGGTTTTGCTTGTTAAATATGTTTTAAAATTATTTAAAGAACAGGAACTTATCAGATTGTTTTATCCAATTATAGGTATTTTAATTATATTAATATATTTCTTTAGAGATTTTTACTTTTTGTTATTAATTGCTGTTGCGGGCGGTATTGTAGGTATTATGATATTGTCAATTGCAGAAACAGAGATTCAGAAAAATACAACTCCTGAAATACGAGGTAGAATTTTTTCAGTATATTATATTTTACGTGGTGCAGGTGTTGCAGCATCAACATCTTTGACAGGATTAGTTGCAAAGTTAATAAAAGAAGACCAGATTATTTTAATCTGCGGTATTTTAATATTTATTTATGGTTTGATTTCATTTTTTATGCAAAGGGGTTATAAAATTGGGCGAGATAAAGAAACCACTACCTGAAAAATTAGTCATTGCATTTATTTATAAAGAAAATGAAATATATAATAAGGTAAGAAAAATTTTAACAGAAAAATTTGATAATATTGATTTTGAATCAGAAGAACTGGAATTTAATTATACAGATTATTATAATAATGAAATTGGCAATAATTTAAAAAGAAGATTTGCAAGTTTTGAAAAATTAATACAGCCGGATAATTTAAGCAAAATAAAAATTATGACAAATGAAATAGAACAGCAGTTTTTATATGAAAATACAAAAAATCGCAAAATAAATATAGACCCTGGAATTTTATCACTAAGTAAATTTATTTTAGCAACAACTAAAAATTACAGCCATAGAATATACATAGGAGATGGTATTTTTGCAGAAGTTACATTAAAATATGAAGATAAAAAATTTGTTGCTTTTGAATGGACATATCCTGATTATGCCACAGAAACATATAGAAAAATACTTGAAAAAATAAGAGAAATATACAAAGAACAGATAAAAACACTATAAGAGATAATGTTGGATGCAGAATGCCGGATGCCGAATGACGATTGCCAAATGCCAGATGCAGAATGCCGAATATCAATGTAAAATGAAATATTATAAGAGTTTTGATATTTGAAAATGTGTTGTAAAAATATTATTGACATAAAAAAATATTCGTGATAAATTAAAACGTATTTAAAAAAGGTTTTTAAATATATTGTTAATTTTATGGAGGCAATTGTGCATAAAATAAAAATATGCCTTTGTGTATTTTTTGTCTTTACATTTTTATTTTTAACCCCTTCTATTAAATCAGATTATTTTGATGATGCAAAAAAAATCAGGTGGGAAAGTGTTTATGAACCATTTTTCAGCAGATATTATCCATTCGGTAGCGGTGCCCGTGCAATTGGTATGGGGGAGGCATTTACAGCAATAGCAGATGATGCATCTGCTGTTTATTATAACCCTGCTGGTATTGCACAACTTGACCATAATGAAATTTTCTGGACAACAGGGAGTTATTATAGGTCAATGCCTTTTACAGGTTTCTTTTCTTTTATTATGGCACTTGGTACACAGTATTTTGGTTTATCTTATTTGCGTTTATATCACCCAATAGGAAGATATCCTGATAAAATAGATATTCCAGCACCTGGCATTAACACAGGACCTGGTTCGCTTTTTGAGGACCCGACAAGCACTTTTTTTATCGGAGCTGGTTACAGAGAACACTGGTATGGAGATTTAACTGCTGCTGAGCAACAGTATCTTGGAGAAAAATACAGGACATTTATTAACAGGGGATTTCAGGATGGGCAAATAGCATTAACATATTCAACTCCGCTTACTGCTGACAGGAGCTTTTTATTTGGTTTAAATGTTAAATATTTATTTTCTGATGCTGAATATAAGGATTTTTATGCTGGTTTTAATCGTGGCGATGAATATGATGCCTGGGCATGGTCGCTCGATGTTGGCTTTATGTATAAATTACGTATAATAGAATTTTTAAAAGATTTTAATATTGCAATAATGCTGCGTGATGTTTCCGGAAGAGTGAAAAGAATAAAAACAGGACAGGAAGAATCACTTTATTTTACATCAGCACTTGGTATTTCAATGAGAACAACAGAACTTATTCAAAAAGAAATAACCAGTTTTTCAATTGACTGGAATGCAGTAAATGACCCAAAGGTTTTTCAGGCAGAAAAGAATCGTATGCGTTTTGGCGTTGAGCAGTGGCTTTTAGATAGCCATTTTGCTTTACGCGGAGGGCTTGTTTATTTTATGTATCCCGGACCCTGGCGCCTTAGTTTAGGTGTTTCGGCGAGATACTGGCTCGGCATTGATTATGCATATTGCACTGGATTAAAATTTGGAGATAAAGCAGAGGAGGAGAGCGATTCTCACTGGGTATCCATTTACTGGATGTGGGGAAAAGTAAAAAGAAAACTGCCGACTCCGGAAGTTTCTGCTGCTGTTGAGCCAATTTCATTTGCTCCCAAAAATGGCGAAACAGCCACATTTAAATTAAATGCATCATCAGAAGCAGGAATAGATAGATGGGTTTTAAATATACTTGATAAAAACAATAACCTTGTAAAATCATATATAGATATTGGTTTACCACCTTCACAAATTATATGGAATGGCACAGATAATAAATATCAATTATTACCGGATGGTGAGTATATTTTTGTTTTTGAAGCAACTGATAAACTTGGCTCTACTTCATCAACTCCGGTTCAAACAATTAAAATTTATACACCGGTATTACCTGCGGTGAATAAAGAAGCATTGAATCAATTAAAAGCACTTTTAAATCAATTAAAAGAAAGAGACGTAAGAGAAGATAATGCAGAAGCAGCTTTAGCAAAATCAAACATTGAAAAACTTAAAAAAGAAAAGGCGAAACCAACACCTGTCCCGCCACCAGGACCTGAGACACTTCCTGGATATGGCACAACATCTATTTTACCGGGTATGATTCCACAGCAGGTAACTTCTGCTGCAGGAGCAGGTCCTGTTTCTGTGGTCGGGTTTCCAAATGTTGAATCAGGAGCAATAAGATCTGCTTATATTGAGACCAATCAGGATGGAACAAAATTATTTAAAGTAGAATATGTTACAGAAAATACAGTTACTAAATATATTTTAAAAGAAATGGCTTTAATGGCTCGAACTATAACTGATAGTTTATCAGATGGTTCTGGTTATTCAATAAATCAGATTGGAATTAATGCGCTGTATGGTGGAAATAATTCTTTATCATTGCTTGTCCCTGTTGCACAGGCACAAAATTATTCGCGCGGTTTAATTACAGAAGAACAGTTGTTGAGGGGTTCAAGTATCAGCTTGAACGGCGAAATAATTTATCCTAATTTTTAGGGGGTATAAAAATGAAAAAAATAATTTTAACTTTTTTAATAATATCCATGACATTCACATATATTTTTGCGGGTGCATTTGATAAAGGCGGGGTATTAGGTATAGGTGGTAGAGCGCTTGGTATGGGGCATGCTTTTACTGCTATTGCTGATGACGGAAGTTGTATTTACTGGAATACAGCAGGACTTGTTCAACTTGAGCGTTCTGAATTAAATTTATTTGTGGGACCTTTATTAAACATGAAAGAATATTATACCTATATTTCTTTTGGCTCTCCGTTTTTTCAGGATACTGCATGGCAATTGTCAGTTATTTCTTTGATACATAATGATGCAAATACAACAAAGGAATTTACTGTTGTTGGAAGTTTTGCGGCAACATTAAATCTTGAGCGAACCTTTTCAATAGGTGTAAATTTAAAATACTTAAATTATAATTCAACTGCAACATATACCATACCAGGAACTACAACAACTCTTCATGGTATTGCAAATGGACTAGGCCTTGACCTTGGAATGCTGTATCAAATACCACTTCCGCAGTGGGGTAAAAAAGTAAATCTCGGATTTTTTATTCAGGATGTTGATACAAATCTTGACTGGGATGGCGGTTTATCAGATGAAAAGATACCCACATCTTTTAGATTGGGCGCAGCATATTATATAGAAGATAATTTATTAGTTACTTCTGATTTTGAGCTTTTTTCTGATTTAAATATAGCAGGTCAACCAATTGCTGAGGTATTATATGATGCAGAAGGAAATACAATATCATCCTTGCCACCAGAAGAATTACGTGTTCATGTTGGAGTAGAGGGCTGGTTTTTTAAGAGACATCTTGGATTGCGTGGAGGTTATACTGCATTTGTAACAATGCCGGGAAGATTTACAGGCGGAGCCACATATAGAGAAGATACATGGCAGGTTGATTATGCATATATCGGACATGCTGAGCATCTTGGTGATTCACATAGATTTTCTTTGATTTTCAGATTTGGACAGGAAAAGAGCAAAATAAAAGCAATAAGTGTTGTTAGACCACCCAAAAATTTACAGGCGTACCCGGGAAATAATGCAGTTAATTTAACATGGGAACCAAACGAAGAGCCCAATGTTACAGGTTATGCTGTTTATATGTCAAAATCACCAGGCACAAGATATATACCTGTTATAAAAAGAATAAAAGAAAATTATGTAACAATTGATGGTTTAAATAATGGAACAAGATATTATTTCGTTGTAACTGCAATAAATAACACATATCCTGCTGTTGAAAGTCCTTATTCAAATGAAGCAAATGCGGTTCCGGCACCAGTTATCCCAGGAACACCGGAAATATTCCCGATAGCAAAAAAGTCAACTGTTGAACAAAACGGAGTAATAGAAGTAAACTGGGGCAAAATGCCACCGGCAAATATGGCTGGCTATAATGTTTATATAACAGAAACATCAGGCAAGGGTTATACAAAAATAAATCCTTCGCCTGTTAATGATACAAAATATATTATAAGAGGCCTTGAAGTCGGGAAAAAATATTATGTTGTAATGACATCTGTTACAAAAGATATTCCACCGATAGAAAGTAAGTTTTCAAGGGAATTATCATTTATAGCAAAACCAGAAGGAACAGTTGGCGAAGCGCCAGCACAACAAAAATAAATAAAAGGAGGTTTTTTTATGATTAGTGGTTTATATACAGCGGCATCAGGGCTCATAGCACAGTTGCAGCAACAGGATGTAATAGCAAATAATATGGCTAATGTTAATACAACCGGTTATAAAAAGGATACTGCATTATTCGTTCCTTTTCCTGAGATGTTTTTATACAGAATAAATGATGCAAAGGTTCAGATACCAGGTGGTGTAGCAGATGCATATATGCCAATTGGTATGGTTGGCAAGGGGGTGCAACTACGGGTGGATGGAATAAGGCCTGATATTGCAACAGAAGGTTCTTATATCGAAACAGGAAATAAATTAGATGTTGCAATAAAAGGAAATGGAATGTTTGTTGTAATGACGCCGCAGGGCATTCGGTATACACGTGATGGAAGTTTTTCTCTTGACTCAGAAGGTACACTTGTAACCCAGGATGGTTTTCCGGTTCTCGGGCAGCGTGGTGTAATAACCATTGATGGAAAGGATGTTAATATAGACGAAGTTGGCCGGGTATTTGTGGATAATAATGAAATAGATACATTGCGAATAGCAATATTCAGCAAAGATGATGTTTTACGTAAACAGGGAAATAATCTTTTTTACATGGTTAATGGTAATTTATTACCAGAGGATAGTTATGTTGATTATGTAAAAATTAAACAGGGATATCTTGAATCATCAAATGTTAATGTGATAAGAGAAATGGTTGATATGATAACTGCATACAGAGCTTATGAAGCTGCGCAAAAGGCAATACAATCTCATGACCAGACACTGAATAAAGCAGTAAATGACGTTGGAGTTGTTCAAATATAAAAAAATATTTATTATAAGGAGGTAATATTATGTTAAGAGCATTATGGACAGCAGCATCAGGAATGGTAGCACAACAGCACAACATAGATATAATTTCAAACAATTTATCAAATGTTAATACCACAGCATTTAAGAAGTCAAGAGCAGAATTTCAGGACCTTTTATATCAGGTGATAAGGCCTGCTGGAATTACAAATAATTTTGGCACCCAGTATCCTACGCCTATTGAAATAGGGCATGGAGTGCGGCTTGCAGCAACCACTAAATCATTTTTACAGGGCAGCCCTGTTGAAACAAATAATCCTTTTGACTTAACTATACAGGGAGATGGTTTTTTTATGGTGCAGCTGCCAAATGGTCAGATTGCATATACACGCGACGGTTCTTTTAAAATTGATAATCAGGGTAATCTTGTTAATTCCAATGGTTATCTTGTTCAGCCCGATATAGTCATTCCAGTAGAAGCACAAAGGGTAGCAATATTAGAAAATGGAGATGTTATGGTATCTCTTGTAAATGAAACAGATGCGCAATTAGTCGGACAGATACGCACAGTAAAGTTTGCAAATCCTACTGGTCTTGAATCAATAGGAAATAATTTATATGCAGAAACAGAAGCATCAGGTCAACCCATAGAAGGAGTTCCGGGATATGATGGTTATGGTTCAATATTACAGGGGTATCTTGAATCATCAAATGTAAAAGTAGTAGAGGAAATGATAAATTTAATAACATCTCAAAGAGCTTATGAAATAAATGCCCGTGCAATTCAGACATCAGATGATATGCTTGGTATTGCAAATGATTTAAAGCGTTAATATGAAATTTAAGATTTATTTATTGTTCTTTGTTTTTTTATTTATAAGTGGTTTTGCAGAAAATGCAAAAGTTATTTTAAAGAATTCAGAAGTTCATATATCAAAGGATAAAATATATCTTGGTGATATAGCGGACTTTTATAATATAGAAAATGATTTGTTAGCCGAGATTTCAACTATATACATAAAACGTGCTGCGCTGCCGGGATACAGCGTTACTGTTACAAAAGAAAATATTAAAAATCAGTTGAATAAAAAATATAAGACAATTAATATAGAAGGACCTGAGACAGTAAAAGTAATAACTGAAAAAAGTTCTGTGGAAAAAAAAGATATAAAACAGATTGTTGAGAATTTTATTCTTGAAAATATGCCATGGAAAAGAGAAGAAGTAGAGATAACAATCAAGGATATAAAAGATAAAATTGATACAATTGATGGTAATGTTCTTTTAAAGGTTAAAGGTGAAAAGATAAGAAATTTTAAGGGTAATGAAATTATTCCTGTTGAAGTAACAGTTGATGGAAAATTTTACAGAATTATACCTGTTTCTGTTTTGATAAAAGTTGTAACTGATTGCCTGGTAGCAGCACAGAATATAAAAATAAAAGAAAGTATTGTTGATAAAGTATCATTACAGAAAAGGGATATTACATTTTTACCTGATGATGTCATAACAGATATTGAAAGAATAAGAAATAAAGTTGCAAGACAGGCAATAGCAAATGGCAGTATAATTTTAAATTCAATGCTTGATTCAACGCCTGTTTTTAAAAGAGGCGATACAGTCACAGTTGTTGTTAAGCGTGGAAGCGTAATGGTTGAAACAACAGGAAATTCTTTGGAAGATGGAAAAGAAGGTAATATCGTTAAAGTAAAATTAGTAACAGGTAAAATAATCGAAGGAAGAGTAAATTTTGATGGAAAAGTAATAATACAATAAATATAATAAGGAGTAAAATTATGAGTAAAAAAATATTTTTGATTTTATTTTTTATAGAGTTATTATTAGTTAATAAGTTTGTTTTGGCTGATGATTTAGTTAGTGACCCTAATGATGCAAAATCATTGTATGCTGACCATAAAGCAGCAAAAGTTGGAGATATATTAACTGTTATTGTTGTTGAGTCAACATCCGGTTCCCAGGAGGCATCATTACAAACATCCAAAAATCAAAGTATGGGTGGCGGGATGGGTATGTCTGTTTGGAGTGGTGGAAAGATACTTTCTTTTCCAAATTCATGGGGCATAGGTGGTGCTGAATATCAGGATGGTGGTGGCAAATCAAAAAGCAAGGGGTCAATCATAGGTAAAATTTCAGTAAGAGTTGAAAAGGTTCTGTCAAATGGATTACTGCAGATCCGCGGTTCAAAAGTAATAAAAATAAATGATGATAAACAAAATTTAATATTAAGTGGAACAGTAAGGCAACAGGATATAAATGCAGATAATACTGTTTTATCCACTTATGTTGCCGATGCTTTAATAGAATATGAGGGTGTTGGCCCAATAGGAGAAAAGTCATCACCTGGAATATTAACAAGAATACTTGACTGGCTTGGCATTTTTTAATTATAGAAATTATATATTGAGGTGCAAATATGACAGGAAACAGATTTAAAATAATTTTATTTTTTATTCTTTTTATTTTTGTTATTTCTGAAATTTTTGGAGTTGAACTTCGGATAAGAAATATAGCCCGTTTCAAGGGGGTTCGTGATAATCAGTTAAATGGTTTTGGACTTGTTATTGGTTTAAAAGGAACAGGAGATACAAAGACAACTATATTTACCAATCAGGCAATTACAAATATGTTAAAAAATTATGGACTTGCAGATGCAGCAAATCAAATAAGAGTAAGAAATGTGGCTGCTGTAATGGTAACTGCAAATCTTCCTCCTTTTGCCAAGAAAGGTGATAAAGTTGATGTTGTTGTATCATCTATGGGTGATGCAAGAAGTTTAGAAGGCGGTGTTTTAATACAGACAAATCTAAAAGGCATAGATGATAATATTTATGTTGTGGCTCAGGGTGCTGTTTCAACCGGACCCGGTGATACTGCACTGTCATCCTCAATAATTAACTTAAAAAACAGGCCAACTGTGGGTAGAGTTCCGGGTGGCGGTTTGGTGGAAAAAGAAGTTCCTGTAACATTTGTTGATGATAAAAATAATATGTATTTGCTTTTATTTATTCCTGATTTTACATCAGCATATAGAATAGCTGATGTTATAAATTCACAATTCTGGGGAGAAGTGGCAAATGCTGTTGATGCAGGCACAATAAAAATCAATGTTCCATTTGATTTTCAAAATAATTATGTTGAATTTGCAGCAGCTATTGAAGGACTGTATGTTGAAACAGAAGAGCGTTCAGAAAAGGTTGTTATTAATGAAAGAACAGGAACTGTTGTAATGGGTATGGATGTTTCAATTGATTCCTGCGCTGTTTCTCATGGCAATTTTAATGTGAATATAAATGTGACAAAACAGATATCACAGCCAAATCCATTTTTGCCTGGTGCTTCTGCAATGGTATACGAAGATTCAAATGTAAAAGTTGAAGGCGGCGGTAATCAGATGGTTGTTTTGCCACAGGGTGCAAATGTGCAGGATCTTGTTAATGCTTTAAATGTATTGGGTGCTTCTACAAAAGATATAATAGCAATTTTGCAGGCATTGAGAACTGCTAAGGCCTTACATGCAGATATTGAAATAATGTAAGAAAGGAAGATAAAAAACAATGGACTTTTTAGGTAGCTCTGAAATAATTGCAAGAAAAGAAATGCTTAATCTTGCAAACTCTGTTCAGCAGGCAGAAATACAGGCAAAGAAAGTTGAAAATAAAAATAAAACAGAAAATATGCAACAACTTGAAAAAGTTACGCGTGAATTTGAATCAATATTTCTTTCCTATATGTTAAAACAAATGAGAAAAACAATACCAGAGGACCCGCTTTTTGGTAATTCAATTGCAAAGGATATTTTTTATGATATGTATAATGATGCTATTTCAAAAGAATTATCCATTGCAGGTGGTATAGGACTTGCAAAAATTCTTTATAATCAACTGGCAAAAGCAGAACAAGCCAAAACCAACGAAACAAATAAATAATCATTAATTCAATTCATTAGAAAAATAATTTTTTACATAAAAAAGGTATAAAAATGCTTAAAAATTGTGAAAGATGCGGTAGAGTTTTTGATCAGGAAGGAAATGAAGATTTGTGCCCTGAATGTTATCTTGAAGATAAAAAAGAGTTAAAAAAAGTAAGGGATTATTTAAATAAATCACCACTTGCAAGCGTGATGGAAGTGTGTGAAAAAACAGGCGTCTCACAGTCCCAGATATTAAGATTTTTAAAAGAGGGAAATCTAAAAATTCGTAAACCATTAGAAGGCTTTAAATGTCGTTTATGTGGCAAGCCGATTAAAATAGGGGTTTTATGTGAAGAATGTAAAGAAAAAATAGAAAAGGGGTTTTCAGAAAAAAAGTAAATTATAATATATTCAATGTCATATTTTTATTTTAAACCAAGAAAACACTAAAGTTTTTAAAAAAAATTACGATATATATAATGAAAAAAATAAAAAAAGGAGGTACTTGATATGGCTATTAATAATACAGGAAACATAGGACCGATATTACCTCAAAATATTGACTTGAATGCAAATAAAAACAATCCGGTTCCAAAAGTAAATGAAAATGATGAAGGTGGGGTAATAAGGGACAGAGTAGAATTATCAAGGCAGGCAAGAATTGTAAGCAAAGCAGTTGTTAATATCAACCAGATTCCTGATATAAGACAAGAAATGGTTGAAAAGGCAATTCAGGAAAGAATAGTAGAAAATAAAAGAGTGCCTGCTTATGAACTTGCTGCGCGACTTCTTCTGGAAGATTAAATAATAATGAAACAACACACAAAAGAGAAATTTATAAACATAATAAAAGAACAAAAAACTTTATATAGTTCATTGAAAGAATTAATAACAACAGAGTATAAAGCATTATCCGATAAAGATATTAAATCCATTGATGAGATTATTAAAAAACAGGAAGAGTTGTCGTTTGCAATTAAAAAATTAGAAGATGAAAAAAATGTTATTTTTAATTTAATGATTGAAGAAACAGGACTTAAAAAAGATTCAACAACAAAATTAAAAAATATTCTTGAAAAAATAGATAAAAGTGATGCAAAGGAAATAGAAAATGCGGTTGTGGATTTAATATCTGTAGTCAAAGAACTTGAGGCAATTAATTCAAAAAATACAAATCTAATTAAGAATTATATTGAATATGTTGATTTTGTAAGAAACATAAAAGAAAAAATAGAAAACCCCAAACAAACAACATATACAAAAGATGGAGAAAAAAAGATAGAAAAATTAAATAAAAATTCAAAAATTGATACAACTATTTGAGAAAGGAGAAATTAAAATGGTAACAATAAATGCAGCACTGGAGACAGCATTAAAATCTTTATCAACACATACTGCAGCATTAAACACTGTTAATCATAATATTGCTAATATGAATAATGAATGGTATTCAAGACAGATAGCAAATATTACAGCAACAGATGCAATGACTTATATTGGAATAAAAGGTCAGATTGGGACCGGTTCTAAAATTGGTTCAATAGAAAGAATTAGAGATATTTATCTTGATAAACAGATAATGCTGCAGAGACAATATACTGGTGAATGGAATATTTTAAATAGAACTTATGAGTCATTACGTGCTATTTTCCCTGAAATTGATGGTATAACAGGAGGACTAAATTCACAACTGCAGGAATTTTATGCTGATTGGGCAAAACTTGCAGATGCAGCAGATAAAGCTGAAAAGGAAACAGACCCGACATTAAAACTTCAGTATCAGGCAGAAGTGGAAGCTGCAAAAAGGGAAATATATCAAACAGCAGAAGGAGTAACCAATTATTTTAATTCCAAGTCATCAACATTAACAAATATGCAGATAGAATTAAATAAAGATTTGCGTTTAACAATTCAATCAATAAATCAGTATTTAAAACAGATTTATGAATATAACAGACAAATAGCTAATATTTACAGTATCGGACAGAATCCCAATGATATTCTTGATAAAAGAAATGAAGCAATGAATAAATTAGCAGAATTAATTAATTTTGATTTTGGTAATCGTTCGGATGGGACTGTTGTAATACATATAAATGGTCATATTTTAGTAAATGGAGCAGATGGATATAATGCAATGACTACTATGGGTAGCACCAGGGATTCTAAATTAGAAGATGTGGGCCTTTTTGAGTATTTAGGTGCTCAACCTGTGAAAGTTAATGATTTAATAACAGGTGGGCAACTTGGTGGTATACTTAAGGCAAGGGATGAATCACTGCTGTGGTATAAAGTACAACTTGACAATCTTGCAAATAGTATGATAACTGTTATAAATAATGTGCATCGTACAGGTGTAAATGCATCAGGATTGCAATCAAATCTTGATTTTTTTATTGGTTCAAGGGCAGCTGATATTGCACTTAACCCGCAGTTGTTTTCAGGTGCAATGATAACTTATAAACATTTTGGGACAAATGATATTGCAGATATCATAGCTAATTTAGAAAACAAAGTGGTAAATAACTGGCTTACAACTGCAACTCTGCCTTATACTGCTGGTTCAACACTTGGCAGAAATGGTATTTTAAGAATAAATGGTATTGATATTGCTTATAATAGCAGTGATACAATAGCAACCCTGGTTAACAAAATAAATACAAATGTATCAGAGGTCTCAGCTATTTTTGATGAAACATCCAGAAGATTTTATATTTATTCTAATCAATTAATAGTAATACAGGAATTCAATAGTAATGGTAGTGTTCCAGCTCCAACTGACCCGCCTACTCTTTTAAACAAATTTGGTATTTACCAGGAAAAACAAAGCTCAGGTCCAATTAATTATCCGGGTTCTCTGGTAAAAAACATAATTAATTATGGAGATTTAGGCAATACATGGGATGTAGAAGATTTGATATTAAATATACAACCTTATAAATATGGGACAGTTGTTATTGATTATAATAATACAAGTACTGAAACACAGTGGACAAACCAGCAGTCAATCATACAGACAATAGTAAATATAACAGGAATAACCGGTGGTAAACCATATATGCTTATGCCATTTTCTTTTGATGAAAGAAATCAAAAATTTTCTTTTGCAACAAGTTTACCCGGTGGAGGAAATACTATACTCCCATTCCTTGTCAGTGACAAAGTTGGTAATCTGACGCAAACATTAAACATAACTGAAAACATTAAATTCGGAGAATATTATCCAATTATTGTTGGCAGATTAGAGGGCGAATTAGAAACAAGTCAAAATATTTTATCACAACATGCTGCTGCATTATCATTATATCAGCAGATGCAGGACAATCTTACAAAAGTCAATGAGGATGAAGAATTGGCGCGTGCAAAAGCTTATCAGAGAGCATATGATGCATCTGTCCGGCTTCTTTCAATAATTGATGAGATGTTAAATATGTTAATAAACAGAACAGCAACCCCATCAGAAAGATGGCAATAAATATATATATATATATTAATGTAGCAAAACACCCCATTTGAATTAAATTCCAGGGGGTGTTCTTTTATATAAATATTGCCGGATGCTGTTTGTTGATTGCCGATCGAAAAAAATAAAAACAACCGGCAATCAGCGATCAGCAGACGTTAGAAGAATTATAAGTCCACGTTTGTAAAAGGGGGAAAAGAAAAGAAGTGGTTTCCCCTCTTGCAAAAAGAGATGTTAGCGGAGCTTTTAATTACATTACCGATTGCAGATTGCCGGTTACGGATTGAATATAACGTTGCTGATTATTGGTTGGAAAAATAAAAATTAATCAGCAAATAGCTAAGCATTGACAATTAAAATAACTTCATTATATCCATCGTTGACAAAAATATTTTCCTGATATATCATAAATCAATTTAAATATTTACGAGGAAACGGTGAAGATAAAATATATATTATTAAGTGTAATATCAGGAATATTGCTTGCTTTTTCTTTTCCGAATTTTATAGAGCAGGATATTTTTGTTCATACTTTTTTTATTATCTGGATTGCATTCATCCCGCTTTTTTTAATTTTATATGAAGAAGTAAGTTATAAAGAGATATTTGTTTATGGTTTTATTACCGGTGCCGTGTTTTATCTTTTATCACTTTACTGGTTATGTAATATAAAACCAATGGGGATTTTTGCCTATGTAGCATGGCTTGCTTTATCCCTGTATTTATCTTTGTTTTTTGGCGCTTCAATGTCCCTGTCTTTTATTTTTAAAAAAAATTGTAATATAGATTTTCTGCTGTCCATACCAATTTCTTTTACAATTTTAGAATATTTAAGAGAATGGCTTTTCACGGGATTCCCGCTTCAAACACCTGCGCAGAGTCAATTGTATTTTTATCACTTTATTAAAATTTTAAAAATAACAGGGGTTGCAGGTGCCAATTTTTTAATATATTTTGTAAATATTTTAATAACTGATATAATTTTTAAAAAAAAGATAAATTTTAATTTAACAAAAACTAATTTTATTATTTTTGTTTTTATTTTATCTGTTATTTTTATTTCATTTATAATTTCAAATATAAAATCAAAAGATAATTATAAAAAAATAAAAATTGCAATATTGCAGCCAGATATTAATCAGGATGTTTCGGAATGGACTGGAGATTTTAGAGAAAACACACTTAAAACTTTCAAAGAATTGGTATTAAGATTAAAGGATGAAAAACCCGATATTATTGTCTGGCCTGAAACAGGTTATCCAGGTGTATTAAATTATGAGAAATGGCGGGCAAAAGAAATATCTGAGTGGTTAAAAGGAGCATGGCATATTATTGGTTCTGACAAAATTGAGATATTAAAAGATAATGAAAGAAACTATTATAATACTGCTTTTATTATTGATGAAAAAGGAAATATAAAAGGAGAATATTCCAAATATCATTTAGTTCCTTTTGGTGAATATGTTCCTTTGCAAAATGTTTTTTCATTTGTAAAAAAAGTTGTTAAAAGATATGGTTATGTTAGCTTTACCCCAGGGGAAAAAATAGAACCAATTAATTATAAAAATATTAAATTAGGAACTCTTATATGTTATGACAGTTTATTCCCTGAAATTTCAAGAGAATTTGTAAAAAAAGGAGCATCTCTACTTGTTCATATGTCATACGAAACATGGTATGGCAGGACACCTGCAACATCGCAAATTTTTCAAAACACAGCACTAAGGGCGGTTGAAAATGATGTTTCTCTTGTTAGGTGTGTTGCATCCGGTATTTCTGGCTTTGTTGATAATAATGGTAAAATATATAATAAAACAAAGATTTTTACAAGACAAACAGAAATAAAAAACGTAGATTACAAAGAAAATAACCTGATTTCGTTTTATACAAAATATGGTGACTGGTTTGTATATTTAATTTTATTCTTTTTGATTACTTTAATAATTATTAATAAACGGGAAAAAGATGTTAACATTAATAACTGATATTGACGGCACTCTTTCAGGTGATATAGAAGGATTAAATGAATTTAAAAAATATTTGAAAAAAATAAGAAAACAGATTTTTCTTGTTTATGCGACAGGAAGAAATTTTGATGATTATAAAGAGATTAAAAGAAAAGACAATTTGCCTTTACCTGATGCACTTATTTTAAATACAGGCGCTGATATTTATTTTTATAAAAATGGTTATTTTAATCATAATAAAATATGGAATACAAAAATAGATTCTAAAAACTGGAATAATCAGAAAATACTTAATTTATTAAAAAATATAAAAGAAATTTTCCCGCAGGAAAATATCCAAAGATTTAAAGTATCTTTTTATATTCAACATGGAAAAGAAGAAATTGTAAAAGAAAAAGCAGAATTACTTTTAAAAAAGAACAAAATAAAAGCTAACGTGATAATAAGCCATGGGAAATATCTTGATATTTTACCGGAAAATTGTGATAAAGGAGAAGCATCCTTGTTTTTAATAGAACAAAAAAAAATTAAAAGACAGGATGTTGTTGTAGCAGGTGATAGCGAAAATGATTTGGATTTATTTAATAAATTTGGTAAGGGTATAGTTGTTGCAAATGCCCTTTTAAAAGTAAAGAAAAAATTAAAACAAAAAAAGTTTTATTTTGCCAAAGGGTCATTTGCCAAAGGATTATTAGAAGGACTTAAATATTATTTATATGAAAAAGGGTATGAAAATGAAAAAATATGTAATATTAACAAATGACGATGGTATTCATTCCAAAGGTTTGAAAATATTGTATAATGCAATAAAAGATATTGCAGAAGTTTTTGTTATTGCTCCTGCAATAGAAAAGAGCGGTGCTTCGCATTCTTTAACTGTATGGGATGTTATAAAAGTAAAAAAAGTAAAATTTGAAGATACTTATGCTTACAGTGTTTATGGCAGCCCTGCAGATTGTGCCAAAATAGCACTTTTGACGCTTGCAAAAAGAAAACCGGATTTATTAATTTCAGGTACAAATCACGGCCCCAATATATGTCAGTTTATTTTATATTCAGGTACAATAGGTGCAGCAGCAGAAGGTGCTCGTATGAATATTCCTTCTGTTTCTTTTTCTGTAGACAATTTTAATCCAGATGATTTTTCATTTGCAAAAAAGATAATAAAAAAAATAATTAAACTTGTTTTTAATAAAAAAATAAAAATAAAAAAAGGAACAGTACTCAATGTAAATATACCGTATTTGAATGAAAATAAAATAAAAGGTATAAAGGTTATTAAAGCCGGAAATATAGAATATAAAGAAATGTATAAAGTGCAAAAGAAGAAGAAAATTTTGTTTTTTAGACATATAATAGGAAAAAAGAATCCCAATAGGAAAATTAATAATGATGCACAGGCACTTATGAAAGGATATGTAACAATAACGCCTTTAAAATTTGATTTTAATGATTATGATAATATAAAGCAATTAAAAAAATATTTTAAAAGCAATGCATCAGTTATGGGAGGTGATAATAAAAATAGAAAATCCTTCTTAATCTCCCTTTAGAAACTCACCATTACCCATAAGTATCAAGAAGCAGGTATACCGCTTTATTTTTCGTAAAAAACGGTTGAGAAAAATTCGGACAAAGAGTTTGCAGTCAAAGGTAGACGAGGCTTATGCAACAACCCTTGGATAAGATTAAGAAGGGCGTTAAAATTGGGAGTAAGTAAACTAGACAACACTGCGAACCACCCGTAATTTTCCTCAAAAATCAGGATATACCTGCATCTTATTATATAGATAAAGATATGGGTAATGGACAGATTTTTAAAGAGGGGCAGGGGGAGATTTTATTAATGTAAAAAAGTAAAGCAAAAAAATTTACTTTATATTTTATAATAACCTACCATAACTGAGGGGATACTTTTAAAAATTACTCTGCCTATTAAACCGCCAGACTTTAGTCTAGTGATGCATAGACAGGGACAGACAATGTGGCGATGTGATATAATAAGAGTATGGGATTCAGAAGAAGCCTATATGCAGTTTATAATATAGAATACCACATTGTCTGAACGCCGATATATCGCGCCGCAAAGTACTGGTCAAAGGTATAAAAGAATGCCTTTTAAATTATTAACTTGTTTAAACGGTTTTGTTTAAAAAAATTAAATTAATATTTAGAAAAACATATAAAAAATAAATAAAAATTTTTACTTAAAACGTATAAATTTAGTTGATTTTTTTAAATTTTTTTGATAAAATATAAAAAATAAAATTCATAAAGGGCAAATAACTAATGAAAGGAGCGAGAAATTATGAAAAAAACACTTTTATTTAATATATTATTTTATTTTGTCATTATCTCGTTTCTTTACAGCGCAGGTGAAACAAGTTTTAATTTTCTTAAAATATCGCAAGGTGCAAGACAATCAGGTTTGGGAGAAGCATTTACAGGTGTTGCAGATGATGTTAATGCTATTTACTGGAATCCTGCAGGACTTGCTCAATTAACAAGGCAGCAGGTATGTCTTCTTCATTCTGTGTGGCTTGTAGATGTTAATTATGAATATCTGGCTTATGCAATACCGGTTATTGGTGTTGGCACTTTTGGTATATATGGTACATTTTTGGCAGGCCACATAACTATTACAGATGAAAATCCTGTAACAGGCCAGTATATTATTACAGATGATATAGCAAGGGCATCTGATATAAATATCACACTTGCTTATGCAAAGAAGTTATCAGAAATTGTCGGGGATAATTCTGTTTTTTCAGATATGTATGCTGGTTTAAATATAAATATTACAATGGAAAATATTTATGAAGATACTGGTAATGGATTTGGAACAAATCTGGGTATTTTGTATTATCCAAGATATCAAAATTATTCTTTTGGTTTAATGATTTTAAATGCAGGAATCGCAAGTGAAAGGCCAACACTGCCTTTTGCAATTAAACTTGGTTTTGGTTACAGATTTTCGTTTGAAAATATTTTATCACCATTTACTGATGAAGGATATTATAAATTTTCTGAAAATGATTCTGCCTTAGCTATTGATTTAATATATTATCCGATTGAGCAGACAACCAAAGCTAATTTTGGTGCTGAGAAATACTGGAATTTAAATAAATTTCACAGTGTGGCAGTGAGATTGGGATATAAATTTGGCAGTGACCTTGGATTATTGGCAGGACTTACAGTTGGCGCGGGTTATAGATTAACATTAAATGAAAATTTCCAGTTTGATTTTGATTATGCGTTTGTTCCTTACGGTGATTTAGGCGAATCCCACAGGATTTCCATAACAGGCAAGATGTTTGGTCCTGCTGAAACAAATTATTTTGAAAATAAGGAGGAAGCAGTAAAATATTATAAAGAAGGTTATGAACTTTTATATAATAAAAAATATGCCGAAGCAATATTAAAATTTTCTGAAAGCTTAAAAAGATATAAAAATTATGCACAGGCATATATGGGTATGGGAGCATGTTTTTTACGCCTTGGAAAAAAAGAAACTGCAAAAAAGGTTTATGAACTTGCTCTGCAAAATGACCCTAATAATCAAAAATTAAAGGAATTTATTGAAAGCACCAAATGGGATATAAAATAATTTATTAAAGGAGGAAGAAATAATGAGGGTTACTATTAAAGACATAGCAAAAAAGGTAGGCGTAACACCAGCAACTGTTTCAATGGTAATTAACAATAATCCCAAAATAAGCCAGAAAACAAGAGAAAAAGTTTTAGAAGCAGTGAAAGAGATGAATTATCATCCTAATTATATAGGTAGGTCTCTTGTAAAAGGAAAAACAAATAATATTGGTGTTGTTGCTTCTTTTTTTGCTTCACTTTTTGCATTAGAATCAGTCAGGGGAATAGAACAGGTTCTGAGAAATACGGAATATAATCTGAGTTTATATTCAACCAGGGGTCTTGAAGAAAAAGAGGCAGATTTATTACAAAGAATTTATTATGAGAGAAGGGCAGATGGACTTATTATTATCAGTTTAAAAGCTGATAAAAATATGGTTGAAGAATTTAAAAAAGAAGGAGTACCGGTTGTTTTTATAGAGGAACTTGTAGAAGGTGCACCAACTGTTAAATTTAATAATATAAAAGGGGCATTTCTTGCTACAGAATATTTAATAAAAAAAGGCAGGAAAAATATTGCTTTAGTTGTGGGGGACAAGGGTTTAAATGCAGAAGAAAGAGTAAAAGGATACAGAGACGCATTAATTAAATATAATATGCCATATAAAGAAGAAAATATTATTAATGTTGTGAATTATTCTTTTGAAGAAGGAGAAGAACTTTTAGATATTATTCTTGAAAATAATTCTAAAATTGATGGCGTGTTTTGTGGCGCGGGTGATATTACAGCAATAGGTATTATGGATGCTGCAAAGAATAGAGGAATAAAAATTCCAGACGATATAGGGATTATTGGATATGATGATATATATATATCAAATTTAACAACACCAGCGCTTACAACAATAAGACAACCAATTATGCAGATGGGGATGCGTTCATTTGAATTACTGTTAGAAATGTTAGAAGGCAAAACAGATTCTGAAAGTAAAATAATAAGTTTTGAACCAGAATTAATTATAAGAGAATCTGTATAAATGAACAAATGTGTTTTATTAAAAAAATTTACATAATTTTATTGTTTCTTGTATTATCAAATTATATTTATTCATCCACAACCGGACAGTTTTTACTCGTAAGTTTAATGGCGAGAGAAACAGCATTGGGAAATATTTATGCTGCAAATTACGGAAATCCGGGTTCTTCTATTATTAATCCAGCCACTCTTTCTGGTATTACAAACACACATATTTTATTTACTCATTTTGTTTCGGTCTTTAATACTTATTATGAACATTTGCTTTATGCATTTCCCTTAAATAACAAAATGGGTTTGGGAATTAATTTTTTATTTTCAACAAACAGCGATTTATATAGGACAGATGAAAATGGCTATCCGGTAGAACATATAGAAAATTATGATACGTTATTGGGTGGTATTTTTTCTTTTAATATTAATAATGAAATAAGTGGTGGAGTTAATACAAAACTAATTGTAAGTAAATTTAATAGAAGTTCATTGTTTGGTATAGTTTTTAATTTTGGATGTTTATATAGAAATGCAGAAAAAAATTATATACTTGGTGCCTCAATTGAAAATATAGGGATTTCAACAGCGTATTTTAAAGAGCAAAGTTTGTTTCCCATTATAGCAAGATTAGGGTATACTTCAGAGATATTTCAATATCTTGACATTTATAGAATTTATATATTAATAGAAGAGCATGTCTTTCTAAATGAAAATGAAGGAAGTGAAACATCTTTTGGACTTGAAGTGGAGCACCAGAATTTTTTTATTTTTAGATACGGATATATTTTTGGCAAAGAAGAAGGAAGGTTGTCTTTGGGCGCAGGTATAATTTTCAAACAATTAAAAATAGATTATTCATACCAGCCATTTTTTTTATCTGATAATGTTCATATGTTTACAGTTGAATTTGTTTTTTATTAAAAAGGAAGTTTTATATGGATGAAAAAGAATTAATAAAAAAAATAATAAAGGGTGAAAAAGAATATTTCAGTGAAATAGTAAATAAATATAAAAGTGTTGTTTATAATCATTCCAGAAATTTTTTAAGAAATGCCCAGGAAGCAGAAGATACAACACAGGAAATATTTATTAATATATTTAATAATTTAAAAAAATTTCGTGGCGATAGCAAACTTTCCACATGGATTTATAGAATAACAGTGAACACATGTAAAAATAAATTAAAACAGATTAAAAGATTAAATGCAAATATAGCTGATAAGATTATTAACGAAGATGATGATGAAAGTAAAAAAATGATAGAAGATATAAGAGAAAATGAAAACAAAGATCCTGACAATATATTTACACAGGAAAATTTAAGAATTGTAATATATAAAAAGATGAAAGAATTAACAGAAGAACAGAGGACTGTAATTATTTTAAGGGATATCAATGGATTGTCTTATGAAGAAATAGCAAAAGTAATGAAAATTTCAGTATCTGCTGTTAAATCCAAGCTTTTCAGGGCAAGAGAAAATTTAAGAGAAAAACTTGAAAAAGAAGGAGTTCTTTAAAGTAACTTAAATTTTAACCGAAACTTTTTTATATATTAGTTGTCATAATTTATGTAAAAGAAAGGAGCAGTAAATATGAGCAATAAGATGTGTAAAAAATACAAAGAGCTAATAATGGAAAATATGGATAATGAGATTTCAACCAATGATAAAATACAACTCGATATTCATATAAAATCCTGTGAAAATTGCAGAATTTATTTAAAAAAGATGGAAAAAATTAAAAAATTAACTAATTCACTTATTTATGATATTCCACCTTTTATGGAAGAGAAAATAATGTCAAAAATAAACGAAAGAGAATTTAAACAGCCTGTTTTTGTGTTTAATTTCAGAAAAACATTTGCATATGCAGTTTCTTTTGTTTTTATTCTTTTTATTTCTATATTCCTTATATATAATAAATTTGACAATAAAATTGTGCAATTAGCAGATACTTCAACTGATTTAAAAATTAAGATACAAAAACAGGTAAATAATATTCAAACAAAGCAAAATAATGATGCTGTATCAGATATTAAAACTGATGTTATAAAACAGGAATTAAAAGAACAACCAAATATTTTAAAAGAAGATGAAGTTAAACAGGAAAACAATAATACCATTGTTTTAAAACAGAATAATGTTATTGATGAAAAATCTCAGGTAAAGCCGGTTCAGGATTATAATATTAAGAAGATAGATACAATACAACCTGG
>Ga0209381_1001662_pt1 | contig 33703 bp, 29 predicted proteins | sample DewCreD2012metaG_FD_184111 | JGI IMG/M metagenome (GOLD analysis project Ga0209381, IMG submission 184111) | Hot spring sediment bacterial and archeal communities from British Columbia, Canada, to study Microbial Dark Matter (Phase II) - Dewar... ... | reverse complement strand
GAGGCAAGGTGCCAGGCACCTTGAAAAGACCCAAGTCACCGATTGCCAGCCATTTGCAGAGGCCAGTGTCATTTCGGGCACCTGGAGCCGGGGAAGCGCAGCCCGGACCAGTTGACCCCGCCCGCCAGAGAGCGCCCGTCCTTTCAAGGTGCCCGGCAGCTTGGTTGCCTTGGCTTGCTATCTCCTGAATGCGACGAGGCACTTCTTGACGGCTTTGAGGACGAGGCGCTGGTGGCGCATGGTGTAGACGGGATGGAGGGTGAATAGGACGAGGGTGCGGTCTTCGAGCCAGGCGGCGTTGGGGCAGTGGACGCGTGTGTAGTCGGTGGCCTTGGGGTCGGCGTTTGGGTCGCCGAAGGGGTAGTTGAGGCGCCCAAAGCCGCGACGCTGCTGGAAGGCGCGCTCTTTGTAGCTCTGGGGCCAGAAGACGGGGCCGCAGGGGACGCCCTCCTTGCCGAGGGCGGCGACGAATTCGCGGATGGTGCAGCGGAGCTTCTCGATGTCGAGGACGAGTGGGTAGACCCAGAAGCCGTTTTCGCGGAGGCCGTCGTTGTGGGGCGGGAGGGCGAGGACTTCGGGGAGCTTGGCGAACTCGCGGTTGAGGAACTCGCCGAAGGCGCGGCGGCGCTTGAGGTTCCAGGTGTCAATGCGCTTGAGGGCGTGGATGCCGAGGATGGATTGGACTTCGGTCATGCGGTAGTTGTAGCCGACGCGGTTGTGGATGTAGGGGAGCTTGGCTTCGAGCTCGAGGAGGCGGAGGCGTTCGGCGACGTCGTAGCCGTGGTCGCGGAAGGAGCGGCATTCCCAGGCGACGGCCTCGTCGTCGGTGGTGACGGCGCCGCCCTCGCCGCCTGTGGTGAAGGTCTTGCTCTGGCAGAAGGAGAAGGCGTTTGCGTGGCCGATGGTGCCGACCTTGCGGCCGCGCCAGGTGGCGCCGTGGGCCTGGGCGCAGTCCTCGACGACGAAGAGGTTGTGGCGGCGGGCGACGGCCATAATGGCGTCCATGTCGCAGACGTTGCCGTAGAGGTGGACGGGGACGATGGCCCGCGTGCGCCTGGTGATGGCGGGCTCGATGGCAGCGGGGTCCATCGTGTGGTCGTCGCGCTTGACGTCCACGAAGACGGGCACGGCTCCGGCCTGGCAGACGCAGAATGAGGAGGCGATGAAGGAGTAGGGGGTGCAGATGACCTCGTCGCCTGGTCCGACGCCGAGGCCGGCGAGGGCGACGTGGAGGGCGCTGGTGCCGCTGGAGGTGGAGATGGCGAAGCGGGCGCCGCACCAGGCGGCGAACTTCTCCTCGAACTCCATTCCGCGAGAGCCGGTCCAGTAGTTGACCTTGCCGGAGCGGAGAGCGCCCATTGCGTCGCGGATGGCGGCCTCGGTGAAGCAGGGCCAGGCGGGCCATTTCGCGGTGCAGGCGGGCTTGCCGCCCTCGATTGCCAGCTTCTCAGCCATTGCGGGCCTCCTTTGTTCGGGCAACCCTCGGAGCCAGCTACTCGCACCGACGGGCAGCTTAGCGTCTTTGCAGCCGGGGGTCAAGGCCGCGTGGGCCACAGCAGGGAGAGCTGCTCTGGGCAGAAACATTTGGGCGTGGTCCGTTTCGGACACCAGGGGGGAAGCGCGGGCAGGGGCAGGTCCCTGTGCCTGTCCGAACTTGATGACGCGGCGTCCCAAACGGACTGCGCCAGGAACATTTCAGAGTTGTTCAACTGTGAAATGTTGCTCAGCGGCGCGGGCTGGGGTGTGTGGGAGCGGTGGGCCGGGGTGGAGAGAGAACATTTCGGAGTTGTTCAACTCTGCAATGTTCTTCTCCGGCATGGCCTCCCGCCCCGCGGGCGCAGGGCCGGCGGGCCCGCGGTCCGTGCCTGCGGCTCGGGAGGCGGGCGCCGCGCTCGCGAGCGGGAGGACTGAGGCGCCGCGCGGGTGCGCGGCGGACTCGGTTGACGGCCGAAGATGCCTGCGCTACATTGGCTGCGGCTGACTGGTGAGGAGCTCGGACCCACATGACCGCAGGCGAGGCGGCGCTCTACGCCACAGGCGGCGTGCTGTCGTATCTCCTCGGCGCCGTGCCGTTCGGCCTCCTGGCCGGGCTGGTGCTCAAGGGGGTGGACATCCGCGCGCACGGGAGCCGCAACATCGGGGCGACTAATGCGATGCGGGTGCTGGGGGCGCCGATCGGCATCGCGGTGCACGTGCTGGACATTGCCAAGGGCTTCGTCCCGTCGTTCGTCTTCGCGCGGCTGTTTGCCGGCGGCGCGCGGGGGGCGGTGCCCGCGCTCGCCATCGCCTACGGTGCGGCGGCCATCGTGGGCCACGTGTTTCCCGTCTACCTGTGCTTTCGCGGGGGGAAGGGGATGGCGACGAGTCTGGGGGCGTTTCTGGGCCTGGCGTGGCTGCCGACGCTTATCGGGGCGGCGGCGTGGTTGGTCATCAGGGGGGTCACGCGCTATGTGTCGGTCGCCTCGATGGCCTCGGTGGTGCTCATCCCCGTGGCGATGGCGTCTGTGCCCGACCCGCTGAATGGGGGGTTGCGGACGTGGTGTCGGGCCGAGTATCTGGTCTTCGGCGCTCTGGTGGCCGCGCTCGTCATCGTGCGGCACAAGAGCAACATCGTGCGGCTCATCCAGGGCGTCGAGCACAAGGTGGGGAAGCCTCCGTGATGCGCAATCCGTAATCGGCAATTCGTGATTCGCAATCCGTAATCCGCAACTGGAGCGGAACACGACGAGAGGCGGCGTCCCTTGATTCTCTTGTGATTATCTTGTGTGGCTACGGCTTGCGAGTTACGGATGGCCAGGCCTGAGAGCGCGAGAGGAACTTCGGAGATAGGGAGCTGCTCTTGAGGGCAGAGCATATCGCAGTGATCGGGGACGGCGGCTGGGGGACGGCGCTGGCGCGGCTGCTGGTGGGCAAGGGCCATGCGGTGCGGCTCTGGGGCGCGTTCCCGGACTACATCGAGACGATGCGCGAGCGGCGCGAGAATGTGAAGTTTCTGCCCGGCGTCGCGCTGCCCGATGGCCTGGAGCTGACGGGTGATATGGCGGCGGCCGTGGCGGGGGCCGACCTCGTCGTGATGGCCGTGCCGGTGCAGTTCATGCGCGGCGTCCTGCGGGGTCTCGTCCGCTGCTATCGCGCGGGAGGAGGCCAGGCGAGGTGCCTGTCGCTGCGCGGGGGCACGCCCATCGTCAGCGTGGCGAAGGGGATCGAGAACCGCACGCTGCTGAGGGCGACGCAGGTCATCACCGATGTGTTGGGGCGGGTGCCGGTGGTCGCGCTCTCGGGGCCGAGCCACGCGGAGGAGGTGGCCCGCGGCCTGCCGGCGACGGTGACGGCGGCGAGCCGTGAGGCGGCCCTGGCCCGCCGCGCGCAGGAGCTTTTCATGACCGAGCGCTTCCGCGTCTACACGACCCGCGACGTGGTGGGGGTGGAGCTGGGCGGCGCGGTGAAAAACGTCGTCGCCATCGCGGCGGGCATTTGCGACGGGTTGGGGCTGGGGGACAACGCGAAGGCGGCGCTGCTGACCCGCGGCCTGGCCGAGATGATGCGGCTGGGGGTGGCGGCGACGGGTTGGGGCTGGGGGACAACGCGAAGGCGGCGCTGCTGACCCGCGGCCTGGCCGAGATGATGCGGCTGGGGGTGGCGCTGGGCGCGCGGCGCGACACTTTCGCGGGCCTGGCCGGCATCGGCGACCTGATCACCACCTGCACAAGTCCCTACGGCCGCAACCGCTCGGTGGGCATCCAGATCGCCCGGGGGAGGACGCTGCGGGAGGTGGTCGGGGGCATGGAGATGGTCGCCGAGGGCGTGCGCACGACCCTGTCGGTGCGCGCCCTGGCCCGCCGCCACCGCGTCGAGATGCCCATCACCGAGGAGGTCTATCGTGTCCTCTTCCGCGGCAAGGACCCCAGGCTGGCGGTCCGCGACCTCATGCAGCGCGCCGCGAAGGACGAAGCCGGATGAGGCCGCGGGAGGGAAGCCACAAGTTAGAAGCTACAAGCCACAAGCTACAAGCCACAAGCTATAAGCCACAAGCCGCAAGCCACAAGCTCCAAGCCCTGATCTTTGCCCACACCTTGCGGTTCAGTAGCCCGCGAAGCGGGCGAGCCACTCGTAGCCCAGGGCCTGCCCCGAGCGAAGTCGAGGGGGCTCCCTTCGGTCGCCCTGGGGAAAGGCGTCGCCCCATTCATGAGCCCCTGAAAGGGGCGATTCATGGCCTTCTGAGTCGCCCCCTTCGGGGGCTCTGTCCTGGGCGGACCCTTACCCAGGGCTCCCTTCGGTCGCCCTGGGCTACGGCGCAAACGCCCCCTTCGGGGGCTAGGCCTCAGACACAGCAACAAGTGGGCAAAGATCAGGCTACAAGCCCTGGGATGCGCTCCTGTGGCTTGCAGCTTCCCGCTTGCAGCTTGTGGCTTGCGCCTTGTGGCTTGCAGCTTCCCGCCTGGCGCTAGATCCAGAAGAGGGAGTTTCCGACCTTGCCTGTGAAGTAGTCAATGACGATCCAGAGGCCGCTGACGGCGTACTGGCCGAGGATGAGGCCGAGGAAGAATAGGCGCGTGCGCTTGTAGAGGTCGGCCCCGCCATAGCGCAGGACGAGGGCCTTGGCGGCCCAGGCGATGAAGATGCTGAACCAGAGCTCGTCGGTGAGCCACAGGCTGGCGATGGGGAAGCCGAGGGGGTGGAGGGGCCACCAGACGAAGCGCTGGTTGAGGAACATCAGGGCGGTCATTGCGCCGGCCCCGATTCCGCTGAAGAGGTAGGCGCTGCCGCTCGGCCCGGTGGGGTTCTTGACCAGCCGCGTGAGGTAGTCGAAGGGGAGGGTGGGGCCGGCGCGCCAGAGCCAGTCGTTGGCGTTGGCCCCGCCGTGCTGGTAGGCGACGAGCATGGTGGACCAGACGCTGGCGAGGATGGTGACGACGATGGCGATGATCATGGCCCAGAAGATGCGGTGCTTGCGCCCGGGCATGTCGCTCACCATCTTCAGCCCGTTGGCCGCCGAGGCCATGACGAAGGTGCGGATGTCCCCCATCCAGATGTAGGTCATGCCGAAGGGCACGAGGTTGGAGGGGCCAAGGGTCTCGGAGCCGCAGGCCGAGATGAGGACGGTGGAGGCGGTCATGGGGGAGCGGGTCTCGGCCACGCCGCCGGCCGCGACGATGCGCGTGACGCCCAGAAACGTGGCCAGCGACACGACGACCAGCGCGACGGCCACCCAGAGGCTCATCCCGCTGTGGTGGAGCCAGAGGGCCATGTAGGCCATGCCCGCCAGCAGGCCCCAGACGGCCTGGCGGTACGAGAGGATTTCCCCAGAGTCGTCCACCTCTTTGGCCCGCCCGAACGCCTTGGCGAAGACCTGGCGCAGGTGGCGCCGCGCCATCCAGAGGCCGTAGATGACCAGGATGAAGAGCGCGGCCTGGGACTGATGGGTGAGGAGCGGCCCGCCGCCCGACTGGCTGTAGGGGTCGAGCTGCTCGACGCTCTCGTAGCCGAGGAGGCGCAGGCCGCCGCGCTCGAAGGTCGTCAGGAGGTTGAAGAACCACAGGCTCAGGGCGAGGCTGGTGCTCAGGAGGTACGAGAAGCCGATCATGGGGAAGCTCAGCCGCAGCTTGAGCACCGTCGTCTTGCGGAAAAGGTCAATCCGCAGCACCAGGAGGTTGACCTCTGGGAAGCTGGGGTCGTAGTGGCTGAGCGCGATGTAGCAGCCGAGCAGGAAGGGGATGGCGAGGCCCGCCCACATCCACGGGCTGCGGAGGAAGGGGTTCGTGAAGCCTGGCCGCGCCTCCGCACGCACCATCTCCATCGGGAGCTGGGTTATCGGGTAGAGCAGCCGCTCGTTCTCCACCCACTGCTTGCGCAGGATGACCATAGCGCAGATCATCACCACGTAGAGGACCATGAGGAAGAGGAACCAGTGGAGTAGCGGCATGGCCCAGGAGGCCCAGGGGATGGTCTCGCCGCGCGGCAGCCCCTCGTAGAGCCACGCGATCGCCGTCCGGTCCTCGGGGTACAGCCACTTGCGGACGTAGGGCAGCACGATCTCGTTCCACTGGTTCTCCGGCGCCGCATAGTAGAACGGCGCGGCAATGGTCGAGAGCCAGTAGGCCGTCAGACCCATCGTCGGGATCACCGTCCCGACCATCATCATCACGTAGACCACCACCAGCTCGCCCGAGGTGAGGGCGAGCCTCTCGTGGGCCGCCCGCAGCGCGCCGTTGACGAAGAAGACCAGGATGAAGAAGAGGAAGATGGCGGCCGGCGTGCTGAAGTCCAGGTCCATGTAGCTCGCGTGCATCACATTTGTGGAGTAGGGGGTGCTGACGCCGATGACGGCGCACAGGAGTGCGCCGACGACGAGCGCCCGCGTCGTCGCCCCCTGCGCCATGCCGGCCAGCCAGCCGGCCGCTCCGCCTTGCAAGTGCGCATCATCCGCCATCGGCCTCTCCGTTCGCCGTGCGAGCCGGCGAATCATACAACCCGCCCCGACACGAGTCAACCCTTGCGCCTCCCAGTTCGCCAGCGCTCGGCCCGCGAGGGCGCCCGACCCTCACCCTGCCCTCTCCCTGGCAGGGAGAGGGGTCAGAACCCCCCTTCCTCTCAGGGAGGGGGTAAGGGGAGGGTGAGGGCCTGTGGCCGCCCAGGCGCCAGCGCGGCGCGCCGGACTGCTCGCTGGGAGCCCCGCGCCGCCTGGACCCCTCCTGAGCCCGGGGGCCTCCCCGTCACAATCTCCACGGGGCGCGGAGGGCCTTGGAGAGATGGGCGTTCGCCGCAGTGCTTGCCCTGGGCGAACTTGCTGGGTCATCCTGGAAGCGTTCGGCGGCAGGGTCCCAGCGCAGCCTTTGCCCGTCAGCCAGGATGGCGATGTGGGCGAGATGGCAGAGGCTTGTGGCACGATGGGCCGCTTCGGCCGGCGCCGCCGTCCGCTCCCGCGTCCTCACGCAGTGGATGAAGTCGGGGATGTGGCCCCGCGGCCGCCGCAGCCTCACCTCGTGCGGGCCGATGGCCGTGGTCATCAGCGACTTCGGCTCGGTCGTGACCCCGCTGCACAGGGCGTTGACCCGCCCCTCCGTCCCCTCGAAGATCACGCCCATCGGGAACGCGCGGTGATCGTCGTAGATGAGCCTCAGGCCGGTGGCAAACGTCATCTCGACGTGCCACGCCACCGCCGTGTCGGTCATTCCGTCCTTCGGGATGACGCCGCTGCCCTCGATCTCCACCGGGCCGGTGGCGTCGGCCCCGATGCCCCACTGGGCGATGTCGGTGAAGTGCACTCCCTGGCCCGCAATGAAGCCGAGCGTGTAGTCGCTGATCCAGTACCAGTAGGGCGTCCGCACGCGGCGGGGCGAGTAGGGCGCGAAGGGCGCGGGGCCGAGCCACAGGTCGTAGTCGAAGCCCTGCGGCACGGGGGCGGGCGACTCGTTGGGCGCGGGATGGCTCGGCTCGGAGGAGACGCGCACCCGTTTCAGCTCGCCGATGCGCTTGTTGCGCACCAACTCGCAGGCGAAGGCGAAGTTGCCCTCGCTTCGCCGCTGCGTGCCGTGTTGGAAGACCCGCCCGTAGCGGCTCATCGCATCGCAGATGGCCCGCCCCTCGGCGATGGTGAGCGACAGCGGCTTCTCGCAGAAGACGTCCTTGCCCGCCCTCGCCGCCGCGACGCACATCACCGCGTGCCAGTGGTCGGGCGTGGAGATGGACACCGCGTCAATGTCCTCGCGGTCCAGCAGCTCGCGGAAGTCCGCATAGGCCGCGCAGCCCTTGTAGGAGCCTTTCGCCATCTCCTCAGAGTAGTGGCGTTCGGCAGTCGAGCGGGCGGCATCGCGGCGCGCCTCCTGCGGGTCGCACACCGCCACCACCTGGCTCGTGTGCAGAAACGTCTGCATATTCGCCGTCCCGCGTCCGCCGACCCCGATGCAGCCCACATTCACCCGGTCGCTGGGCGCCGCCCGTCCCTCGGCCCCGGGCGCCGCCGAGCGGACGACGAACGGGCCACCCAGCCCGGCCGCCAGAGTCCTCAAGAGCCAACGCCGCGTGCGCATCTGCGGGGCTCCTAGCCTCCGAAGGAGGCGTTTGAGCCGTAGCCCAGGGCGACCGAAGGGAGCCCTGGGTCACGACTCCGCACTGGGCAACGTTGCTACTCCGCACTGGGCAACGTTGCTACCCAGGGCTCCCTTCGGTCGCCCTGGGCTGCGGCTGGGCCGCCCGCTTCGCGGGCTGCCAACCCATCGAGGCCCAACAGCCTCACGGCATTCTCGCGGGCGAGCTTGGCGTGGGCGGCGGGGGCGAGGCGGCCTTCGGCCAGGAGGCGGCGCATGAGGCCGACGATGGGGACGTCGGCCTCGGTCTGGTCGTGGCGCAACACATCGGTGCCGAAGAGGAGCTTGTCCTGGAAGCGGTTGAGGAACTCGATGCCGAAGGCGGGGTCGCGGGTTAGGGCGTTGTGGCCGCTGCCGGCCGACAGGTCGGCCCACAAGTTTGGATAGGCAGCCATGAGGCGGGGCACGGCACCCCCCGGGGCGACGGGGCCTTTTGGGTAGCCGCGGCGCTGCTCGGGGGTCACGTCGCCCGAGATGTCGGCCCAGAAGGCTGGGCCGTGGCCGATGAAGGTGGTCTGCGGCAGCTCGCGGAGGGTGCGCTCCAGGCGCGGCAGGCCGGGGTCGTCCACGACGCCGTACATGCCGCCGAGGGCGGGCATCATGTCGAAGAGCACGGGCAGGCCCGCCTCGCCCGCCTGGGCGTAGAGGTTGAGGCAGAGGGGGTCGTCGAAGAGGAGGTTGGGGAGGAACTCGCCGATGCCTCGACAGCCGCGTTCCTTGTATTCGGCGAGGAGGTCGCGGAAGTCGGTCGAGGGACTGTTGTCGCCGAAGCGCGGGTCAATGAGGCAGAAGGGGATGAGGCGGTCTGGGAAGCGACCGCAGGCGGCGATGACCTCCTCCGTCGTGTTGCCGAGGTACCAGCCTTCGGGGTTGTCGTGGAGTGGGAGGACGCATGCGCGTTCGATGCCCCAGGCATCCATCATGGCGACTAGCTGGTCGGCGGAGAGCGTGTCGGAGCGCCGCCTCCCGCACCGGCCGATGTGGGCGTGGGCGTCAATCACCGTTCAGGGTCTCCGGCGGCTCTGCTTGGCGGTTTGTGGGGGCGGGCTCCATGGGTTCGGCGCGTCGGCGAGACAGGCGCGGACGGGGACAGGCATCGCGGGGGAGCCGGCGCGAGGGGATGGTAGCACGAGGAGGGAGGGAAGTCAATCTGGGGGTTGGGAGGGGTGCGTGTAATCTCCTTCGCCACGGTTGCCGCGCTGCTAGCAACTGCACCCTCCTGCGCTCCTCCACAAAGGGGGGCGGCTGGTGGGAACACGCAGGCCAATGCAGACCCTGCTTCAGCCTTGGCCCAGGCCTTGCGCCTCCCCCGCCACAGGCTCCAACCCTCCCCCTGCCCCCTCCCTGAGAGGGAGGGGGGTTGGGAACCCCTCTCACCCTGTCCCTTCCCTGAGAGGAAAGGGACTTGGCAACCCCTCTCCCTCCCAGGGAGAGGGTAGGGAGAGGGTGGGACCCTGAGTCGTGGTTGACCCTTGCCTGGTGCCGACAAGCCTGTTTCAAGGCTCCTTTGACGCACTATTGGCTTCTGCATAAGTAATGCAACGGGCTGTCATGGCGAGCGAAGTCGAGGCATCTGCCCTTCTGCCTCGCGAACGAGAAAGATTCCTCGACTTCGCTTCGCTTCGCTCGGAATGACAATGATGCGATGGCGTTGCATTACTTGTGCAGAGGTCAATAAACGGGCAAAGTTCGAGCGTAGAAGATTGCACGCACTTGTTGGTGGCTAGTATGGGCGCCAGCTCTGGCAACTGCCCGGATTGCCCTGCCCTCGTGCCCGTCGTCGTTCTCTTCATCGCTAGCGGCCGAAACGGGCGATGTAGTTGTGGGTGCGGTATTCGGCTACGAGGCCGGGGGCGAGGGGGTAGCGTCCGAAGCGTCGGGCGGCGTCGAGCATGGCGCGATAGTTGCGCGGCTCGACGGCGGGGTGGATGCTGTTGGAGGAGGCGAGGATGTGTCCGCCGCCGACGCTGGCCTTGGCGATGGTCTCCTTGACGGCTTCGATGACGTCGAGAGGGGTGCCGCGGCAGAGGAGCTCGCCGCAGTCCACGTTGCCGCAGACGGCGATGCGGTCGCCGTAGCGGGCCTTCACCTCGCCGATGTCCATCCCTGCGAGCGGCTCGATGGGGTCGAGGGCGTCAATGCCCGCGCCCACGATGTCGTCGAGGATGGGCCAGATGTTGCCATCGGTGTGCTTGATGAAGGGCTTGCCGAGGCGGTGGGCGGCGTCCACCATCTCCTTGAGGTAAGGGAGGACGAACTGGCGGAAGTGCGCTGGGGACATGAGGGGGGCCTTGCGGTTGGCGTAGTCGTCGCCGGTGAGGAGGACGTCGGCGCCGAGTGCGGCGGCGCGCTCGCAGACGCGTTTCTTGTAAGCGACGACGATGCGGGCGAGGCGGTGGGCGACCTCGGGCTCGGTGACGTAGGCCATCATCAGGCGGTCGAAGCCGTAGAGGTAGTGGGAGAACTCGAAGGCGTCGTGTGAGAGGAAGACGATGGCGCGGCGCCCCTTGAAGCGTCGGACGGCGACCTCGAGGCGCTTGAGGCGGTGGTCGGCGTCGGGGTCGGGCGGGCGGTAGCGGTCGAGGTCGGCGGGGCAATGGATGGGGCCGTCCATGTGGTAGGGCACGCCGGTGTGTGGGTCGGTGCGCCAGACGATGCCCCACTCGTCGCGGACGGTTTCTGAGTCGAGGCGCTCGAGGCGCTGGTCCTCGAAGGCGGTCACGCCGTCGAGGTCCTCCAGCTCGCAGAAGTCGTTATAGGAGACGCCCTGGCCGTGGAGCGCGCGGATGACCGGCTCGTTGACGATGAGCTCCCAGACCGGCACCTGGTCGGGCTGCCTGCGGTGAAGGGCTGTGAGGAAGCGTTCCTGACCGGTCATACCTTGCCTCGCGGGGCTGGCGCAGGGAGCTGAGCGGCCCGCCCGCCCCCGGGGTCTGAAATCGGCAATCGGCAATCGCAAATCGCAAATTGGGCTACATTGGGACGCCGATGATCTTGCCCTCGAAGACCATCTTGGTGCCGACGAAGGCCTGGGCCTGCATGACCGCGTAGGCGCGGCGCAGGCTCTCGATCTGGCCGACGATGACGACGCGGTCGCCGGGCTTGACCTCGCCGCGGAAGCGCACCTCGTCCATGCCGCCGAAGCCGACAAAGTCGTGGGGCTCGTCGAGGCATTCGGCGATGAGGAAGCTGGCGGCTTGTGCGACGGCCTCGCACATCACGACGCCCGGCATCAGCGGGCGGCCGGGAATGTGGCCGCGCACCCAGAAGTCGTTCTCCGAGGTGTCCTTGTAGGCGATGATCAGGCGCTTCTGGCGGTCCACGTGCACCACCGCGGTGAGTTGCTCCATCTCGTAGCGCTGGCGGTTGCGCTTGCGGATCGCCTCGATGTCGAACTCGATGTGGCTGGTGTCAATCGTCGCGGGGTCCACGATCGGCGGCTTGGGCACGGCGGCGTCTCTCCTACACTTGTCAACGAATCGCCGATTGGCGGCCTGCGATCCCCTCCCGGCTGCTGGTTGCTCCTCAATCGGCAATCGCAGAGCGGCAATCGGCAGTGCCGGTCAGTCGAGCACCTTGGGCACGAGGTAGCAGCCGCAGGCCTGGGCTGGGGCGTTGGCGAGCATCGCCTCGCGCGGCGTCGAGGGCTGCTCGACGTCGTCGCGGAAGACGTTGCTGAGGCCCATCACGTGAGCCGTGGGCGCCACGCCCGTCGTGTCCAGCTCGTTGAGCTTGGCGACATAGGCCAGGGTGCTGCCTAGCTGGGCGCCGAAGAGCTGGCGCTCGGCCTCCGTGAGCGCGATCCGCGCCAGGTGCGCCACGTAGTCAATCTGCCCGCTGTCCCAGTCCATGCGGCGACCCTCAGCCGTCCGGCACTTGGGCCGGGCCGCGGCCATTGTAGCAGACCGACCTCAAAAAGCAAGCGCGCGGTCAAGGGGGGCGAGCCGGGATTGCAGGTGGGTTCCGTAGCTCCGAAGGGGCGAGAGGAGACAGCCCGGGGCAACGCCCTGGGTCCAGGTGGCTCCGTCAGGCAAGCCCTGAAGGGGCGAGACAGGGCGTGGTTGTGCCGCCCCTTCAGGGCTATGCCTTGGGGGGTTCTTGGTCCCAGGGCGTTGCTCTGGGCTATCCCATGCAAGCCTTTCGGGCGCCAGGCAGGACAACCCTCGCACAATTCCGGCTCGCGCCCGTCAGGGGGTCTTGCGCTCGATGGGGCGCGAGGGGAGGGGCTGGAAGACGAGGCGGAATGCCTGCGGGCCCTCGGTCTGGCAGCGCTCGATGAGCCGCAGGCGCTGCTCCAGCTCGCCGTGGAGCGCGCGCGTCTGGGCCAGCGCGTCCTGGAGCTCGCCGAAGCGGGCGGGGAGCTGGCCGCCGTTGGCGTGAGAGCCGCTTGCCAAGAGGTTCCAGCGGTGCTCGAGCTCGCCGTGGCGCTGTCTGACGCTGCGCAGCTCGGCCTGGAGGAGCTGGCGGAGGCGGTCGAAGGGCACGGGTGAGGTGAGGCTGTGGCGCTGGTCGCTGCTGAGGGTGAGCACCTGGCCGCGCTCCAGGGGCACGGGCCCGGCTTGTCGGCCTGGGACGACGACCCGCGCGGTGCCGTCTGGCGCGGCGACGGTGACGATGCCCTGGAAGGGCGAGGCGGGGGCCAGGGGCGCGCCGCGCTCGGGCGTTACCTGGAGGCTGACGACGCCTGGGCCGGCCGCGACGTTGGCGAGGGGCGAGGCGACCATGGGGGTGCCCTCGCCGCCGAGGCTGCGGCAGTACATCTCGCCGCTGAGGAGCTGGAGGGCCGTGCCGGTGCGGGGATCGGTCAGGCGGACCCGGGACCTGGGAGCGAGCGCGACGCGGAGGCGACCGCCGGCGAGCGCGAGCGTGGCGCTGCTGTGGTCTGGGGTGGCCAGCTCGTCGCCCTCGATCAGGGGCTGGTTAGGCCCGACCGTGCGGGCGTGGGGGCCGAGGACCGCAACCGTCCCGCTCTCAAGCCATGAGGCGTAGCCGGAGCGTCGGAGGAAGCCGTAGGCGGCCATGACGAGGAGGACGGCTGCGGCGGCGAGCGCGGCGTAGCGCAGGAGGCGGCTGCGAAGGGTTTCGGGGCGATCCTTGGGCTCGGCGGGCGCGGCCTCGGCGCGGATGCGGGCCATGGCGCGCTCGGCGAAGCCGTCGGGTGCGCGGCGGGGGGCCAGGGCGGCCTCGAGGGCGCGCAGGCGGGCGCCGGCGGCCTGGGCGGCGGCGCGACAGCGCTCGCAGGAGGCGAGGTGCTGCTCAGCAGCGGCGGTCGTCGCGGCGTCGAGTTCGTCGAGGAGATAGAGCTCAGCGATGTCGTCGAACTGAGTGCAGTTCATTCTGGCTTTTTCCCACGCGGCTCGGTCAGGCGTTCCAGCCGGTCGCGGAGCAGTTTGTAGGCCCTTGTCAGGCGGCTGGTCACGGTGCCTAGCGCCACGCCGAGGCGGTCGGCGATCTCCTGGCAGCTCAAGCCGTCCATGTGCTTGAGCACGAGGGTCACGCGATAGTTTTCTGGCAAGCGGTCGAGGCTTTCGAGGAGGAGGCGGGTGGCCTCTTCGGTTTCGGCCTCGGCGTCGGGGCGGGCCTGGGGCGCCCTGTGGGGTCCCAGGGTCTCGCCGTGCTCGACGGCGTCATCGTCGAGCGGGGCGGTGCGCCGGCGTGCCCGATGCCAGTCCACGCACACGTGGCTTGCGATGCCAAGGAGCCAGGACGAGAAGGCTGCGGGCTCTCGGAGCGAAGGGAGCGTACGAAAGGCCCGCAGGAACGTATCTTGACCCAGGTCTTCGACTTCTGGAGCGGCGACTCGGGCGGCGATGAAGCTCGTGACGAGGTTCTTGTAGCGGTTCACTAGCTCCCCGAATGCCTCAGCGTTGCCCTCCAACACCTCGGCCACCAGGGCCGCGTCGCTCGCCGGGCTCGCCTCGCCATTCTCCACGGGCGTCATCCACTAAGTCGTCTCGCGGGGCCGTCTTGCTGCATGCAATGGTATCCGACTGCCGCCCCGGGCGCAAGCCAGTCGAGGTGGTCGGTGAGATGACCGACCGCGCGCGGGCAAGGCGGTCATCTTGACGGCGGGAGGGGCATTTGCGGGCTCCCATCGCCATAAACGATTGCACCGCAGTGGGATGGAATGCGACATCCTGCGTCAGCCCCCTGCTCAGACCGCGGTGAAGATCGTCACTCCCGTCTCCTAGCCATGATCCTTCGGCTCAGGGCTTGCGCTTGCGGCAGAGGTACATGATGTGGCAGAGGGGACGCCAGGCGTGGAGGGGGATGAAGGTGGCGTCGAGCCCGAGCTTCTCGAAGAGGGCGGCGAACTGCTCGGGGGAGCGGAAGAAGACCTTGCCGCTGTAGAAGAGGGTGTCCACGGGGCGGGTGCACAGGTATTTCAGGAGCGGCCGCTGGCCGATCTCTTTCACCACGAGGAGGGCATCGGGCGGGGTGAGCCGGCAGCAGCGGGCGAGCAGCTCGTCGCCTTCCTCGAGCGAGTGGAGGTGGTGGAGCACATCGGCCACGATGAGCGCCTGGCACGGCAAGGCGTCGAGCTGGAAGACGTCCTGGCGCCGAAACTCGGCGTTGGGGAGTGCGACGGAGCGCGCGACGGCGATGCGGTGCTCGGAGAGGTCGTAGCCGATGACGCGGCGGCGCGGGCTGCGGAGAGCCAGGTAGTTGGCCAGGACGCCGTGGCCGCAGCCGAGGTCGAGGATGGTGCCTTCCGCGGGGAGGTGGGCTTCGATGCCGGGGATGTTCGAGTGCCAGTAGCGCAGCCAGCAGAAGAGGCTGGCCCAGCCGTGGCCGGCGTAGAGGCGGAAGAGGCGGCGGCGGGCCTCGGCGCGGGGCAGGAGCCCCGCTTCGGTTTCCGATTTGCGATTTCCGATTTGCGATTTCAAGCGCCCAATCCCTGCCCCCACACTAACTCCCAACGCCTGTTACCTAACAGTTGACGCCCTGGTAGCGGCCGCGGCGGAGGTCGCGGCGGATGGCCAGCAGGGCGCGGAGCGAGCGAAACCCGTCCCGCAAGGGCCTCACCTTGGAGGTCGCCTGGACGTGTGCCCAGCGCACCGGCTCCTCGGCGATGCGGTAGCCGCACCGCTCGGCGAGGGCGAGGACCTCGGCGTCGAAGCTCCAGTCGTCGCGGCGCGCGAGGGCGAAGAGCCGCTGGGCGGCCTCGGCCCGGAAGGCCTTGAAGCCGCAGTTGAAGTCGCTCACGGAGCAACCGAGGAGCCGGCGCGCGAGGGCGACGTAGAGTTCGCCGAGGATGTGGCGGTGGGCTGGCGGCTTGCCCTCGATGCGCGCGTCGGGCGTGCGGCGCGTGCCGATGGCCACGTCGCAGCCGGCGGCCAGGTGGGGCAGGAGCCGGTCGGCCTCGTCCAGCGGCGTCGAGTAGTCGGCGTCGAGGAAGAGGCGGACTGCGCCCTGTGCGGCAAGCATGCCCTGGCGGACGGCGTGGCCCTTTCCGCGGTTGGGCGAGAAGGCGAGGAGGCGGACGCGCACGTCGCGCTCCGCAAGCTCGCGCTCGATGTCTGGCGTGGCGTCCGTGCTCCCGTCGTCCACGAGCAACAGCTCCCAGTCGAAGTCGCGCCCTCGCAGCCAGGCGAGCGCCGCCTCGGCGGTGCGCCCGATGTTGGCCTCCTCGTTGTAAGTGGGGATGATCACCGACAGGAAAGGACTGCCCGATTGCGGATTGCGGATTGCGGATTGCAGATTGTGGAGTGACGAGGTGGCACCTCGGGGTTCCCCGCTAGCTCTTTCTCTGGCCTGCATTCCGCATTCCGCATTCCGCATTCCGCATTGCTCGGGAGTCGCAGCGGCGCGCAGCCTTCGGACGATCTCAAGGATGCCATGCGCCGCAAGGATGATGAGGAACGGCTCGATGGGCAGCCGGTAGCGGGTGATGGCCATGAGGACCATGTGGAGGAGCGTGTAGTAGAGGATGAGGAGGTAGATGAGCGAGAGGTCGCGCCACTGGCGGCGGGCGGCGATTGCGCCCCAGAGGGCCAGGAGGAGGACCGGGGTGAAGCTCAGGCCGGCGACGACCGCCGCTGCCACGCCGACGGAAGGCTCCTCGGCGTGGGGCCAGAGGCGCCAGAAGCGGACGAATTTCGCCCCGGCCAGCTCGACGAATCGCCGGTGGTGCGCTCGGATGTAATCCCAGCCCATGCGGGCGAACTTGTGGTCTATCTCGACCTCGCTCAAGCCGTCGAAGGCCGCGCGGTCGTCGGGCCAGAAGCACTTGCCGCCGCCGTCGGCGCGCTCGTTGTTCGTCACCCAAAGCGTGTAGCCGCCCTCGGTGGTGGCGGGGACGAAGCGCCCGTGGAGCGCGAGGTTTCGCCCCCACCAGGGCGCCATCACGGCTGCGAAGCCCGCGGCGACGAGTGCCGCCTCGCCCAGCGCCCTTCGCTTCCTCGGCCTCACGAGCAGCGTCCAGACGCACACCCAGGGCGCGAAGGCCAGGAGCGCCGAGCGGCACAGCGTGGCGAGGCCCATCAGCGCGCCCGCGGCCGGCCAGCGCCACAGGCTCCAGTCGTCCCGCTGCGCGGTGAGCAGAGTCGCCACCGCCAGCGCCAGGAGCAGCGTGTAAGGCGTCTCGGTGGCGATCTGGCCGCCGTAGTAGATGAGCTTCGGGTAGACGGCTGCGAGGAGGCCCGCGACAGCGCCCGCCGTGGCCCCGAAGAGCCGCCGGGCGATTCGGGCGACCACCACGCACGTCGCCGCGCTCAGCAGCGCCATCGCCACCCTGGCCACCCAGAAGTGGTGGCCCGCCACGCCGTAGACGCCCGCGAGCAGGACGGGCAGCAGCGGCGGGCGAAAGGAGCGGACGACGAGCGCGCGGCCGGGGTCGCTGAAGAGGCCCTGGTAGTCCCACTTCGCAAGCCCCTTGCCCTCCAGGAGGCTCACGGCGAGCTGGTCGTAGCTGAGGGCATCGGGGCCGAAGAGCTCCCCACCCCGGAGCTGAATCAGGCCGACCCACGCCAGGCGAAGGCTCAGCGCCAAGAGGAAGATGGCGAGTTCGGCGCGAGTGCGGAGTGGGGAGTGCGGGGTGCGGATTGTCACGTCGTCATGTCCTCTGCGCCTCGATGGACACTCGCTCGAGCCCCTCAACGAAGGCATCCCAGGAGAGGTGCTGCTCGGCATAGGCCCGGCAGCGCTGCTCGAGGTCAGGCTCCCCGGCCACCTCATCGAGGAAGCGCGCCATGCCCTCGGCCAGGCCCTCGGGGCTGGCGTCGCGGGTGAGGAGCCGCGGGTCGAAGGGCCGCAGCAGCTCGGGGGTCGCCCCCACGGGGGTGCCAAGCACGGGCGTGCCGCACGCGAGGGCCTCGGCAGTGACCAGCCCGAAGCCCTCCAGGGCGCGGGTGGGCAGCACGAAGCAGTCGGCGGCACGATAGTAGGCCGGCAGGTCCTCCTCTGCAACGCGGCCGAGGAGTCGGACGTTTTCGTCGAGCCTTCGCTGGCCCACCTGTTCTCTGAGGGCGTCCTCGAGCGCGCCCCGGCCGGCGATGAGGAGGAGCACCTGGCGGCCCTGGTCCCTCAGAAGGCCCACGGCCTCGACGAGCTCGGGGAGGCCCATGCGATGCTCGAGTCGGCGGCAGGTGAAGAAGATGGGCCAGCGGCTCGGCAGGCGCAGGCGCGAGCGGGCCTCGGCCCGCGAGGGCTCCGGGCGGAAATGCTCCAGGTCCGCGCCCCCAGGCAGCTTGACGACCTTGGCCGCGACCGCTCTGGACAAGGCGACAACCAGGCCCCGCGTGAACTCGCTCAACACCACCACACGCCGGGCACGGTTCAGGATGAAGCCGTCCATCCACAGGAGCGCCAGGGCCTTGGGGGAGAGCAGCCTGCGGGACGGCGATGGCCCGCTCCTGACGCCCTGGGTGGCGGCGAGGTGGGACCTCCGAGGCCCTGAGGGCCTGGCGGCCGCCTCTTGCGCCCGGCGGTCGAGGTGCTCGAGGAAATAGATCGAGTGGAGGACGGCGACGGCGGGGACGCGGCGGATGCTGCGGGCGCTGAGCGCGGCGAAGGCCGAGACGGGGTGATGGGTGTGGACGACCTCGAAGCTCACCTCGCGCGCGAGTTCGTTCACGAGCCTGCGCACGGAGCGATAGGTGGACCAGTAGAAGCGCAGGCCGCTGGGAGCAGAGGTCCGGTAGCGGTGGACGTGCATGCCTGCGAGCTGCTCGTGCTCGGGATGGGTGGGGTCGAGGCGCTGGGTGACGACGTGGACCTCGTGGCCGCGGGCGGCCAGGCGGCGGCCCGCCTCATAAACCACGCGAAAGCTGCCCCCCTCCGCATCGGGATGCATCCAGCCCGCGACGATGAGAATCCTCATCAGTGCTTCCTCGTGCTCGTCGTCGTCCTCCTCGTCGTCGAATCTCCCGCCCCTCCGGCCCCGAGCACCTGTTGCCAGATCTCGAAGGTCGCTTGCGCGATCCGCGCGTCGGTGAAGCGCTCGAGCACGCGCCGTCGGCCGCGCGCCGCAAGGTCGGCACGCAGGTCGGGCGATGCCATCAGCCTCTGGAGCGCCGCGGCGAGCGCGGCCGCGTCGCCTTCGGGAAAGGTCAGGCCCGCGTCGCCGATGACGTTGGGTATCTCGCCACAGGTGGAGCCGACGACGGGCACCTCGCAGGCCATCGCCTCGATGAGGACGTGGCCGAACTGCTCCTTCCAGTGGGGCGCCGCACGCGACGGGAGCACCAGGGCGTCCATGCAGTTCAGATAGCGCGGCATCTCGCCGTGGGGCACGGTGTCGAGGAGCACGGCCCGGCCGGCAAAGGGCGGCTGGGCGAAGCGGCGGGCGAGCTCGGCCCGCAGCGGGCCGCCCCCGACCACGAGCAGACTGGCGGACGAGCGCTCAGCATTCGGTGTCCCGTGTTCGTCAACCCGCCTCCTGAGCACAGCGGCGAAGGCTTCGAGGAGGAGGTCGATGCCCTTTTCGGGGACGAGGCGGCCTGCGAAGCCGATGACGAAGCCGCGCAGTCCCAGTTTCCGGCGGAGGGGCGCCTCGTCGCGTCGCGCGTAGATGGCCTCATCCACTCCGAGCTGGGGGAGGACGTGGATGGGCTTGCGGAAGCCCTTCTGGCGGAGGAGCTCGGCGGCCTCGGCGTTGCCCGCGATGGCCGCTGCGGCCTCGGCGTGCACGGCACGCTCGATGGTCTCGTGGGGGAAGCCGTGCCGCCGCCACAGGTTCTGCCAGGTGAAGAAGATGACCTTCGGTCCCCCCTCGCCCGCGGCGCGCAGTTCCGCGCTTTCGCGCGAAAGCGCGGAAGACGCGCCCGCCCCTTCCGCCGCGCCCTTCCCGAGAGGGAGGGGGTTTGGCCGCCGCCGCGCCCCCCGGGCGTAGCGGATGGCCTGCCAGGCGGCAAGGCTCCACGGCTCCTCCTCGAGGTGGATCAGGTCGGGCCGCAGTTGCGCGAGCGCCCGGCCGGCGGCGAGGTAGAGGAAGCGATAGTTGTGGGAGGTGTAGAGCGCCCGAAGGGGCACGATGGCGTAGTCGCTGTGATGGGTGCGCTCGACGGGGTAGGTTCCGAACTCGCGTCGGATGCGGCGTGGGCAGATGACTGAGAGCTCGACGCCTGGCATCCGCGCGAGGCGCTCCAGCTTCGCGTGGTTGGCCGCCACCACATAGGAATGGGAGAAGACGCAGACCCGCATGGGCTTCAGCGCCTCCCTTCGCGCTCGCCTTGCGGCTGGGGCACCGCGCCACGCCGGCTCATGTCGGCGGCCAGAAGGATGGCAGCGACGAGGGAGTTGGGCGACGCGGCCCCGCGCCCCGCGATGTCGTAGGCCGTGCCGTGGTCCACCGACGTGCGGATGATCGGGAGGCCAAGGGTGACGTTGACCGCTTCGTCGAAGGCCAGGAGCTTGAGCGGGATGAGGCCCTGGTCGTGGTACATGGCAATGACGGCGTCGAACTCGTGTCCCTTGACGGCGCGGTGGAAGCAGGTGTCGGGCGGGATGGGGCCGCGGGCGTTGATGCCCGCGTGGCGGAGCTGCACGACGGCCGGCTCGATGACCCGCAGCTCCTCATCGCCGAAGCGCGAGCCGTCGCTGGCGTGGGGGTTGAGGCCGCAGACGGCCAGGCGCGGCTCGCCCACGGCGAAGAAGCGGCGGAGGGAGTCGGCGACGGTGCGGGCCGTGGCGACGATGGCCTCGGTCGAGATGGCGTGGGGCACCTCGGCCAGCGCGATGTGGTGGGTGACGAGTGCCACGCGGAGGCCGCCGCCCGCAAGCATCATAACGGGGTCTGGGGCGCCACACAGATGGGCCAAGAGATCGGTGTGGCCGGCGAAGCGCGAGCCGGCCATGGCGATGGCCTGCTTGTTGATGGGCGCGGTGGCGATGGCGGCCACGAGGCCCTCGCGGGCCGCGGCGACGGCGCCCTCGATGTAGCGGAGGCAGGCGGCCCCGCCCTCGCGCGTGGGCCTGGCCGCGAAGAGTAGGCCAGGGGTCACCCCGCCGAGGTCGAGGACCAACTGGCAGGCATCTGGGGGCAGACGTCGGAGGCGAAGATAGGGCCTGAAGGCCGCACTACGAGCGCGGGCTCCGACCGTCTGCCAGTCTGCGGGCAGGGCGAGGCGGCTGGCGGCGTCGCGGAGCGCGGCGGCGTCGCCGAAGACGACTGGGCGGCAGGCCGCGCGGAGGCGCGGGTCGGCGAGGGCCTTGACGACCACCTCGGGGCCGATGCCGGCCGGGTCGCCCATCGTGACAGCGATGAGGGGGAGCGTGGGCATTGGGGGTTTTCAGATTGCGGACCGCGGATTGAAATCGGAAATCGGAAATCGCAGCTCGGCGATCGCAGGTGGCTACATGGTGAACTCGTGGCCGAGGTAGCGGCGCTTGACCTCTGGGTGCTCGACGACCTCCTCTGGGGCGCCGTGGGCCACGATGCGCCCCTGGTCAATGATGTAGGCGCGATCAGTGACCCGCAGGGTGTCGCGGACGTTGTGGTCGGTGAGGAGGATGCTCATGCCTTTGGCCTTGAGGGCGCGGATGATGCCCTGGATGTCGGAGATCTTCTTGGGGTCAATGCCCGAGAAGGGCTCGTCGAGGAGGAAGATCTGGGGGTTGGTGATGAGGGCGCGAGCGATCTCGAGGCGGCGGCGCTCGCCGCCGGAGAGGTTGGATGCGAGGCTCTTCTTCACCCGCTCGAGGTCGAAGTCACGCAGGAGCTGGTCGAGGCGGCGGAGGCGCTCGGCGCGGCTGATGGGCAGGGTTTCGAGGATGGCCAGGAGGTTGTTGCGGGTGGTCAGGCGCTGGAAGAGCGAGGGTTCCTGGGACAGGTAGCCCATGCCCATGCGCGCGCGGCGGTACATGGGCAGGCGGGTGATCTCCTGGCCGCGCAGGAGCACTCGGCCGGCGGTGGGGCGGATCATGCCGATGGTCATGCGGAAGGAGGTGGTCTTGCCGGCGCCGTTTGGGCCGAGGAGGCCGACGATTTCGCCTGTCTCGACCTCGAAGCTGGCGTCGTCCACCACGCGGCGGCTGCCGTAGACCTTCACCAGGTTCTCGCAGCGCAAGAGCGACATAAGGCTCCTCTCCTACTCCCCGCGCGGGGGGTCAGCGGACGAGTCGCATCCGTCCGAGTGGCCAGAGCACCTGGAACGCCTCGCCGACCAGGTAGCTGCGCGGCACGGTCTTCCAGGCCCGGCTGTCGTTGGAGTTCACGCTGTTGTCGCCCATGGCGAAGTACTCGTCCGGGCCGAGCTGGAACGGCTCCCGCACGCCGTAGGTGTTGGGGTGATCGGTATAGTAGACGTCCACGTAGATGCCGGGGTCTCTGAGCGTGACGTGGGCCTGGCGGCAGCCGAGGCTCACCTTTGCCGCGGTCGCGATGGCGGCCTGGGGCGAGGCGTCGTCGCCCGGCTCGTGCTCCTTGCGGAGGACCTCGCGGCCGTCCACGCGCACGATGGTGCTCTGGTCCACGTTGCACACCTGGACCAGCGTGGCGCGGCCTGGGGGGAAGCGGCACGGTTCGCTGGAGGCGAAGTGCGCGTCGTTGCGGTACACCTCGATGCTGCCCTCCGCGCGGTCGAGGGGGATGACTACCCGCCAGCGGTCCAGGAGCCGCCGCGAGGTCTCGTAGAGGCCCTGGGGAGAGTAGACGTCTATCCCCACGCTCACGGAGCCGCCGCTTTGCCTGGGGAGGAGACGGAACTGCACCATGATGTCGCTGGTGAGGATGGTGGGCAGTGGTCTGGCCCGATAGGAGTTGTTGGTGGCCTCGTAGGCCAGGATGTCGCGGGCGTAGTCCAGCTCTGTAGCGTCGGGCGCGCTCCGGGCGTCGGCCTCGAAGGCGCCGTCGGCGAGGGTCCAGCGCGCGGCATCGTCGGGCCGGCTGGGCTGCCAGCTCTTGGCCTCGCCCGAGTGGGGGCACAGGCGCCAGAGGGCCTGCTGCACCCGCCAGGGCTTGCGCGCGATGCGGTCGTTGACGTAGAGGTCGCCGCAGCGCACCCGCAGCGTCTCGCCGGGCAGGCCGACCACACGCTTGATGTAGTTCTTCGTGGTGTCCTGGGGGTACTTGAAGACCGCGATCTCCCAGCGGCGCGGCTCGCGGAGGTCGTAGGTGAACTTGTTGACGAGGATCTTGTCGCCGCTCCAGGGGTCGCCGAGGAGGGTGGGTTCCATGGACTTGGTGGGGATTTTGAAGACCTCGAGGACGTAGTGTCGGATGATCATGGCCAGGATGAAGGCGATGGCGAGCGAGTCGGCGATCTCGCGCGCCTGGCGGCGCAGGTCGCGGGGGGTCTTGGGTTTCTCTTCCTGCTTTGCCATGGTTCCCGCGTGCGGGTATGCACGCCCTGCAACTGGGCCGTCATGCCTCTTCGAGGAGCTGTCTGGCGCTGATGGCGGCGCCGATGACGCCGGCGTGCTCGCCGAGCTTGCTTGGGACGATCTTGCAGCGGCGCGCGCCGATGCTGAAGCAGCGCCGCGCCACCTCCTTGCGCAGCGGGGCGAAGAGCTGGGCGCCCGCCTTGGTCATGCCGCCGTAGAGCACGATCATGTCGGGATTGAACGTGTTGATCAGGCTGGCCATCGCGGTGGCGAGGTAGACGATGGTGTCGGCCACGATCTGCTTGGCCAGGCGGTCGCCCTTCCTGGCCGCCTGGAAGATGTGGCCACACTTCTTCGGCTCGTCCACCCGCGAGAGGTCGTCCTTGCCGCCGCGGGCGAGAGAGCTCTTTGCGCCGGCGCAGAGGGCCTCCTCGGTGCGCTTGACGACGCCAGTGGCCGAGGCGTAGGCTTCCACGCAGCCGATGGAGCCGCAGTTGCAGCGCCGCCCGTTGTAGCAGATGGAGATGTGGCCCAGCTCGGCCGCTATGTCGTCGGCGCCGTGCCACACTCGGCCGCCGATGACGATGCCGCCGCCGATGCCGGTGCCGAGGGTGAGCATGAGCATGCAGGGCATCCCCTTGCCCGCGCCCGCCACGGCCTCGGCCAGCGAGGCGGCGTTGGCGTCGTTCTCGATGACGGTCGGGTAGCCGGTGCGCTTGCGGATTTCGGCGGCAAGCGGCAGGTTCACCCAGCCGGGCAGGTTGGGCGCCTCGTAGATGAGGCCCTTCTTGATGTTGAGCGGCCCCGGGGAGCCGATGCCCACGCCGGCGATCTGGGCGCGGGGGATGGCGGCCTGCCCTCGGACCCGCTCGACGAGGAGCGCGATGCGGTCGAGGACGTGGTCGCGGCCCTCCTGGCCCTCGGTCTCGAGCCTGTCGAAGCTCAGCACCCTGCCCCTGGCGTCCACGACGCCGCCCTTGATGTAGAGCCCGCCGAGGTCAATGCCGACGTAGTACTGCTTGCCCATTGGCCTACTCCTGTCCTCGCAGCAGTCCAGCGAGCCGCCCGGCCAGCGCGGCGATGGCCCGCCCGCGATGGCTCACCTGGTTTTTTTCCTCCAGCGGCAGCTCGGCAAAGGTCAGGCCGAGCTCCGGGTAGAGAAACACCGGGTCGTAGCCGAAGCCGTCGGCGCCGCGCGGCTGGCGTATGATGCGGCCGTGGCAGGCGCCCGCGACCTCGATGAGAACGCGGTCGGGCGCGGCGAGCGCCAGGGCGCACACGAATCGCGCCCCGCGGCTCGCCTCCTCGACATCGGCCAGCTCGCCCAGCAGCTTTGCCACCCGCTCGGCGTCGGTGGCGTGCGGCCCGGCGTAGCGGGCCGAGCGGACCCCTGGGCCGCCCCCGAGGGCGTCCACGCACAGGCCCGAGTCGTCGGCCAGCACCCATTCGCCTAGCTGTCGCGCGAGGCCGAGGGCCTTGAGCCTGGCGTTCGCGGCGAAGGTCTCGCCCGTCTCCTCCGGCGGCTCGACGCCGGGGTAGGCATCGAGGCCGCGAAGCTCGATGGGCAGGCCGGCGAGGCCCGCCTGGAACTCCCGCAGCTTGCCCCGGTTGCGGCTGCCGAGCACGATGAGGCGCCGCCCGCCCTTCGGCAAGCTCGGGGTGCCCCGGGCCTGTCGAGGAGCGGGGCTCATTGCCACGGCTTGCGCCTCCAGCGGAGCGCCTTGGCCTGGAGCGCGAAGAGCTCGCCCGCGCCCTTGCGCGCGAGCTCGAGCATCCGCGCCAGCGCCTCGCCACCAAACGAGCCGTGCTCGGCCGTGCCCTGCACCTCGATGAACTCATTGCGGTCGGTCATCACGACGTTCATGTCCACCGCGGCCCTCGCGTCCTCCGCGTAGCAGAGGTCGAGGACGGGTCGGCCGGCGAGGATGCCGACGCTGACGGCGGCGACCATGCAGCGGAGCGGCTGGGCGGCGAGGAGCTTGCGCCGCCGCATCCAGGCCACGGCGTCGGCCAGGGCCACGTAGGCGCCCGTGATCGAGGCCGCGCGCGTCCCGCCGTCGGCCTGGAGCACGTCGCAGTCGAGCCAGATCGTGTAGCCGGGGAACGCCGCCGTGTCAATCGCGGCGCGCATCGCGCGCCCGATGAGGCGGCGGATTTCCACGCTGCGCCCGTCTATGTTCACCCCAGTCTCCCGCTGCTTGCGGCTGGGGGTGGAGCCGGGGAGCATGCCGTACTCGGCCGTGACCCAGCCCTGATTGGAGTTGAGGAGGAACTTGGGCACGCCCGGCTCGACCATCGCGGTGCACAGCACCTTGGTGGCGCCGGCCTCGATGAGGACGGAGCCTGGCGGGTTGGCGGTGTAGCGGCGGCGGATGCGCAGCGGGCGCAGCTCATCGGCCCTTCGCCCATCGCTGCGCTCTGAGACGCTCGTCGCCAACTTGCCGCCCCTTCTCTTCAATCGTCCTCGTCCCTCGGCCTCGTCCGTCGTCCGTCGTCTCTGTCCTCGGCCTCGTCCTCGATCCTGCGGCTCTCGAATCAAGGGAATCGAGGACGAGGGACGAGGCAGAGGACGAGGACGACAAAGGAACCGTATTCCCCTGGGCCTCGGCCCCTCAGGTGGTTGTCAGGACCCGCTCCAGGATGTCCATCCCCTCGTCAATCTCGGCCGGCGTGGCGGCCATGGAGGGGAGCATGCGCAGGACGACGTCGTGGGTGCAGTTGATGAGGAGCCCCTGGGCCATGCAGCGCTTGACGACGTCGGCGCCGGGCGTGGCGAGCTCGACGCCGATCATGCAGCCGATGCCGCGCACCTGGCGGATGATGCCGGTCTTTTTCGCTGCGGCGGCCATCCGCGCCTTGATCCGCTCGCCGATGCTGCGGGCGTTTTCCAGCAGGCCCTCCTGCTCGATGGCCTCAAAGGTCGCGATGCCGGCGGCGCAGGCGATGGGGTTGCCGCCAAAGGTCGAGGCGTGGGTGCCGGGCACCAGGCTCTTGGCTATCTCGGGCCTGGCCACCATCGCCCCGATGGCCAGCCCGCCCCCGAGGGCCTTGGCCAGGCTCATGATGTCGGGCGTCACGCCCCAGTTCTGGTAGCCGAACCATTTCCCCGTGCGGCCGACGCCGGTCTGCACCTCGTCGAGGATGAGCAGGATGCCGGCGTCGTCGCAGATGCGCCGCAGGCGCGGCAGGTAGTCGGGGGATGGGACGTTGACGCCGCCCTCGCCCTGGACGGGTTCGACCATCACGGCGGCCGTCTCGCCGTCAATCACCTTGGCCACCACGTCGGGGTCGTCGTAGGGGACGTGGACGAAGCCTGGCTGGAGGGGATAGAAGCCTGCGTGGTACTTGGGCTGCGCCGTGGCCGACACGGTGGTGAGGGTGCGGCCGTGGAAGGAGTTGAAGGTGGTGATCACCTTGTGCCGGAGCGGGGGGAGCTTGGCCTCGGCGCCCGAGCGGAGGGCCTCGGCGGCCTTGTCGGCGAAGTAGCGGCGAGCCAGCTTGATCGCCGCCTCGTTGGCCTCGGCGCCGCTGTTGCAGAAGAAGACCTGCCCGCCGAAGCTCCGCTCGCTGATGAGCTGGGCCAGGCGGCCCTGCTCCTCGATGTAGAAGGGCACGTTGGCCACGTGGAGCAGCCGGCCCGCCTGCGCTCGGATGGCCGCGACCACGCGCGGATGACAGTGCCCTATGCCGTTCACGCCCCAGCCGGGGAAGAGGTCCAGATACCGCTTCCCCTCGGCGTCCCACAGCCAGCTCCCCTCCCCGCGCACGGCCACGATGGGCGAGCGGGCGTAGTTGCCGATCACGTAGCGCTCGAAGAGCTTGAGCGTGTCCTGAGTCGTCATCAGACCCTCGAACGGATGATTTCGGTGCCAACGCCCTTGTCGGTGAAGATCTCCAGGAGCAGGGCGTGGGGGATGCGGCCGTCAATCATGTGGGCCTTGCGCACCCCCCCCTCCACCGCGCGCAGGCAGGCATCCACCTTCGGCAGCATGCCGCCGTCAATCACCCCCTCGCGCTCGAGGGCCTCGACCTCCTCCTTGGTGACGGAGGGGATGAGGGTCGCCTCGTCCTTGCGGTCCCGCAGGATGCCGGGCACGTCGCTTAGAATCACCAGCTTCTCGGCCTTGAGCTCGGCGGCGACCTTCCACGACACCGTGTCGGCATTGCAGTTGAGCGTCTGACCGTCCAGCGTCACCGCCAGCGGGGCGATGACGGGGATGCAGCCGGCGTCCAACACGTCGTTGATCACGGCAGTGCGGACCGAGAAGACACGCCCGACCAGGCCGAGGTCAATCGGCGTGCCGTCCTCGGCGGCCTCGAGGAGCTTCTCGCCGAGCAGCGGTCGCCCGTGGCGCGAGTGGAGGCCCACCGCGCTCCCCCCGAGCTGCTCGATCCTGGCGACGAGCTGGGCGTTGACCTTGTTGATGAGCACGTCCTCCACGATGGCCAGGGTCGCCTCATCCGTCACGCGCCGCCCGCGCACAAAGGTCGGCTGGAGGCCCCGCTCCTTCATCGCCTGGCTGATGAACTGGCCGCCGCCGTGGACAAGCACGGGCCGGATGCCCACGTGGCTCAGGAAGACCAGGCTGAAGAGGATGTCGGCCAGGTCCCCCTGGGGATTCATCGCGGCGCCGCCGAACTTTACGACCATCGTGCGGCCGCGAAACTGCTGGAGATATGGCAGCGCCTCGATCAGCACCGCCGCCTTCGCCTTCGCCGTCTCCAAGGCCTGGTCCTCTCGCTTGTTGGTTTCGCAACCTCAAGATTATACTGGACTTCCCCCATGAGTCAATTGCGGAGGACCGCACCACAGAAGGATGGCCCCCGATTCTGGCGACTTGACCGCTGCCCCCGCGCATGGCACAATGGGGGCGCCAGGGAAGTGGAGCCCGATGAGAGCCGTCGCGCTTGCCATCGTGCTGTGCTCGGTGGGCCTCGGGGCGGGGACGCCGCCGCCCGAGGTCGTGGCCGACTGGTTGCTCCAGGACAATGTGGGCGCCGCCGACAAGCTTACGAAGCAGGCCGTGGCCGCCATCGTGAGGGACCTGGGCGAAGCGGGGGCAGACCTGGCCAGGCGGCTCGACGACCTGGAGCTGGCCGACACCCCGCTGCTCGACATCTACACCGCCGCCTGCGAGCGGCGGCGGGCCACCCGCCTCAAGCCCCATCTGCCCCACCTCGCCCGCGTCGTCTTCACCAAGCACTACGACCTCGGCGGCTCCCACTATGCTTACACCGAGGGCCAGAGCGACGCCCAGGCCGAGCGCCACTTTCAGCCGGGAGCAAGCCTGTGTCTCCTCGAACTAGACGGCCTCTATGGCAAGGTGACGACGCTCCTCGACGACCCGAAGGGCGTCGTCCGCGACCCCGATGTCTCCTATGACGCCGCCCGCATCCTCTTCGCCTGGAAGAAGGACCTCCTCAAGGACGACTACCACCTCTACGAGATGAGCCTGCCCGACCGCAAGATTCGCCAGCTCACCGACGGCTTGGGCTTCGCCGACTACGAGGGCGCCTACCTCCCCTCGGGCGACATCGTCTTCAACTCCACCCGCCCCGTGCAGACCGTGGACTGCTGGTGGACCGAGGTGAGCAACCTCTACACCTGCGGCCCCGACGGCCAACACCTCCGCCGCCTCTCCTTCGACCAGGTCCACACCAACTTCCCCACCGTCACCCCCGACGGACGTGTCGTCTACACGCGCTGGGACTACAACGACCGCGGGCAGATCTACCCCCAGGGGCTCTTCCAGATGTATCCCGACGGCACGGGCCAGACGGAGCTCTACGGCAACAACTCGTGGTTTCCGACCACCATTCTGCACGCGCGCGCCATTCCCGGCACGGGCAAATACGTCGCCATCTTCACCGGCCACCACACCCGCCAGAAGGGCTGGCTCGGCCTCGTGGACCCGCGCCTGGGCCGCCAGGAGAACGCCGGCTGCCAGCTCATCGCACCCGTCCGCGAGACCAAAGCCGTCCGCATTGACGCCTACGGCCAGACCGGCGACCAGTTCCAATACCCCTATCCCCTCAGCGAGTCCGCCTTCCTCGTCACCTTCCGCCCCGAGAAGGCCCCCCGCTTCGCCATCTACTGGATGGACGTCGCCGGCTGCCGCGAACTCCTCGCCGCCGACCCGCGCATCTCGTGCAACCAGCCCATCCCGCTCGCCCCCCGGCCCGCGCCCCACGTGCGCGCGAACGTCGTGGACTACCGCAAGGACAATGGCACCGTCTACCTCCAGGACATCTATGAGGGGCCCGGCCTGGCGGGCGTGCCGCGCGGCACAATCAAGCAACTGCGCGTCGTCGCCCTCGAGTTCCGCGCCGCGGGCATCGGCTCCAACGGCAACAACGGGCCGGCCGGCGGCGCCATGGCCTCCACCCCAGTCTCCATCCAGGGCACCTGGGACGTCAAGCGAGTCCTCGGCACCGCGCCCGTGCACCCCGACGGCTCGGCCTGCTTCACCCTCCCCGCCCGCACGCCCGTCTACTTCCAGGCCCTCGACGCCCGCGGCCACGCCGCCCAGACGATGCGGAGCTGGATGGTCGTCCAGCCCGGCGAAAGCGTCTCCTGCGTCGGCTGCCACGAGAACAAGAACACGGCCCCACCCGTCACCCGCACCAGCCAGGCCCTCGTCGGCGGCCCGCAGCCCCTCACGCCACCCGAATGGGGCCGGGCACCCGGAGCTGGCGACGGGTCGGGCTTCGGCTTCATCCGCCACATCCAGCCCATCCTCGACACCCACTGCGTCAAGTGCCACCACCTCGAAACCCCCAACCCTTTCGCCAAGCCTGCCGCCGGCCCCTCCTTCCCCGAAAACCGAAAACCGATAACCGATTACCCTCCCGGCGTCCGCCCCGCCTTCAGCCTCCGCGGCAAGACCTCCTACGACGACGCGAGCCGCCGCCACTGGAGCGACTCCTACCTCGCCCTGGCCAACCGCCGCGTGGCCGACTGGATCAACGTCCAGAGCGAGCCGAGCATGCTACCCCCCTACAAGGCCGGCGCCGCCAAGAGCAAGCTCATCGCCATGCTGGAGGCGGGCCACAACGGCGTCAAGCTCACCCCCGCCGAGCTCCACCGCTTCGCCACCTGGATTGACCTCCTCGTCCCCTACTGCTCCGACTACACGGAGGCGATGGACGAGAAGGGCATACCCACCTACGAGCGATTCGTTGCCAAGCGCCGCCGCTGGGAGGCCCAAGAGGCCGCGAACATCGCCGAGCTACTCGCCGAGCGCCCGCGATGACCAGCCGAGAGCGCTTCCGACAGATAGCCCGCGGTCAGCTCAGGGACGAACTCGTCCTGTTAGCCGACGAAGGCGATACGCATGCTTCGTCCAGCTCCTCCGCGCCCGCCGCCGAGCTTGACAGCCCCCGAGCCGGGGCCGTAGAATCCCAAGTGAGCCGCGCACCATAGCGCGGCGCGCAGCACCGATCTGGCGCATAGGACCCATGTGCCCCATTTGACCTATCCCCATCGGGAACCACCCGCTCAGTTGAGGAGAATGCCTCATGCTCCCCCTTATGCTCTCGCTACTGGCCGCCACGCCCGCGGAGCCGATTCGGCTGCATCCTGACAACCCGCACTATCTCCTCTGGCGCGGCAAGCCCACAGTGCTCATCACCTCGGGCGAACACTACGGGGCCGTGCTGAACCTCGACTTTGACTACGTGCCCTACCTCGATGAGCTTCAGCGCTGCGGGCTAAACCTCACGCGCACCTTCAGCGGCGTCTACTGCGAGGGGCCTGGCTCTTTCAAGATCAAAGGCAACCCCCTCGCGCCCAAGCCCGGCCGCCTCATCTGCCCCTGGGCGCGCTCCGAGGCACCCGGCTATGCCAACGGGGGCAACAAGTTCGACCTCACGCGCTTCGACCCCGCCTACTTCGCGCGGCTGCGGGACTTCGTGGCCCAGGCCGCCAAGCGCGGCGTCGTGGTCGAATACGTCCTCTTCTGCCCGTTCTACAAGGACGAGATGTGGGACCTCAGCCCGATGAACGCGCGGAACAACGTCAACGGCATCGGCGCCATCCCGCGCACCGAGGTCCACACCCTCAAGCACAAGGACATGCTCGCAGTCCACGAGGCATTCGTCCGCAAAGCCGTGGCCGAGCTGCGCGACTTCGACAACCTCTACTACGAAATCTGCAACGAGCCGTACTTCGGCGGCTGCACGCTCGAGTGGCAACATCGCATCGCCGACGTCATCGTGGAGGCCGAGAGCGACTTCCCCCACAAGCACCTCATCGCCCAGAACATCGCCAACGGCAAGGCCAAGATCGAGAAGCCCCATCCCGCCGTGAGCATCTTCAACTTCCACTACGCCACCCCGCCCGATACCGTGGCGATGAACTGGGGGCTCAACAAGGTGATTGCTGACGACGAGACCGGCTTCAAGGGCAGCGGCGATGCCGTCTATCGCGGCGAGGGCTGGGACTTCATCCTCGCCGGCGGCGCCATCTACTCCAACCTCGACTACTCGTTCACGCCCGACGCCGAGGCCGGCACGGCCAAGCCCGACGCCCCGGGCGGCGGCGGGGCGAGCCTCCGCAGGCAACTGCGCATCCTCAAGGACTTCATCGAGAGCTTCGACTTCGTGAAGATGACGCCCGACAACAGCGTCGTCAAGGGCGGCCTGCCCCCCAAGGCCACCGCCCGCGCCCTCGTCGAGAAGGGCAAAGCCTACGCCGTCTACGTCCGTGGTGGGAGCCAAGCCACCCTCACCCTCGACCTCCCCGCAGGCGCCTGGAAGGCCGAATGGCTCGACACCAAGACCGGCGCCATCGAGCGGCCCGAGACCTTCCAGCACCCCGGCGGCCCCAAGCCCCTCGCCTCCCCGCCCTACACCGACGACATCGCCCTGCGCGTCAAGAGGGGTGAGTGACGTGGGGAATGGCGAATCGCAGGAAGGGTATCATTCGGATGAGCGATGGGCGCTGATCGCCGAATGCTCCATCCTGGGCCGACCAATCATCCTCGGCTTGATACCGCTCGAAGGCCATCCGCGCCCCGGCATGTCCTGCTACCGCTCCCTCCTGTGCGAGAAGGAAGAGCGGGACTGCTGGTTTGCGCGGCCGTGGGCGAGCAAGGTCATCCCCTTCGACTACGATGCCGCGGAGGCGCTCGTCCTGGACACCGGACGCTCGTTCGGCTGCGGCCCTGAGCCAGGCCCCCTGATTCTGGAGTCTTCCCTGCCTTCCGCCCTGAAGGCGCAAATCCTCCAGGAATTCCTCGATCATGCCGAGGAACTGGCTTCCCCTGCGAACTTCCTGCCGGAAGACATCACTGAAGCGTTGAGGACGCTTGGGTAACCCACGCCGCGCGACGCCGCCAGCGACGCACCCGCTGGAACCCTTCACGCAGTTGCGGCATCAGAAAGGTAGAGCACCTCGAGCTCGGCAGACCCACTGACCTGGGTGTCGTTCGTCAGAAACGCGGCGCAGCCTGTCAGCCGCGCGGTTGCCACATGGATTGCGTCAGGCAAACGCAGGCTGTGGGCGGCGCGCTCCATAGCGGCCTCGACGAGGACATCAAGCGTGATGGGGGCCACGGCCAGTCCGGGCCGGTCCGTAACCGCGCGCCGACAACTTGCCGCGGCGTTCTGATCGCCCTCGCGAAACGGCTTCACGAGGAGCTCGGCAAGGGTCAATTGGCTCGTGACGCAACGGACAACGCCGGCCTCGATGGCTGTGAAGAGTGCGCGCAGTTCCGCCTCAAAGGCTGGGAACGCGTTCAGCGCATAGATGAATACGTTCGCGTCAAGGTAGGTCTGGCGACCCCGGAGAGCATCTAGGACTCCCATGCGTCGCGCTCCCGGCGCAGATAGGCATCGGCCTCTTCGGGAGATGCGAACTGGCCACGGGTGGACCCGATAAGGTCGGTCAGCGGAAGTGGATCATCGAAGTCGTCGCTCGTCCAGATCGCTCCACGGTGCAGGTCAGCGATCCGGCGCTTGAGGGGGACGATCTGGGCCACGGGCTTGTCGTTCTCGCTGAGGACCACGTGGGCGCCAGAAATGGCGTGATGGACCAACTCCTTCAAGCGGGTCTGGGCTTCCGCAATGTCCACCGTTTCCGTCATGTCCGCTGTTTCCGGCTTCATGGCTATGTCTCCGGCCGTTCGGTTCCCCACCATCAGTATATCCCCCCGGCGGCGGGGTTCAAGCGGCGCCCGACGCATGGCGCGACAAGCGCTTCGGCCACCCGGGGGGCGCGGCTACTCCTGCTTCTTCTGGAGGGCCATGAGCATCAGGGCGCCCCAGACGAGGACGGCGAGGCACTGGACGATGAGGCGGGCGAGGTCAAGGGTGGCCGCGAAGGCGGCCGGCGGGCGCCACCAGAGGACGCGGTAGCCCGCCCCCAGCCACGGGGGCACCAGCAGCATCCAGAGGATGAGCACGCCCGCGATGTAGACGACCAGCCGCTGCGCCCGATTGAGCTTCATCCCCGCTCTCCTAACCCGTGTGTCGTGCCTCCGTACACCCCAGAGCATAGCCACCCACACCCCGAAATGCAAGCTACTCCCGCTCACCGAGTGTGGCCCCCGGCTCTGGTGGCTCTTGGGCGCTGTGCCGAGTCTGACCCTCACCCTACCCTCTCCCTGGCAGGGAGAGGGGCTTGGAACTCCCCTCCCTCTCAGGGAGGGGGTAGGGGGAGGGTCCAACGCTCTGCCAACGGGGGCGCTAGGCTTGTGGGTCGTGCTCTCACTCACCGGCGCCGTCGGCGCGCGAGGGCGAGGAGTCCGGCCCCCAGGAGGATGAGGGTGCCCGGCTCAGGGAGGCCGACGGCGGAGGCGTGGGCGATGATCTCCTGGGGCGTGATCGCGCGGTCGTAGAGCACGACCTCGTCG
>Ga0209381_1001656_pt1 | contig 33794 bp, 19 predicted proteins | sample DewCreD2012metaG_FD_184111 | JGI IMG/M metagenome (GOLD analysis project Ga0209381, IMG submission 184111) | Hot spring sediment bacterial and archeal communities from British Columbia, Canada, to study Microbial Dark Matter (Phase II) - Dewar... ... | reverse complement strand
CAAAAAGCGGCTTACAAGGACGGGGCCTCGTTCTGTTCGGGGTCGGGAATCGGGTTTTCATACCTAACCCCATCTTCCCCAAAACCTTCGAGCAGAACGATCTCTTTCGAACTTAGTTTTTCAGGATGAGTGTTGCCCGGCGGAAGCGGTCCGCGTAATTTTCCCACCTGTCAGGGCGCAAGCCGGCAACACGAGGCGCCGCAGTGAGATGGTCGGGGTTGGCTGCAAGCGACTGCCGCGCGTTAGTGCATCCGGATCTTTCGGGTGTGATCGGGGATTGCGCATTGGCTGGCTGCGCGCTTAGCTCAGTGGAAGAGCACTTCCTTCACACGGAAGGGGTCGCAGGTTCAAGTCCTGCAGCGCGCACCAATCCCCCTTGTAGAATTTGCGGGACAATCGGTGACCAGAACTGACTTCCGCCTTGTTTCCCAAGAGCTTCCGGCCATCTGGCCCGCTCGCCAGTTGTGACAAGCCGGGACGTGCGTTTCTGCGTCTCTTTTAGCATTCAGTTGTCTGTCGCTCGCAGACCCGCCGCTTGGACGATGGAAATGCAGGCGCGCGACCGATTCGACGAGCGGCGGCAACCGGGCATCCGTGCATGTCTCCGCCGTCAATCGCGGGTTGCGCGCTTGCACCAGCCGGCCATCCGCGCTCGTGTGCGACGGCCAACTTCGTTTTTCGGATTCAGCGCGCGAAAAACCAAAGTCACAGGTGTGGCACCGCCCGCGAGCGTTCCGTGAACCTCGTCAGCGCGGGATTATCGTCAACGTCCCGACAAGTCCGAGACATCCCAGAGCAGCAGCAGGCCCTCCTCAGTGCCGGTGGCGACCCACCGGTTGTCCGGCGACATGGCCACGGCCGTGATCACGCCGGGATGGCCCTCGAACGCCCGTAGCAGCGCGCCGGTGTCCAGCCGCCACAGCCGGGCGGTCTTGGTCCAGGCGTCGGCGGCGAGCAAGTGGCGGCCGTCCGGCAAGAAGGCCAGGCAACGCACGGCGCCGCGCCCCGCTTGGAAGCGGCGCGCATCTTGGCTGCCGGCGTCGAGTGACCAGACCCACACCTCGCCCAGGTTGTCCGCCGCCACCGCGCTGCCGGTGGCCAGGCGTGTGCCATCGGGGCTGAAAGCCAGCGCGGAGACGTATGCCCCCACGGCAAATCGCAACACCAACTGCCCATCGGCCAGATTCCATAAATCCACGCCACCTCGCGGCGGGTCCGCGTTGCCCGGCGCTTCGTAATAACAAGTGACGGCCCGCGAGCCATCCGGACTGAAGGCCACCGGCCACGTGCCTGGCAGTACCCGCGCGGACTGAAACTCCCCTGCGGTGGCTTGGACCAGGACGACTTCATTCCCCCCATTTGTCAGGAGGATTCGATCTCCACCCGCCGACACATCCGCCCCCCCGGTAGGCATTCGAGCACAGCACAGCCAAAGCCGGATTGCAGGGCACCGCATCCGAACGCATGTCCGCGAGACGGACCCGAAAGGCGATGGCTTCGTCCACGGCATTCGAGTCTCCGGACCGGGCACGAAGAGCTCCAGCGCACAACACGTACGCGCCGTCCGCCGACACTGCGGCTGTCTCTATCTTGAAACGCACGGGCGGCGGATTCTCCGGGCGATCCAGACTGCCGTCGGTCGGCCACAGCCGGGGCCCGCCGGCATCCACCACCACCAGGTGATCCGCGTCGCCCCGAAAGGCGACAGCCCAAATCGGACCCGGCAGTTCCTGAAGCACCCGGACCGGCCCCGGCGAGACGCCGGGCCAGGCCAGCCGGAAGAACCGGGCCGCGCCGGCCAGGGGCAGTGCCGCGCGACCGGCGGTCTCGACCGGGACGGGCTGCCACGCGGTGGGTTCCAGCTTGGGTGCGCTCTCGATCACCGGGCCGCTCAACGAGCGATTCCAGGAAAGCACCAGATCGTCGTCGCTCTTCGCCGCCGCGAGCGCCCTGGGCATCACCCCTGCGGGCAGCGGCGACGCCACCGCCATCGCTAGCGCAATACACCGTGCCGTCCGCGACGATCGCCATCCCGCTGCAAAGAGGGCCGCTGGCCTGGTATTCTCTGCGACTCGCTCCGCTGGTTCCGTCGAGGGCATACGACTTCCGGTCGTAAGATCCCACGTACACGGTATCGTTGGTGCCGAGTGCGGTCGAGGAGTGCACGGCGCCGCCGGTGACGAACTGCCACTTGAGATCGCCCACACCGGGCGTGAAGAACGCCACGACGCTCTTGTGGCCGTCCATTGTGAGGGGGGAGGGGATTCCTGGTGCCTTCCGCGTCGCCTTTTCACCGCAGGAACGTCTGACCGGCGCGCAGGATGGCGATGACCATCACGAGCTGCCCCGGCTCATAGATCTCCAGTGACGGATCTCTTCGGACGTCGCCACTGCTATGACCGCTGCATACCAGCGTGTAGCCGATGACGACGCGGGGCGTTTGGGAAGTCACGGTACCGACCACGTTACTGGCGGTCGCATGGTACTCACCTGCATCGGTGAGGCACGCGCTGGCCACGCTTAGCACGTTCCCCATCGCGCCCGGAATCGCTTGACCGTCGAGGTACCACTGGAGCGTCGGAAACGGGTAGCCCGTGACCGTCAGCGAGAGAGTCAGGGGGCTGCCCACAGGAACGCTTGTCCCGCCGTGCGGTTCGAGAATCTCGGGCGGCGCCAGCGGCGGTTCTGGTTTGTCCCCCACGCGGATGGCTGCCCCCGGTTCCGGTTGCCATCCGAAATCCGCCGGGTCCGCGAGATTCACCCACGCCGCGTGCTGGCCGTCTCGGGCGACAAACCGCACGCCGACGTAGGGTCCGACGGGATCGAACAGCGGCAGGGATTCCCCCATGAGCTCCCTCCAAATCGAGACTCGTTCGGACCAATAGCCGCCTTCGGACAGGGTCGGGCTCACCCGATCATTAGTTGTGAGAGGTGTGGCAGGCGATCAAAGCGCCGCGCGCGCGGCAGCCTGGAGGTACGCTCCCAGGACGGTGATGGGAACCAGCCGGCCCGGCCATCCTCACCCCACGTATTCGATCCAAGTCCCTTCGATGCGGGAGACCTCGATGAGCCCGTCGCCATTGAAATCTCGCTGTCAAACCGTGGTCAGTTGGGGTTCCTGGGCGGTGAGGCACAGACTGCTCCAACAGGCGCTGCAAGCAATCAGCCCCGCCAGCAGGCGTTTCCGACGACGAGTCCAGGCGGCAAGGGAATGGCGCGAGCCGGGTCCGCACCGCCGGTCAACGACGGGCGGCGCAACATTATCGAATGAAACGTGAGTGTTCATGGCGTTAGATGGTTCAAGGAGAGTCGGCAGGACCAACGGAGAACCCTCCTCTCCTTTCGGACCCGCTCAGCGGTCCTGAACCCGAAAGCGCCGGTCAACCGTACGCACCCCCTACGCTTCGCGCGGAACGGACGCGCATCCGACGTCGCGAAGCGTATGGAGTGCGGGGGCACCTCCACTTTTCGGGTTCGGTTTATGGAGAGCATCTCGGAGCCGCTTGCCGGGGGCAGCTAGTCCCGGCTATAGCCGGTGGTGTGCGTTGGGGCGGCCTAAAGCCCGGACTACGAACCGCCCACGCCGCGGCCGCCGCAGGCGATAAAAGCGCTGCGCATTCGCCGGTTCGACATCGTACGGGCTTGCGGCCCCGCTCAAGTCCTGCCAGTCCGCCGGCACCAGCGCATCGCTCGATTGTAACACCGCCGGCGGCGTCCACCCGAGCAGCACCTTCCCCGGTTGCCTGGAGATTTCCAGACGCAAGGGCACCCGTGAAAACCACGCCTGGACGACCTTGGTCCCGCCAATGGTCAGTGTGGTCGTGTTTGTACTGCCCAAGGGGTCCCCGTCCCATCCCTCGAAGGCCGCACCTGCCGTGGCGACCGCGGTCAGCTCCCCCTGCTGTCTCGGCTCCACGATCTCGAACGGCGGCTCCACCCGGATCCGGCCCGGCCCGTTGGTCACCCGGGTTAGTGGATAGCCGACGACGACGCGGGCCACCCGGGAGGTCACCACCCCCCGGGCGTTTCCGCCCGTCACGTAGGAATCGCCAGCGTCCGCCCACCACGCCTGCGACGACCGGAAAAGGTAATACGTTTCTCCGGCCAACGCTTGCGCGTCCCGATGCCGTTGAAATCTCAGCGCTTCGCTACCGGTCGGCCCCATGTCCGGGCTTAACTTGCTCCCCGAGGCAACCCGCCGGCCGTTCGGCTGGTGGGAAAAGCCCGGTGGCCATGGAACTGGAGGCGGCCACGACCAAGGTCCCCACGCCTGCAAACCAACCACGTAGGGCGGCTGATTGGGAGGCTCGGTGACCGTCAGAAGCGCCGGTTTGCACTTCCCGGCCAACTTCTCGGCCGCGAGTGCTGCCTCGCAACTTGCGCCTTCCGCCGCCTCCCACACCCGCATCTCAACCAGAATCGCCGTGCCACCCGGGAATCGCGTGGTCACGAGCGTTGTCGCGATGTAACCCGCCGCCCTGCCTGTCCGGAACAGCACAGACGGGCCGCCGGTAGGTATCAAGGAGCCCGCCGTCAGTCCAACGTATGCTGAGGGTGGATAAGCCGGCTCCGCCCGGGGAGTAACACCACCAAGCGAGAAGACTCTCGCATCGGTTCCGCAAGACGTGACTCGGTTCCCGAAGCAGAACTGGCCTTGACCGAGCCCGGTACAAGCCGCCGCACCCACCGCAACGGCTGTGATCAAGGATTTCATGGCGAGGTTTTGGATGCGGCCATGCGCGCGCAACCGCTCCGCTTCCTTGACCTTGATCCAGCGTCGCCCAAGCTGTCTCCCGGCGCACGCCTGTCAGCAATGACACACATTAAGCCTCGATCATCGGAAGTCAACGGACGTTCAATCAGATTAATTCAAAAGACGAAATCAGAACGGCGAGACGCTTTGCGCTACGGCCAACGGCGGCTTTCGGAATCAATGTCCTCCGTGGCGCGCGGGTTTCTTGCCGCAGTGGCAACCAGCCAGGGTGGCAGCGGTTGTTCGTGGGCGGTCGGGGTGACGGCTCGCTGAGACGTCAGAATCGGACATCCCGACCGGCGGGTCGCCGGGTTGGACCGCCACGGGTGAGATCAGCCATGCCATTAATTGCGGGGCAGGTCTTCCATTGAGCCTAGTCCCCGGCGGGTTGGACGCCCGACTTTACGGCCGGCTGGAAGCCTGCATCCACCCCGGCTAGCGGTGTCGTTGCACGAAGGTGAGATGCGCCCGTGAGTGGCTACTTCGCCGGTTCAACCGTCGCTAAGCCGAGGTCAATGTACTGGCCGCCGCCGGTCTGGCGGCAATGAATGGCGATCAGGTTTTTGCCGGGCTTCAAGGCCGCCCGCCCGGCGGCGTTGAGCGGCACCGTTTCGTAGGCGGTGGTGTACCCGTTCACCCGCGCCGCCAGCACGCCGTTCACGTAGATTTCAGCGTCCTCGTCGTGGTGCAGCCAGAGCTCGGGATTGCCGGAGAGGGACGGGATTTCGACTTCGCGGCGCAACCAGATGTTGGCGGTGTTCCAGACGGTGTTGACCACCGCGCCCGGCGTGCCGGCCGTGCCGAAGCCGCTGCGGCCCTGCCGCCAGCCGCTGGCATCGAAGTCCGGCCGGAACCATCCCTCCGGCGGACGCTGCGTGGTGTAGCGCCACATTCCCGGCTCTTGATCGGCGGCCGGCAGGATCGCCCGCACGATCGGCGGCCGGGGCATGGGCGCCCAGTTGGCGGCCTTGGTCTGGTCGCGGCCCGCCCACTTTTGCCAGGTGGCCCGGTCGTAGAGCATCTGGGCGAACACACCGCCCACCACGGGACGGGCGGTGAAGCCCACCTTGCGCGCGGTCTTGGTCTGGTACCAGTCAGTCATGGGCGAGCGGTCGGGGGTCTCGTTGAGGAAACGGAACACTGGATCGGTCAAGGCCTCGAAGTCGGCGCGGTCCTGCGTGAGCGTGGCGGTCCACAGAATCCAGTCCAGCTTGGTGTAGGTCTCGCGGTTGTCCAGCGGCAGGCCGTAGCGGTTTTGGACCCGGCGGTAGTGCGCCATCTCTTTCTTCGCGACTTCGGCAGGGAAGAGATTCAGTCCAAGGATGCGGTCCCAGATGAGGTTGTACTTCTGGCTCCAGGTGCCGGGCTTGTCGAAGGCCAGGCGGAAATGGTCGCCGTCGTCCGCTTCCTTGACCCAGCGGGCGGCGAACTCGCGGGCGAGCTTGAAATACTCGTCGGCTTTGGCCTGCTCTCCGCGCATCTGACAGAGCTTGGCAAAGGCGCCGAGGCCACAGATCGCCTTGGCGCTGAGATTGACGTTGTGGGCGAGGTGCCCGGCAAAGTCGTCAGTGCAGAGTTGGTTCTCGGGGTCGTAGCCCTTGGCCTTGAGATACTCGGCCCATTGCTCGAGCTGCTGCCAGTAAAGGCCCGCGAAGTTGGCGTTCCCTTCCATTTGCGCCACCGCCGCCATGAGGATTAGCAGGTTGCCGGACTCCTCGACCGGCATCTGGTTTTCCTCGCTGCGTTCGCCGCCACCATAGACCTGGCCGTTGGCGTGCGGGTAGGTGCCCAAGTCGTGCGGCGCGAAGGGGAACTTCCAGCGGTCGCTTGCCGCGTAGTTCATGAACGGCACGAGGAACGACTTGGCCAGCGACGGCCCGAGCAGGAGGAACTGCGGGGCCATCGGATAGAACACGTCCGACGTGGCGATGCAGCCATTCGAGTGGTTTTCCTTGGAGAACTGGAGCGGCTGGCCGTTGTCGTCCGCGACGAACTTGCCGGCGGCGAAGCATTGCCGATAGGCGAGTGCCGAGAGCTTCGCGTACTTCTCCCCGCCGGCGCGCGTGAGGTCGGACATGAGTTCCTGGTCGAACGCAGCGCAGCGGGTCTTGAGCGACTCGTAGTCGCGCGCGGCGGCTTGGAGCAGGTCGGTGGCTTCCCAGCCGTTGCGGCGCCAGTAAGGCCGCAGGTTCTTCTTCATGTACTGGATCGAGTAGAGGTCGTCGTAGGCCAGCATGAGCCAGCGGGAGACGGGGGAACTGCCCACAGCGCCCAATGTTGCGCTGAACGCACTGACGGGCATTTCATCATTCGCCGCCCGGGGTTGGCGCGGATCGGTCTGATGGGGGACCTTGCCGGATGCCAGGAAAGCTTGGCGGGCCACTCCGGCGGACGTGACCTCGTAGTCACCGAACTGTGACGTGTGCGCCGCCGTGTAGAGATGGCCCCAGTCAATCCGAAGATCATCGCCTTTCTTGGCGAGAACTGGTTGCTCCTGGCTGCCCATTTTGGCGATGGCCAAGACCATGGGCTTCGCCATGCCGTCGGTAGTTCCATGAGACTGGACGGTCAGGCTGGAGGTCTCCCATGCCACCGTCTGCCCTGGCTCGTTGACCGTGATCTCAGCCGCCGCGTCGAAGTAAACTGCCACGTCGTGGGTGCGACCGTCGGTGGAAACGAAGTCCCAAGTGAGGTAGGTGACCGGCCGCGACAACAAGTCAATGTCCTCGGGGAGCGCCGGGGTCATGAAGGTGAGGGTCAACGCCACGCCGCCGCCCGCGAACGTGTAGATGGTCCGTGTCGGCAGGACGGTCAGGCTCTTCTGCTCCAGTGCCGGTACGGTGCGCGGGGCAGCGCCCATGACGCGGTAAGGCTTGCTGTCAATCCGCACCAAGCTGGTGAGTCGGTGCGGACGCCCCGTCCAGTGCGTGGTGTCAACATCCGTCAACCGGTCACCCTGGGACCAAATGCTGAAGTAGGGGTCGTGCGCCACGAGGGGCGTCGCCGGTGGGACCAGCGTGGTACCCTGCGAGACGCGTTTGGGCGGCGGGGTGTAGAGCTTCTTTGCTGCCGCCGTGATGAGCTTCTCGTCCATCTTCACCACCGCGCGATCGTAGGTCATCAGGCCGTTGACCTCGATTTCGACGTCCGTGGTTTGGGTATAGACGGCGGCGGCGAGTCCGGGGGCGCCAGTCATCGGATGCAGCTTGTCGAGCAGCGCGAGATAGGCTTCGGTGAGTTCGTCGCTCGACTTGTAGCTGACGTAACCCCAGTTGCGTTCGTCCTGCCAGGTGTGGCCCTTCACCGGCATGCCCAGTCCGCCGAACTCGCCCAACACCACCGCGCGCTTCTCTTCGAGCGGCGGCACCGCCGGGCCGGGATAGCTGTGGATGTCGTGGATGTCGCCGCAGCGGCGGTCGGTCCAACCGGAAGCGTTGATCACCAGGCGCGTAGGGTCCCAGGACTTGATGAGGTCCACGATGCGGCAGGTGTCCCACTGGCCCCAGCCTTCGTTGTAGGGCACCCAGATCACGATGCTGGGATGGTTGTAGAAGCCGTCCACCATGGCCTTGAGTTCGCGCTCGAAATTGGCGCCGGACTCCGGCGTGCGTGTGATGTCGGGGTCGCGACTGCCGATGTAGCGGTCGCCGCTGGGCATGTCCTGCCAGACGAGCAGCCCCAGCTTGTCGCACCAATAATACCAGCGGGCGGGCTCGATCTTCACGTGCTTGCGGGCCATGTTGAACCCGAGCTTCTTCGTCATCTCGATGTCATAGCGCAGGGCCTCGTCGGTCGGCGCGGTGTAGAGGCCGTCGGGCCAGAAGCCCTGGTCGAGCGGGCCGTACTGGAAGAGGGGCTGGTTGTTGAGGAACAAGCGGTTGATGCCGTCGGCGTCCTTGGCGACGGCGATCTTTCTCAGACCGAAATAGGATTCGACTCGGTCCACAGGCTTGCCGTTCTCGGAGACTGTGATGCGCAAGCCGTAGAGATGGGGCGAGTCGGGCGACCAGAGTTTGCCATCGGGCACCTTCAACTGAATTCGCGGCGTCACCACCTCTCCGGCTTTTGTAGAGGTGGTGAGGCTGGCCTGCTGGACCACGCTCGAGCCATCCAGCACTTCGACGTTCACCTTCACATCCTTGCCTTCGGTGGAAACAACCGCCACCTGGGCGATCACGGATGAGGTATCCACGTCGGGGGTCAACTTCAGGCCGCGGAGATGGGTGGGCGCCACGGGCTCGAGCCACACGGTCTGCCAGATGCCGGTGGTCGGCGTGTACCAGATGCCGCCGGGCTTGCGCACCTGTTTCCCGCGCGGCTGGTAACCGGCGTCAGTGGGATCCCACACGGCCAGAACGATCTCCTGCTCGCCGGACGGCTTGAGCGCGTCGGTGATGTCGAAGCTGAAGGCATCGTAGCCACCGGTGTGAGAGCCGACCTCCTGTCCATTCACCCGGACGGTGGTCTGCCAGTCCACCGCGCCGAAATGCAGCAGCACGCGCTGGCCTTTCCAGTTGTCCGGCACCGGGAAGGTGCGGCGATACCACAGGCGCTCGTTTTCGCTCACCCGCTTCATCACACCGGACAACGCCGACTCAATCGGAAACGGCACCAGGATTTGACCGTCCCAAGTGGCGGGCCGCGGCGCGTCCTTGGCCGCGATGGCGTAATCCCAAAGGCCGTTGAGGTTCGCCCACTGTTCGCGGACCATTTGCGGCCGCGGATATTCCGGGTGGACCTTGCCGGGCGAGACATCCTTTGCCCACCGGGTCAGCAGCGGGCCCTTGGCGGGTTGCCAGGTTTCCGCCGCCTGGGCCATTGTGGTCAACGCCGCCAGGCCGGCCAGACTGACGCGGCACAAGCGCCGGAGTAAATCGGCAGTTGCTTTCATGCGCGCAGTCTAGCCATCGCCGGTGCCGACACAATCCCGGCGAGTGGTTATTTCGGGCGGGCGATGCAGGCTTTGCCTGCGGAACTTATCTCACTTTTTTGCCGCCGGAGAAAACAGCCGGGGTAACGACGGCCGTTCTTGGCTTCTTGAGCGCGGCATCTGGCCGGCCGGAATCAACGGCGAAAAACACCGCCTGCCGGTAGCCGCCCGCTCCCCGCCAACGGGCAGGAAGCCCCACTCAACGGTTGGCCGGAAGCCAGCCGCTACCTCGGCAGGCGTTATTGCCCACACGCAACCGATCCGCGTCAGTGCCTGCCGCGCAAATCACCTTGCGTCGGCGGAGGTGGTGCCCATGCTGCGCGGCGCGCATGAACCCGACTGTTCCCTCTTCCCGGGCCGGCAAGAAGCATCGCCCCTGTCCGGTCTTGAACGGCCCGATCAGCGCCGCCGATTGCGGTAGCCAGCGCGGCAGCCGGTTGAACTGCCCGGGCACCTGCCCGTACTTCCCGTTCGGCCCGGCGGGCTACGATCTCTGGCTCAAGGTGGACCTCGAGTGGATGCGCAAGGCGGTGGATCGCGTGATCCGGGTCTTCGGGCGTGACCGGCTGCAGGCGGAGATGAAGGCCCGGGAAATTCCGTTGGGCGGAGAATCACTGGAAGTCGAAGCCGCCCTCAACCACGCCCTGCACCGGCTGCTGTTCCGCGAGCCCGGCCCGTCCGGTCGCACCGTGGCGGACGATTGGGAGGCGGCCGGCTGGGAAGGTCTGAACAACGACGAACGCGTGATGATGCGGCATCGCCGCGGCGCGGCGCCCGCCGTGGTGGAGGTGCAACGCGTGCTGGGCCGCCAAAGCCTGGTCTGCCTGGACCTGCTGGATCCCGCCCGCCCGCCCTTTGTGGTGATGGATCGCAACGCCGCTGCGCAGACGGTCCGGTTCACGCGGCTGCTCACCGTACTGACCGACTACCCGCATTTTTCGACGCTGGGGCTGCCGACAGTCACAATTCTCCACCCGCTTTGGGATGCGTGGTGGTCGGCCTTTCAATCGCGACATACCGAGGCGGCGGCGGCCACGCCGGGGCTGACCCCGCACGCCTTTCTCGACCAGCACCTGTCGGAATTCATCCGGCTGCTGACCACGCTGTCCGAGGCGCACCGGGGGGAACTGCTCGACCAGCTCGGGCTGCACCAATGTCTGGCCAGCTTCCGCCTCGTTGGCCCGGCAGCCGAACTGGACGCAGCGCTGCGGAACCACCCCGCCTTCCGGCCGGCCACCCCTCCGGCGGACCCACGTTACGCCACGCCGCTGGCCTGTTTCGACTGGCTCGAACCCGCGTCCGCGAACCCGGCCGAAACGCCCGGCGCGGCCGCGGGCTCCGGTGACAAGGCGCCACCCGCGGCGGGCACGGTCCGGCTGTATCCGGAGTTCCTGCTGGTCGAGACTTCATCGCGCCAGCGGCATGCCCGCGCGCGGAGTCTGATCGAGGAACAGTTCGGCGCGCAGGTCCGGTTCCAGGAAGAGTCAGTGCTTGACCTCACCCGCGCGGCCAACATCCGCGACCGCCGCAGCGCTCTGGTCGAGGCCGCCGGGAACGCCGTCTTCGGCGAGTCAACTCAGGGGTCGCCCGCCGCCGGGCCCCCGCCCGAACCGGGGGAGGAACCGTCGGTCACGGCGGAGCAAATCCTGCGCGAGCACGAGGAGCGCTACCGGCAATTCCTGGACTTTGCGATGCCGGAGCTGGGCGGCTTGTCACCACGGCAGGCGGCGGCCGATCCGGAGCGCCGGTCGCGTTTGGTGGCGGTGCTCAAGACCCATTTGCACAACCTCGAACTGCGCAACCGGCGCGAGGTCATTCAGCTTTCCATTGACTGGGTGCTGGATGAACTCGGATTGACGGAATTGAAGTAACCCGGCGGGATGCGCCGGACTCTTGGGCAGGATGCAGTTCAGTTGGTAGAGCCGGGGCTTCAGACCTGGCCGCCGCCCTCTCCAACGCGGGCGGTCACATCCGCGACACCAAGGGTAGCTGGGGACTCGCAGAGCTTGCCCTCCGGGGATTGGCCACAAGACCTGGCGACCGCATCCATCAAACAAAAACGGCGGAGCGACTCGCGCCGCTCCGCCATCAAACGGGAGGTTTGTTGGTTACTGCGTAAACTGGGCCGTGGCCTGCAAGGTGCCCACGCCCGCCGGTACGGTAACCGTGATCGTGGCCGTGCCGTTCTGAAGGTTCACCGGACCGGCATTGATCACCGAGTTGACCGTGGTCACGCGCAGGTTGACCGGCGTGCCATTCGGGATGCCCGTGCCATTGACCACCACGTTCACCGGGCCGGCATCGCTGAAGACCACGTCCGGCGTGTTCAGGTTGCCGGAGGGCGGCTGAACCACGTTGACGCCGTCCACGCTGACGATGGTCAGGGTGCCGACCTGGTTGAGTTCGCCACTGGCGGCCGGCAGGCCGACCACGGCAGTGGGGGTTTGGCTTCCGGTCAGGCTACGCACGTAGGCCTCCACACGGATGCGGCCGTTTTGGATGCTGGGCTGACCACCAAAGGCTTGGAGCGTGCCGGGGCCGGTGACGCGGTCGGCGCGCAGGAGAATGGCTCCGCCGGAACCGCGCCCGCCCTGGCTGGCGCCGCTCCACTGGAGGTCGCCGCCGTTGGCGCGAATGACGCCGTTCAAGGTGATGTCGCGCGAGGACGCAATCATGATGGCCCCGCCGCCTCCGCCGCCGTTGCCGCCGTCGCTGTCATTGTTCGAGGCGCCGCCGCCGCCGCCGGAACCGCCGATCAGTGGCTGGAGGAACGCATTGCCATAAACGCCGTTGTACTCGCCGTTCCGGCCGTCGCGCAGATTTTCCGGACTGGTTTGCTGGGCAGTGCCGGGCGCGCCACCGCCGGGTCCCTGGCCGGGCGAGCCGACGAAACTGCCGGAGGCGGAAACGCGGATGCCCCCGCGTCCGCCATCGAAGCCGCCCGGGCCGCCGCGGGCCGGCACGCCGGGAGGCAGGTTGTTGGCACCGAATTGCCCGCCCAGGTCCACCGCGCCGTTGATGACCACGTCCTCGGTGGCCAGCCAGCGGACCGGGGTATTTTGGACATTCTTCTGGAAGACCACCGTCACCCCGCTCGGGATGTTGATGCTGGTGAAGTTCCACACGCCGTTGGCCCGGGCAGTCATGTCAAAGGTCTGAAGCTTGCCGCTGTGAAAGGCCCAGTCTGTGCCGTTCCAGAAGTCGGTGTCTGCCGACCAGTTGTCCACGCCGGGGATATCGCCCCCGAAGACCACCATGCGCTGGAGGCCGCCGTGCCAGACCATCGCGTGGCCCTGGCGGCCGGGGATTTGGCGGGCCGGGGCTTTCTGTGTCCAAGCGGTGCCGTTCCAAGTCCAAGTGTCGGACTGGTTGCTGCCGCTGAAAAGGACCACCTCCTGCCGGACCGGGTCGTAGTCCATGGTGAGGAAATTGCGCGGGCTGGGCGGGCCGAAGGGCGAGCGCTGCGTCCACGTGGTGCCGTTCCAGACCCAGGTCTGCCCGTGGTTGCCAAAGAGCAGGACTTCCTGCCGGGCCGCATCGTAGGCCAGGGCCGAGTTGTTGTGGCCGGGGGGTGAGGTGGCCGGGGTCTTCAACGTCCAGTCCGTGCCGTTCCAGATCCAGGTTTCGGCGTTGCCGCTGGCGGCGGAATTGCCACCATGGAGGACGACTTCCTGCCGGGCGGCGTCGTAGGCCATGGCATGGTATTCACGCGGCGAAGGCGAGTTGGCCGGGTTTTTCTGGGTCCAGTTGGTGCCGTCCCAGACCCAGGTGTCGTTGAGGCGGATGTCACCCCGGTGCCCGCCGAACAGCACGACCTGCTGGCGCGCGGCGTCATAGACCATGCGGTGACCGTAGCGCGGCACCGGGCTGTTGGCCGGGAACACCCGGATCCAATTCACGCCGTCGAAGAGCCAGGTGTCGTTCTGGTTCACGCCGTTGACCTGTCCGCCGAAGAGGACGATGCGGTTCCGGGCGGCGTCGTAGGCCATGCTGCCCCAAGCGCGGCCGCCCGGGATAACCTGGCGGAAGGTCAGCGGCCCGTCAGCGCCCGTCGAGCCGCTGGAATACGGCAGGTCGGGGTCCACGGCCCGGGCCGGGCCAGCCAGGAATGCGAGGGCGGCGACCACCAGAAGGCGGGCGCCAGCGTTGGAGGTGCGTTGTGTTTTCATGGGCGGATCGGGTTGTTGCTGCGAGTTGAGATGGAAAATCACTGGTTCAAGTAGCTGACCACCGGTGAGGGCACGAACACCGCACCCGCGTAAGCCGCGGACACGGCATTCAGATAGCTGGCCGGTTGGGAATTGATGTGGAGGGGCGTGCCCGCGGGCGGCGCGGCCGGCAGGCTGTTGAGGTAACTGACCGGCAGCGACAACACGTCCTTCGGCGTGGCCGGCGGTGGCGCGGCCGCCAGCGCATTCAGGAAGCTGGCGCTCGAACTGGCAAGCTGAAGCGGCGTGCCCGGCGGCGGCGACTGGGCCAGAGCGTTGAGGAACGTGGCGGCGGGCGAATTCACCCGCACGACCGGCGTTGAACCGGGGTCGGCCGGATTGGTGCCGTCGGCCACTTCGCCGTTGTCGTCCCAGCCGTCGCCGTCGGAGTCGGGGTTGAGCGGGCTGCCGTTGGTCTGCCACTCGCGGAAGTTGATCAGGCCGTCGTTGTCGTTGTCTTCGAGGTCGTCGTTGACGCCATTCCCATTGGAGTCGGCTACGCGCGGGTCGAAGCCAAAGACCAGTTCCCAGGCATTGGGCAGGCGGTCACGGTCGAAGTCTTCCTGGCCGTCCAACACGCCGTTGCCATTGGTGTCCGGGTTGTTGGGATTGAGGCCGAGGAGTTCTTCCACGTTGTCCGGGATGCCGTCGCCGTCGGTGTCCACCTGGCCGAGCACCCAGAAGCGCCAGCGCACCGGGGCCGGCAGCGCGTTGCCAACCAGGTCGGTCACAGCAGTGGACACGGTGACCTCGTACAGCCCGGGATCGAAATTGGCGGGGTAGGTCAGGAACAGGGCGTTGAGTGTGCCCCGGTAACTGAGCGTTCCGCCGGTTACGGGCTGGTCGTCCGCCGTGCCAAGCACGCCGTCGGCGCCGGCAAAGACCAGACTCAGCGCGGAGGGATTGACCGGATTGGCCAGCGGCTCACTGAAGTAGGCCGCGACGGTGTCCGTGGACCCCACAATGGCGTTGGGTGCCGGGTAACGGCGGACGACCCGCGGCGGGGTGGCGTCGGGCACCAACTGGACGGTGTACTCCCGCGACCAGGCAAAGTTACCGCCGGTGTCAAACGCGCGCGCCCGCAGGGTGAAGTTGTCCTTGGTGGGCGTGCGCACCGGGGTGACAAAGCGCTGGCTGAACTCGTAGTTGCCGTCCGTGCCCAGGCGGGCGCCGTCCACGTAAAACTCGACCCGCGCCACCTGCACGTCGTCGCTGACGCGGGCGATCACATTGACCAGCTTGCCCTCCTCGGCCACGGCCGGGTCGAGCGGGAAGTCCGCCGTGAGTTCAATGGTGGGCGGCTGGCTGCCGGAGTCGTAGGCCAGGAAGTTCACCACTTGCAGGCCGGCGCGGCCGTCCGCCACGTAGGCCAGACCGTTGTACAGCGTCAGGGCTGTGGCCAGACCCGGCGTGCGGAACGTGGCCAGGAAGTCCAGGCCCAAACCGTCCGCGCCCAGCCGGTAGAGCGACACGTCGTGGAGGCCGTCGTCCGTGCTGTTGGCGTCCACCGCGGCCATGCCCAGGCCGGAGCCATTCGGAACCATCTGCTTCCAACCGCGGGCATTGGTGTTCTGGTTGCGCAGCGTGCGGAGGTTTTCCCGGTCGGTCACATCAAAGACGTTGAAGCCCGAGGTGTGGCTGGCATAGGCGCGGCCGTCGGCCACAAACAGTCGCAGGCGCCGCTGGCCAGCTCCGATGCCACCCGGCGAAGGCACTTGGGAAATCACGCGCAGTTCACCCTCGTCCAGAGGCAGCGCGAACAGGCGATCGGCACTCAGGGCAAACAGGGTGTTGCGCCACACCACCAGGTCCTGGAGGTTGGGATTCCCCGGAATCTGGAAGCGCTCGAGGATGTTGCCACTGGCCAGGTCCACCACGTTCACCACGCCCCGGTCGGTGCCGGCAAAACCCAGGCCGCCCAGGGTGGCCACGGCATTGACGTTGCCCAGGTTGACCTGTTGGGTGATCCGGGCGTTGGCGGGTAGTTCGAAGTCCACCACCGCCAGGCCGGCCGGTCCGTCGGCCACCATCACGCGCAACGCGTCACGGGCGTTGGGGCGGGTGACCATAGCCACACCGCGGGCGTTGCCCGGCGTGTTCACCTGGGCAAGCAGCGTGGGTGTGAACCCGGTCTCGATGTTGAAAATGGCCACGCCGGCGTCGGAGTCGGCCACGGCGGCGTAACCGCTGTGCGCGACCACATCCACGGCGTTCCCCGGCGTGTCGGCGGCGGCCAGCACGCCGGTGCTCACCGGCAGGCCGTCCAGCGGGCTGGTGCCGTTGCGGATTTCCGCGCCGTCGCTGATGCCGTCGCCGTCGGTGTCTGCCTTGTCCTTGTTGGTACCCAGGACCATTTCGGCGGTGTCGCGCAGGCCGTCGCCATCGCTGTCCGGGGAATTGTCCCGGCGCATGATGACCGCCGGCAGGAGGAAGTTCTGCCCGTTGCCCGCGCTGATCCAGTCGGCGGTGCCGATGCGGCCGGTGGCCGGATGAAACACCCACTGCCGGTAGCGCGTGTCCGGCGCCATGATGAGCAACTGGTGCCCTTCCCCGTTGCGGCCGGTGGTGCCGCGCTGCTCGATGAGGCCGGTCTCGAGGTTCATCAGGGCGAAATAGTGCAGACCGAGCGAGAAGGGCCGCGTGCGGGTGTCGGGCTTGAGCGGGTTGGTGCCGTCGAGGGTTTCTTTGAAATCGGTGCGGCCGTCGCCGTCGGTGTCCTGCTGGCGCGGGTTGGTGCCCAGTTCGAATTCACGGATGTTCCGCAGGCCGTCGCCGTCGCTGTCGAGCATGGCGTCGCGCGGGTCGTTGGGATTGAGGCCGTGCGAAGTTTCCCAGGCGTCCGGCATGCCATCGCCGTCCAGGTCGTGCGGCGGGACCACGGCAATCGTCAGGGCGCCGAAGATGGGATGGCCGTCCACGCCGGCGGCGCGCCTAACGGTCATCTGGGCCGCGCCCGGCGCCAGCGCGGTGACCTGTCCGGCGGCGTTGACCGCAGCCACGGCCGGAGCGGAGCTTTGGAAAACGGTGCCCGGCGCGGCGGTCAGGTCCACCTCCGAGCCATCGTTGAAGCGGCCCACCACCTGCAGTTGCGTGGTCTGGCCGGGGCGGAGGTTGACGGCGAGGGCGTTGACCTCGATGGCAATCAGCCTGGGCGCGCCGTTGTCGGCTAAGCTCACGTTTTGGCGGGCGAGGAAAAACGGCGGGCAAGGTGCCCAGCCCTGGGCCGTGGCGTGGTTCTGAATTTGCTGGATGCGGCCGTTGAGCACGTTTTGACCGGCCTGGTAGGCGCCGTCGTTGCGGGCACCGTCGTGGCCCACGTTGAAGGCGCTGACGCCCTGTACAAACTGGGTGTGCATCGCGGCCCGCAACTGTTCCACCCGGGCGGCCAGGATCAATTCCGCCTCAGCCGCGTCGCGGTCGCACGGCACCGATTCCGCTTCGATGGCCGCCTCAGTATTTTGCCAGAGCGGGTTCAGGATGCCCGGCCAGTCCACGTCTCGGTGGTGGACCTCGTGGGCCAGACTGGCAGCGCGCAGATGCCAGGTGCCGCGTCCGCGGCCCAGGTAACCGGCCATTTCATCAATGATGTCGCAGTAGTTGTTCGAGGTAACGTTGACGCCGATGACCGGTTCGGTGCTGACAAAGCCACTGTTGAGGCTGGTGTTGATGGCGCCCCGCCAGACCAGCCGGGACACCCGGTAGCGCCAGGTCTGCGAGCCGCTGTCGAAGCAGATCCCACCCTGGACTTCGAAGCCGCGGTGGCTCGTGTAATTGCCGCCGGGGTCGGCGTCGTTGTTGGTGATCGGCCAGTCGCTCTGGTCCACCGGTGCTGTGGCATTCGGGCCGCAGGCTGGCTGGAGATTGTCGCAGTCCCCATCGCCGTCACCGTCACCATCGCCATCACCGTCACCATCGCCATCACCGTCACCATCGCCATCGCCGTCACCATCGCCGTTACCGTCGCCATCGCCGTCGCCATCGCCGTCGCCATCCCCGTCTCCGTCACCGTCCCCATCGCCATCGCCATCCCCGTCGCCGTCGCCGCCAAGAAGATTATCACAGCCACCGCCGGAGCCGGGCGAGGTCCCATGCCAACCGGGCTGTCGCACCCCCACGCCGGGGTCGGTTTCGACGTAGTTGCCGTCCGCGGTCACGGTCATCGGGCCACCCAGTTCCCAACGGCCAGTGTCGTGGTTGAAGCTCCACAGCGCGCTCTTGGCTCCGGGCGGCAGTTTTTTGCCCGTGCGGGGATCGGGTAAATTCGGAAAACGCACCGGCGCGGGCCGGTCAAAGTTCATTGGCCCGTCGGTCTGTATGGTGATGACCAGCGGAAGGTTCAAGCCGGGCGGCAACGGTTCTGGCAGGCGGTCTGGCGGCACCGGCGCGATGCCCACCCGGCCGCCGCGGTTGCCGTTGTCGGCAAACAGGGAGTTGGCCGGGACCACCACCACGACATCCCGGAGCACCGGATTCTGCTGGATGACCTCGGGCGGGAAGCTGATCGGCGTGTCCTGTGAGGCGCTAACCTCCTTGAGCGTGCCGCCCCGGATCAATGGCAAAAAGATCTCGCCGGTACCGGCGGCCAGATTGTCCTCGCGCCCGGGCACCGCTTCCCACGCCTTGCCTACAAAGGGGTAGTAATCGCCGTTGGGCCATTGGCTGCCCACCGCGGTGCGGCCGTCCACATGCACGAAGAACCGCCCGGCCGGGGCGGGCTGAAGTTTGAAGAACCCGTTGGCATCAGTCACCGCCCGCAAGCTTTCCTCGGCCCCGTCCACGGTAATGGTCACACCGGCCAGCGGACGATTGATAAACTGGCCCGGTTGGCCGCCCGTATCGGGGTCGGAGGCATATACGTGTCCGATGACGGCCGTGTTGCCCAGTGGTGTGGCGCTGAACGTATCGAAGAAGAAATTGGTCCGGCCGCCGGGCTGGCCATCACCATCCACGTCCACCACCCGTCCAAAGGCGTCGGTCAGGTTGTCGCCGTTGAAGGTGACGCGGATGCGCGCCCCGGCGGGGAGGTTTTCCAGGTAAAAGAGGGAGGTCCGGCGACGTTCGTTGGAAATTTCCAGCCGTGACAGGAGCCGGCGCCCGCCGTATTCGGCGTAAAAGTTGTTCGAGGAAAGCACCGTACCGGCTGCGAGAGGCGCGGTAAACTCGAGGAAGGTGTCGCGGTTGACCGAGACCCCGTGCGCGCCGTTGGGCGGGGAAATGTTGCTGACCACCGTTAACGGTGTGACCCCCACAGCGCGCAGCCGGAAGTAACGCGCGGCCGCCGTGGCGTTGACCCGCACTGTGAATTGATCGCCTTGCGCTTCGGGTTGAATACCGGTGGGCGTCCACGTGGCGCCGGGACCAACGACGGGCGACTCTTCGAGCAGATGATCTCCCGCCGCCTGGGGCCAGGCAAGCCTGACCACGCGACCGCCCTCTGAACGGACTGTCAGCGCGGGGGGCTGCACGGCTTGCGACAGCGCCCAGTATGCAATTCCACCCAGGGCCGCCAACGCCCCCGTGATCAAATGCTTCCTGGTCATGGGTTGTTCATCGCTCGATCACCGGAGACCTTGGGCGCATCAGGCCCTTGCCTTTCTGCAGCCCGGCAACCGTAGCAATTGGTTAATTAGTGTCATCAAGAGAATTGTTGGTCAAAAACATTTTTGAAATTCATCTGGAAAGTTGATTCAAGCAGGTCGGTCTGCACTCGCTGCCGGGGCCGCCCGCAAAAGCGCGTTCAACAAAAAAGCGTTGCGCCCGCGGCGCAATTGCCGGCTGAATCCGCTCAGAGACCGGTTGAATCGAACGTGAAACCGACCGACCTGCGGGGCATCCTGCAATACATCCCGCGCTTCCGCGAACGGACGTTTGTCATCAGCGTGGACGGCGCGATTGTGACCGACGAGAACTTCGCCAACATCCTCATGGACGTGGCGGTGTTGCGTTCGCTGAGCATCCGGGTGGTGCTCGTGCATGGCGCCGCGGCGCAGATCCGGTTGCTCGCGGAACAGCAGGGTATCACGCCGTCCGACCTGGACGGTTCGGGCGTCACCGACGCCGCAACGCTCCAACTGGCCCTGACGGCTGCCAACCGCCTCACCCACGAAATCCTCGAGGGCCTGGCCACCCAGGACCTGCGCGCCGCCTGCCCCAATGCCATCGTGGCCCACCCCATGGGCATCCTGCAGGGCGTGGACCACCTGCTGACCGGCAAGGTGGAACGCGTGGACGGTGACCTGCTTCAGGCACTGCTCCAGGACGGCATCATCCCGGTTGTGCCGCCGCTGGGTTTCGACGGCGAGGGCCGGACGTACCGGGTTAACTCGGACGGCGTGGCGGTGGCGGTGGCGGAGACCCTGAAGGCGGTGAAGATCATTTTTGTGACGCCGTACGACGGCTTGATCCGCCAGGGCCGGCTGTTCCGTCAGATTCTGGCCAGCGACCTCGAACGCGCGCTCGCTGAGAATCGCGACGAATTTGCGCCGCAATGCCTCTCCAAGGCCATCCATGCCGCCGCAGGTTGCAAGGCCGGCGTGCCGCGGGTTCACGTCATCAATGGCCGGTTGGACGAGGCGTTGCTGACCGAGGTGTTCTCGAACGAAGGCGTCGGTACGCTGGTTTACGCCAACGAATACCAGCAGATCCGCCGCGCCTTTAAGAAAGACATTCCCAGCATCCTCAAACTCATCCAGCCCTCGGTGGAAACCGAGGAACTGGTCAAACGCAGCCGCTCCAGCATCGAAAAGAGCCTGGGGGACTACTACCTCTTCGAGATAGACAAGAACCCGGTCGGCTGCGTGGCCTTGCACACCTACCCCGAGCAGGGCAAGGGCGAGGTGGCCTGTCTGTACGTGAAATCCTCCCACGAGAACCAGGGCATCGGCCGGAAGCTGCTCCAGTTTGCCGAGAACCGCGCGCGCGAAATGGGGCTGAACGAGCTGCTCGCGTTGTCCACCCAGGCCTTCACGTATTTTCAGTCCAAGGCCGGCTTCACCGAAGGCAGCGCCGAGGATTTGCCGCCGGCCCGGCGTGAGAAATATGAACAGACCGGACGGCGGTCCAAGGTGCTCATCAAGAAACTCCAGTGAGCGCGCCGGGTGACTCCGGAGGTGCACGGTCCGACCCGCCGCGCGAATTGTTGTTACGCTGCCGCTGTCTGGGGTGTGTCTCACGCGACACGCGCTGCTGGTCTGGACGGGAAGCCAGTGCTTGGAATCGCCGATCGCAGTGCCCGGTTGCGTGGCCCGGACATACCGCCGCCACCGCTGGTTGCGCTTGTCGAGTTCGCGGGTTGGCCTCGAACAGCCCGAAGGCTCGCACCGCCCGCCGTTGGGTCTGCAGCCGATTGTCGCCAAGATCGGTACGGGCTGGCCGGTAGGCACCGCATTTGAAGCACGCCGGGCGCTTGGGTTTACCGGGTCGGGCCAGTGGCCGGCGCCCATCGCGCACCGGATTCTGCGGCTGCGCGGGCTGGAACCGGCCTTCAACCAGGGTGGCAACGTGGATTCACGTGGATTCGTAACGCCGCTTCATTTGCCTCCAGGGCCCGGACGACGAACCAACGCCGGGCCGGCCGTTTTCATCCCCCGCCGATGGACCTGGTGGACTCTACCCGCCCTCCGCCAAGCGGCGCATATGGACAGACTGTCGAGGTAAGGCCGTTAGGCTGCCGGGGTCGTCCTGTCCGTGGCCCGGTTTGTGAACAGCCCGCGCGCGTTTTCCGAAGGGTAAACCCACTGACCATTGAGTGAGTTCGCGATGTCCCACAGGAAGTCCCCCCATGCCCGGCACGCGCGAACGCTGGCGGCAAAGAAGCCAGGCGCGTGAACCGGCAAACCGGGGCGGGGTTTGACGCGCATCAATGTCCCGCTTCAGCCTGAGTGATACAGAACATTCATGCGCTCTGCCCGATATGACAGCATTCTGGCTGGATCGGTCTTCAGTCTGTCCTGCGGAGTCCTCCTGGCGCTGGGGGCCGCCGATGATACCTTGCCGCAGCCGTCGGGCCAGGCGGTGTACGACCAGCATTGCGCCGCCTGCCACGGCGCAAACGGCGATGGCAACGGCCCCGCCGCCGTGTGGCTGTTTCCGAAGCCGCGCAACTTCAGCGCCGGATTGTACAAAATCCAGTCCACGCCCTCCGGCTCGCTCCCGACCGACGAAGACCTGTACCGCAGCATCACCCGCGGGCTGGGCGGCAGCTCGATGCCGGCCTTCAATTACCTCAGCGAGCAGGAACGGCGCGACGTGGTGCAGTACGTGAAGCGGTTGACGGCCTACGTCGGTCCGGACGGCCGGCGCATCAACCGCTTCGAAGAGGCCCAGGCCGCCGGCAAGCTCGCCACGCCCATCAGCGTGCCGCCGGAGCCGCCGCTGACGTTCGACTCGATCACCAAGGGCAAGGAACTTTACGTGAAGCTCCAGTGTGTGTCCTGTCACGGCGAGACCGGGGCGGGTGACGGGCCGTCGGCACCGACGCTGAAGGACAGCTTCGGCATTCCGATCGTACCGCGGGACTTTGCTTCCGGCGCCTTTCGCGGCGGCTCGACCGGCGCCGACCTCTACACGCGCATCGCGGTGGGGCTGAGCGGCACGCCAATGGTGGCTTACCCGGACGACGTCCTCGGTCCGGACGACCGCTGGGCGCTCGTGCATTACATCCAGTCTCTGCGCGAGAAGGACGCGGAGGTGAATGACATCCTGGTGCCCGAAGACGGGTTGATTCCGGTGGCGAAGCACTCCGGCCGCCTGCTACTTGACCCCGCCGACCCCGCCTGGGAGCGCGTGGACAGCGTGCGGGTGCCGCTCAACCCGCTCTGGCCCGAGCCGTATCCCATCCCGGCGGTCGCTGTACGCGCGTTGCACGACGGCCGGACGCTCGCCATTCTGCTCCAGTGGCGCGACGAGATTTTCGACGGCGCGCCGGTGCGCGTGGAGGACTTTCAGGACGCGGCGGCACTGCAATTCTCGCTGACCGACCACTTCCCCTTCCTGGGCATGGGCGACGCGCAGAATCCCGTGAACGTCTGGCAATGGAAGGCCGGCTGGCAGCAGGCGTTGGATGGCGCGCGGCCGGATGTGGACACGGCCCACCCGGCGATGCACGTGGACGTGTACACGGATCCGCAAATGCACGGGCTCTACCGCACGGCCCAGGCGGCGGGCAACCTGCTGGCGGCGCAAACGATGAAATCGCCGGTGGAAGACGCGAACGCGCGCGGCTTCGGCACGATGACCTCGCAGCCGCCCGAGGCGCAAAACGTACGCGGCAAAGGGGTCTGGCGGGACGGTTCGTGGAGCGTGCTCTTCCATCGCGACTTGAATTCACAGGATGCCAACGATGTGAGACTGGCTCCCGGCCAGACAGTTCCGGTGGCCTTCGCGGTCTGGAACGGCGCACAGCGTGACCGCAACGGCCGGAAAGTCGTCAGCAACTGGTTCCGCCTGAGTCTGAATCCGTGAATCCGCCGTGCCCGCCGCCGATTCAACTCCCCACGATAGACGCCATGACTGCCAACGACCTCTCCCGACGCGATTTCATCCAACGTAGCGGCCTGGTGGGCGCCGGTGTGGCCGCCCTCCAAATGCTGCCGCTGCGCCATCTGCAAGCGCAGGAGGCGATCGTGAATCCGCTCGCGCACTACCCCAACCGCGACTGGGAAAAGCTTTACCGCAACCAGTACGCTTACGACTCGAGCTTTTCCTGGGTGTGCGCGCCCAACGACACCCACAACTGCCGCGTCACGGCGCATGTCCGCAACGGCGTCATCATCCGTATGGGTGAGCAGTACGATGTGGGCACCTACACCGATCTGTACGGCAACAAGGCGTCGTGGAACTGGGGCAACCGTCATTGCGCCAAGGGTTACACATTCCATCGCGTCATCTATGGTCCGTACCGGCTCAAGCACCCCATCGTGCGGCGCGGCTGGAAGCGCTGGGCGGACGATGGCTTTCCGTACCTGACCAGGGAACTGCGGGCGAAGTACAAGTTCGATTCCCGCGGCACGGACAAGTTTGAAAAGCTGTCGTGGGACGAGGCGTTCGATTACGTCGCCCGCGGTTTGAAGGCCATCGCCAGCCGGTACAGCGGCGAGGCGGGCGCGAAGTTGCTGGCGGAGCAAGGCTATCCGCCGGAGATGATCGAGGACCTGGGCGGGGCCGGCACGCGCACGATCAAATGTCGCGGTGGCATGGGACTGCTGGGCGTGATGGGCAAGTACGGCATGTACCGACTCTGCAATGCGCTGGCGCTGCTCGATGTGCATGTGCGCGGGGTGAAGCCGGAGGAGGCGCGCGCCGGCCGCAACTGGTCCAACTACACCTGGCACGGCGATCAGGCGCCCGGCCATCCGTGGGTGCACGGCCTGCAGAACTCCGAATGCGACTTCAACGACCACCGGTTCTCGAAGCTGATCATCATGAACGGCAAGAACCTGGTCGAAAACAAGATCACCGATTCGCACTGGTTCATCGAGTGCATGGAGCGCGGTGCCAAGATCGTGGTCATCGCCCCCGAGTACGGCGCGCCGTCCACCAAGGCCGACTACTGGGTCCCGGTGCGCCCGGCCACCGACGCCGCCCTCTGGCTGGGCGTGGCGCGGCTGTTGATGGACAACCGTTGGTACAACACGGACTTCGTGAAACAGTTCACCGATTTCCCGCTGCTCATCCGCGCGGACAACCTCAAGCGCCTGCGGGCCCAGGAGGTGTTTCCGAACTACCGGTCGGCGCTGCCGACTGACGGCGCGAGCAAGAAGGTCCAGGGCTTGACGGACGAACAACACGCCAGGCTGGGCGACTTCGTGGTATGGGACGCGCGGAGCCATTCGCCCAAGGCCGTTCACCGCGACCTGGTGGGGAAGAAGCTGGTCGAGGCAGGGATTGACCCGGTGCTGGACTGGTCCGGCAAAATCAAGCTGGCCGACGGCAGCGAGGTCGAAGTGAAAACCGCCTGGGCACAGTACCAGATCCATCTCCAAGACTACGATCTCGATACCGTGTCTGAAATCACCGGTGCGCCCCGGGATCTGATCGAGCAACTGGCGAAGGACATTGCCACGATCACGCCGTGCTCGATTCACCAGGGCGAGGGGATCAACCACTGGTTCCACGCCACCGAGGCCAACCGTGCCGCGTACCTGCCGGCCATGCTCACCGGCAACATCGGCAAGCCCGGCGCGGGCGTGCATGGCTGGGCGGGCAACTACAAGGCCGCGCTGTTTCAGGGCTCCAAACTGACCGGTCCCGGCTTCAAGGGCTGGGTGGCGGAGGACCCGTTCCATCCCAACCTCGATGAAAAGGCGCATGGCCGTGAGGTCGAGGCGCACGCTTACACCAAGGACGAGGAACCCGCGTACTGGAACCACGGCGACCTGCCGCTGATTGTCAACACCCCCAGGGAGGGGCGGAAGGTTTTCACCGGCAAGACCCACATGCCCACGCCCACCAAGGCGATGCTCTTCACCAACGTCAACCTGATCAACAATGCCAAGTGGGCCTACGGCGTTATCAAAAACGTCAACCCCCGCGTCGAGCTAATCGTGAGCATAGACATCCAGGCCACCGCCTCGGTGGAGTATTCTGACATCGCCCTGCCGGCGAACTCGTGGTGCGAGTTCCAGGACCTGGAGATCACCGCCAGTTGCTCGAATCCGTTCCTGCAAATCTGGAAGGGCGGCATCCAGCCACTGTACGATACCAAGGACGACCTCTCGATCCTGGCCGGCATCGCCAACGGGCTGGCAAAGGTGACCGGTGACCAACGCTTCTCCGACTACTTCAAGTTCGAGAACGAAGGCAAACGCCGCGTTTACATCCAGCGTCTGCTGGACACCTGCACCACCACGGCCGGCTACCGGCTCGAGGACATCATGGCGGGCAAGTACGGGCCGCCCGGCGGCGCCCTCATGAACTTCCGCACCTACCCGCGAATACCATTCTACGAGCAGATCCACGATAGCTGGCCGTTCTACACCGAAACCGGCCGGTTGAACGCGTACACCGACGATCCGACCGCGCTGCAATGCGGCGAGAATTTCATCGTTCACCGCGAAGGCCCGGAGGCCACGCCCTACCTGCCGAACGTGATCGTCAGCTCCAACCCCTGGGTGCGTCCTAACGACTTCGGCATTCCACTGAATGCCGAGCACTGGGACGAGCGCACCGTGCGCAACGTGAAGCTGCCCTGGCAGGAGGTGAAGAACACCCGGAACTTCCTTTGGGAGCGGGGCTACCACTTCTACTGCCTCACCCCGAAGTCACGCCACAGCGTCCATTCGTCCTGGGCCAACGTGGACTGGCACCTCATCTACAACTCGAACTTTGGCGACCCGTACCGGCTGGACAAACGCCTGCCCAACGTCAGCGAGCACCAGCTTCACATGAATCCGCAGGCGGCGCGCGACCTCGGTCTCAACGACGGCGATTACGTTTATGTGGACGCCAACCCGGCGGACCGGCCTTACCTGGGCGCCACGCCCAGCGACCCGTTCTACAAGGTCAGCCGGCTGATGCTGCGGGTGACATTTAACGCCGCCTATCCGTACCACGTGGTGATGATGAAGCATGGCACCTTCATCGCCACGGAGAAGACCGTGAAGGCGCAGCAAACGCGGCCGGACGGTCTCTCGCTCACGGAGAACGGTTACATCGCCAACTTCCGCTTTGGTTCCCAGCAGTCCATCAACCGGAACTGGCACATGCCGATGCACCAGACCGATACCTTGTTCCACAAAACCAAGGTCTTCATGGGGTTCCTGTTTGGTGGCGAGGCGGACAACCACGCCGTCAACACCGTCCCCAAGGAATGCCTGGTGCGCGTCACGAAAGCCGAGGACGGCGGATTGGGTGGCAAGGGTTCCTGGAAGGGCGGCACGGACGGCATGTCGCCCGAGGCCGAGAACGAGGCGATGAAGAGCTACCTGGCAGGCGACTTCGCGACCAGCAAGGCCGCTGCCCGCGAGGCAACGTACGAATAATGCGGTGGAGCGATGCGCAACCGCATGACGCCTTTTTGACCATGCCCAAAGACGAATTCGATCCCGAAGACCCGATGGAGTTGTGCGGCGTCGGCCTGCTCACGGAGGCGGACACCAGCGAGCCCATGACCGAGTGTTTTGTCGAGGAGTTCCTGCGTTTGGGCTACAACGCCCGGCAGATCCTCGCCCTGTTTCGCAACCGACACTACACCGGCATGAACATGGTCCTGCAAAACCGCGGCGAGGACTTCGTCAAGGCGAAGATTGTCGAGGTTTTCGGCTGGTGGCGGCGGCCGGTGGATGGGTTGTTCGCTGACGACCTGCCGTGTCGGACGCCGGAACTCGGCGGGGATGCTAGAGCTTCATGACACACACCTACCGACTCAAGCTTCACGAATCATTACTTCCCCATGAGCACCGTCTATAACTGGCAGCTCGGCCGCGACATGGAATACCCGTACGCGGCAGCGTATCCCGACCGGCAGTTCGCCTTCGTCTTCAACCTGAACCGCTGCATCGGCTGCCAGAGTTGCACCATGGCCTGCAAGTCCACCTGGACCTTCGCCAAAGGCCAGGAAGCGATGTGGTGGAACAACGTGGAAACCAAGCCCTACGGTGGTTACCCGCATCATTGGGATGTGAAGCTGCTCGACCTGCTCAACCAGGCCAATCCCGGCGGCCAGACCTGGAACGGCGAGCCGCGCCAACTCAGGGCCCCCTACGGCCACTTCAATGGCAAGACCATCTTCGAAGTCGCGAAAACCAACGTCAGCCCGGAAGGCGCGCAGCGCGCGCTCGGCTACCTGCCCACGGACGAGGAATGGTCGGCGCCCAATCGCTTCGAGGACAACCCGGTCGGCTCCGAAAAAGGCCGGAAAGGCCAGATGGCCTTCAGCGGCGGCCAGCTTGTGCCGCAGCACAAGACCTGGTTCTTCTACCTGGCCCGGCTGTGCAACCATTGCAGCTATCCGGCCTGCCTCGCCGCCTGCCCGCGTAACGCCATCTACAAGCGGCCCGAGGACGGTATCGTGCTGGTGGACCAGGAGCGCTGCCGCGGCTACCGGAAATGCATGGAGGCTTGCCCGTACAAGAAGACCCACTATCGCGGGACCACACGCACCACCGAGAAGTGCATCGGCTGCTTCCCGCGCGTCGAGGGCCGCGACCCCCAGGGCGGCGGCCTGCCGATGCAAACCCGTTGCATGGCGGCGTGCGTGGGCCACATCCGCCTCCACGGCTTGGTGCAAATGAACCCCGATGGCACGTGGAAGGAAGACCGCCAACACCCGCTTTACTATCTGGTCCACGTCGCCAAGGTCGCCCTGCCGCTCTACCCGCAATTCGGCACCGAGCCCAACGGCTATTACATCCCGCCGCGTTGGGTGCCCCGCCCCTACCTCAAGCAGATGTTCGGCCCCGGCGCCGAGGCGGCGGTCGAGAAGTACAGCCACCCCGACCGCGAACTGCTGGCCGTGCTCCAGCTCTTCGGTAAGGACGCCCGCATGTGCTTCCGCTACGAGATCAAGGAAGGGCCCAAGATTTTCGAGACCACCATTCGCGGAAGGAAGTTCGAGCTCTACGACGACACCATCCTCGGCTACGCCCGGGACGGCACGAAGATTGTCGAGACCAAGGTCGAGGAGCCGCTCCATCTTCGCGGCCCGCAGCACGCCAACTCCATCTGAACCGCCCTGCCCATGCCGCCGACCGAACCCCAACCCGTCGTCTTCGAGCCGGCGCCGCGAAATCGCCGCTCGGTTTTCGGCAACTACATACCAGTCGCGGCGCCCGCGGTCACCGAATCCCTGGCAGTGACACCGGACGCCGCGTTGTCCGTATCGGCTCCGGCGGCCGGCGGCGACCTCGCCCTGGCCCGCTCGTTCGTTCACCAATTCCTCGCCCGCGCTTTCGACTACCCCGCGGTGGAAACCTGGGCCTGGCTGAGCGCCACCGAAACCCGGTCGGCGCTGGCCAACGCGCTCGCGGCCCTCGAACCCGATCCGGAGTCGCCCGCCCGGCAGGCTCAGCAAAACCTGGCGCGCACCTTTCACCCCGGTGCCTTCGACGCCTTCCACGAGGATTACCTCACCGCCATCGGCCACGCCGCGCGTGGCTCCTGCCCCATAAACGAGATCGAGTACGGCGACCTGAAAGCCGATCCTTTGTTCCAACCGCACCGGCTGGCGGACCTTGCGGCGTTTTATCGCGCCTTCGGCATGGTGCTGGCTCCCGACGCGGACGAGCGCCACGACCACCTTGCCATCGAACTCGAATTCATGACGGTGCTCGCGGCCCAGGAAGCCAGCCTGTTGAACCTTGCGCCTGCCAACGAGCCCCTGGCCGTGTGCCGGGACGCGCAGCGCAAGTTCCTGCGCGAACATCTTGGCCGCTGGTTGCCGGCGTTCGCGCGACGGCTCATCCGGGCCGTGGGGGAAGGCCCGCTGGGCGCGCTTGCCCGCTTCACCCTCGCGTTCATCGAGGCCGAATGCCGCCGGCTGGGCGTGGTACCCGGCAGCGAGGACCTGCTGTTGCGTCCGGCGGACGAGGCCGCGTCGCTGTGCGACGGCTGCGGTCTGGTCCAGGCCCTGCCCGGCGCGCCCGCCGGTCCCGCCGCCGAATGAAGCTGCTCTTCGACGACGATCTGGTTGAAGCCGTGGTTTTCCTGTGCGCCAGCGGCCGGCGACCGGGCGTGCCGCCGTTGCAGGTGCGGCGCTTTCACGCCGAGCGCGAGCACTGCTACACGAGGCCGGACCCGGACGAGCGGGCGGTGGCGTTTGCCCGCGTCAACCTCGGCTGGTTCAGCGAGTGGGGACTGGACAAGCTGCTCGCTTCGGCCGCCGCGAGCTTTCCCGTGCTGGCCGCCGCCCTGGCTGCGCTTGCCGTCCGCAAGAGTCGTGGCCGGGCGGACGAGGGTGCCGAGCTTTACGCAGACGCCGAGGGCCGGCGCCGCGGCATTGTGGCCCTGCAAGCGGAGCGCTTCTGCGAGGACGCGAGCCTGATCCCGTTCCTCCACCACGAGCTTGCGCACCTCGCCGACTTGGTGGATCCGGCTTTTGGCTATTCGCCGGATCTGGCGCAGGCCGGGCAGACGGCCGCGCAGCAGCGGCTCTTGCGCGAACGCTATCGTCTGCTTTGGGACGTGAGCCTTGACGGCCGGCTGACCCGGCGCGGTTTGCAGACGATCGCCGGCGAAGCGCCGCGACGGCGCGAATTCGAGCGAGGTTTCGCCTTTCTGCCGGAACCGCGCCGTGCAGAACTGTTCGCGGCGTTATGGAGTGGCCGGTTGGCCCACCACGCGGCGCTCCTCGAACTCGCCGCTGACCCACGTGGCCTGCGCGACCTGCACGCGCCGGTGCCGGGCGCGGCGTGTCCCCTGTGCGGTTTCGCCACGTTTGCCTGGGTGGAAGCGAGGCAAGTTTCGCCCGCCGCGCTGGCCCGCATCCGCGCCGAGTTCCCCGGCTGGCGGGAGGCCGAGATGGTTTGCGCCCGGTGCGCGGAAATGTACAACGCCATCGCCGGGCAGGCGTATCCCGCGACGGTGTGCTTGTGAACGGGGCCGACGCGGAGTCCGCCGCGCTCCAGCCGGAGGAACGACACGGGTCGCTTCGGAAGCGTCTTGTGGCGGATGCCCCGTTGGCCCGGGCCGTGCGATTGCTGTAAAAACCCCGCCGGGTGTGCGATGGTTGTCCTGTCACGGTGAACCGCAAGGCCCACTACCTGGCCGACGAACTGGTGCCCACCCGGCGCTCGTTGCTCGAACGCCTGCGCAATCTCGACGACCAGCCGAGCTGGCGCGAGTTCTTCGACACGTACTGGAAGCTCGTTTACGGCGCCGCCATTCGCGCCGGTTTGAGCGACCAAGAGGCTGAAGACGTCGTCCAGGAAACCGTCATCGGCATCGCGCGCAAGATGCCGGAGTTCCATTACGACCCGGCAGTCTGCTCCTTCAAGGGCCGGCTCATGCAGGTGACCCGCTGCCGCATCACCGACCGCTTCCGCCGTCGCCGGCCACAGAACGTGCCCCTGGAAGCACCGGGCGGTCCGGACACCACGACCGACACGGCGCTCAACCTGCCCGATCCGTCCGCCGCCGTGCTTGAGGACGTGTGGGATGACGAGTGGCGGAAGAACCTGGTGGACGTGGCGATAGAGCGGGTGCGGCGCCGGGCCAACCCGGAGCACTACCAGATTTTCCATCTGCGCGCCGTCAAGGGCCTGGGGGGTGCGCGACGTGGCCAAACTCACCGGCGCCAGCCTGCCCAAGGTCTATGTCACCTATCATCGCATCGCCAATCTCGTGAAAGCCGAGGTGCGCAGACTCGAACAAACCGCTGCCCATGCGTGACATCGCAATCCGCAATCCAAAATCCAAAGCCCGAAAGCGGCCCCGAGATTATCGGCCCCACGCCGCTATTCTCGGGTTTACGAAGCAAACGCGGGCCTGGCTGGGCGGAGTCGTGCGGATGGCATTCGCCAGCCAGAAGTGGGCAAGAAGGCTCGCGCTCCGATGGGAGGGAAGAGTTCTTTCGCATACGGCGCAGTTCCGCAAATACCGGTTCGCCCCCCGCCTGGGAACGAGCACCGTCCGTCGGCGGCTCTTGAAGAAAAATTTACTCTTACGCACAGCCGCCAGCAGCGGAAACCGCGGCAGCATGAACGTCCCGCGCGACAGGATCGAAGCCAGGCTCGGCCTGACCGGGCCGCCACTGCATGAAATACGCGACACGCCGCCGCAGATTCCCGATCACGAACTGGTGCGGCGCATTGGGCGGGGCGCCTACGGTGAAGTCTGGCTGGCGCGCAACGCCCTGGGAACTTGGCGCGCCGTCAAGATCGTCTATCGCGACCACTTCAAGGACGCCCGCCCCTACGAGTGCGAGTTTGCCGGCACCCCCGCTTTGCCGCCCCTCTGCATGGGCCTGCGGCCCGTCGAGCGGGCGCGGTTCGGCCCGGATGGCCAGTTCATCGTGGCGCGCTGCGACGACAATTTCGTGCGGGTCTGGGATGCCGTCCACGGCGAAACCCTGACGCCGGCGTTGTCCCATCGCGACACGGTCCGCGACGTGTTCGTCACGGCCCATCAACGGCTGGTCAGCGTCCAGAACTCCGGGGAGGTCCGCGTGTGGAATCTGGTGGAGGAACCCGGTCCGGCGGCGGACCTCGCGACCCTCGCCCGACTGGTGGTCGGACGCGCTTTCGGGCCGGAGGAGCCCGCCGCGCACGACCGCGCGCAGGAACTGGCCGACGGCCTGCGGGCCTTGCGAGCCCGGCGCCCGGACTGCGCTCTTTCATCTGGAACGCCAAGCCCGCGACCATCCCGATGACGCGGCAGTCCGGGACGCGTTGGCCCGTCACCGGGCATGGCTGATTCCCGGCCACGCCGGCCCGCCTGCTGAACCTCGACCGCGCCTACACGCACGCGCTGGACCTGCGGCCGCGCGGCGAGTTCGCCGGCCTTCCACGAGGGAAGCAGACCCTCGCGGGCACGGAATTCGACGTGCGTGGCCTAGCGCAACTCGACCACCGTGCCAGCGTGCCCGGCGCGCCGGGACCGTTTCATCCGGTCGCCGTCATCCAGGTTGGGTTGCGCTGCCGGGCCCTGCACTTCCTCCAGGCTACCATGGACGACCCGCTGGTGGACGAGGCTGTGGTGGTCCGGTGGCTCGTGCATTACGCCAATGGCTCCGCCCGAGAATGGCCGGTGGTCTATGGGCGGCATGTGCGCGATCTCTGGTGGCGGCCGGGCCGTGAGCCGCTCGACGCCTCCGAAGCACTCCTCGCCTGGCGCGGCAGGGCGGCCATTGGCGACCTGTCCGGCACCGATGGCGTCCGCCTCTTCAAGGCGACCTGGACGAATCCGCAGCCGGATCTCGAGGTCGCGCGGATTGAGTTCCGCGTGGGGGAAACCTCGATGAAACCGCTGGTGGTCGGGGCTACGGCGGAGTGAGGCCGGTCCGGGGTGGACGGCGGCGAACGTCCCCGAAACGCGGTCGGTCGTGGGTTCCGTGAAACCTACCCTCTGCGGCCTCCCGGCAGCCGGGTGATTTCCACAGATTTTTGTAAGAAAACCCGGCGGCGCCACGATGGCTCTCTTGGATGCTGAACATTCAAGAACCCGTACGCATGAAAACCGCGACCCACCTCCTCGCCTGTCTGAGCCTCGCCGTCCTGTCCACCGCTGCCGCCCATGCGCAGTTGGGGTACGGCAATTATCCGTACGGGACATTCATGGCCGAGCACAGCGGCCGGATGCTGATCGGTTATGACGAGGCCGGATCCCCGATCCTCCGCGATTATGGCAGGGCCGACGCGGCCGGAGGCCGGGGCAAACCCCAGGTGAGCGGCCTGTCTCAGGCAACCTGGACTTACGCGAACCCGGCTGGGGGAGGCTACGTGGTGACCCTCGACGTCCCGAACGCCGCCCTCCACTCCTACATCCTGGCTCCGCCGGAGTTTCACATGCTGTATCAGGGCAATCTTTTCGGCACGACCGGTGGGGGCGGATATGTCTGGGTCGGCTTTCAGGACGCCATCACCGTCTCCGGCCCGCCGCTGGCGGCGGGCCAGACGATCCCGATCACCCTGCGCGCGCACCTCGATGGCACCTTGGCCCCGGGCAACGGGGTGTACACGCCCAGCATCTACAACTTCGGTGAGGTGAAATTCAACGTGGCCCTCCGGGGGAAGAATGGGACGCAGGGCTTTGGAATTTACGAAGGGCACGTGGACATTCACTTCGTGGGCGCGGTTGGTGACGGCACGGGACCGTTGACGGTGGACCAGGACTTCCTGCTAAGAGTCTGTCGGACTTTTTTCGAGAAAAGTTGGCGGCGGATTGAACGGGAGCGCGGTGAGAACAATCCATCCCGCGACATGGCCCCTCGCTTCAAGAACACCGACCGTCACACCCCGATGCTCCTGCC
>Ga0209381_1001655_pt1 | contig 33814 bp, 29 predicted proteins | sample DewCreD2012metaG_FD_184111 | JGI IMG/M metagenome (GOLD analysis project Ga0209381, IMG submission 184111) | Hot spring sediment bacterial and archeal communities from British Columbia, Canada, to study Microbial Dark Matter (Phase II) - Dewar... ... | reverse complement strand
AACCCGAAGATTGAAGTCTTAATGCCCTGACGGGCATTTATTGATTCTGACACTACCTGACGCGCTATGCGGGCATCCTGCTGCTGATCTGTCTTAATGCCCTGACGGGCATTTATTGATTCTGACTTTGAGCGGGGTTGCGGAAGAGTGCCACGCCATCGGTCTTAATGCCCTGACGGGCATTTATTGATTCTGACTCCCCCGTCAGTTTCGTCAGCCACTCTCCAACAAATTCGGGTCTTAATGCCCTGACGGGCATTTATTGATTCTGACTTTCAAATGCGCGTGACTTAATTGAACACTTTTCTGAAGTCTTAATGCCCTGACGGGCATTTATTGATTCTGACCCTGTTTTTCGCCTGCAAAAAACTGGCGAATGGGTGAACAGAACCTGCGGCATTATACCGCATAAATTCCGAATTTTCATCCAAAACCTGCGCTGTTTGCCAAATTGACAATCCGAATCGCTGTGTGCGTACCCCCCTGCTGAAAACGGGCAAAACCGGGCGAATCGGGCGGGGGGGTACGCGGCGGTCGAGGAAGGCGCGTTCGAGCAGGTTCATACGAGCGTTCCTCCCTATTTCGCCAGCGGAATCTGGATGAAGAACGTACTGCCCGGCAGTTTTTCCTCGTCGTAACCGGGGCTTTCCACCCAAATTTTCCCCTGATGCGCCCGCACGATGCCCGCCGCAATGGCAAGACCCAAGCCCGGTCCGCCGCCCTTGAACTTGGTCCTGCCCGAGGAGTGCAGTTCCACCTTGCCCACCTGGTAGAGTTTCTCGAAGATCATCTCCTTGTCCGCGTCGTTGATGCCGATGCCGGTATCGCGGACGCGGATTTCGCACAGGTCGCCGCGTTCACTGCTCACCACCGAGGCGCTGATGGAAATCGAGCCGCCGTCGGGCGTGAACTTGATGGCGTTGACCACCACGTTGTCCAGCGCCTTGAGCAGGAGTTCCGAATCCGCCCGCAGGGGAGGCAAATCATTGATGGCAGGATCAAGTTCGAGCGTGAGACGACGCGCCTGCAGGTCTGCGGCATAGTCCTTCTGGATGAGGCGCAGGAGCGTCCCGAGGGTCACCTTCTCGAAATGCGGGTTCAACACCTGATTTTCGAGCCGCGCCACGTCGAGCATACTGTTGACCACCTGATGCAGGCGGTCGGTGCCTTGCAGCACGCCGTCCATGGCGAGTTTCAGCGTGGGGTCGTTTTGGATGGCAGCGGCGGCTTTGAGCATACCCATGTAACCTTTGATGACGGTGAGAGGGGTGCGCAGTTCGTGCGCCGCCACCTGGATGAAATCGCTTTTGTTCTTGTCGAGTTTTTCGAGGCGGCTGACGACCTTGTTGAGCTCGTCCACGCGCTGTTCCACCATGCGCTCGAGCATTTGATTGAAGCGGTTCAGGTCGTCGTACAAGCGGGCATTGTCGAGGGCGATGGACGCCTGCACGGCAAAGGTGTTGGCAAGCAGCACTTCATCGGAGTTGAAGGCGTCCGGCTCGGCGCGGCTCATGGTCAGCAAACCGACGACCTTGTTCTTGGCAAACAGCGGAACGCCCAGCCAGGAGCGGTCGAGCGTCAGCCATTCGGGCTGTTTCCAGCCGTTCACGGCTTTCACATCGGCGATGAGCAGGTGTTCGCCCCGCCGCGCGATGGCATGATAGAGATTCCTGCCCTCCGCCTCGTAAAACAGGTCTTCAACCGGCACATATTGGGGCAGACCGACATGCCCGCGCAGGCGCGGTTCGCCGTTGACATCCTCCAAAAAGAGCGCGCAGCGCTCGACCGGGATGATTTGAGTCAACTGGGCGACGATCTGCTGCGGCACTTCCGCCTCGGTGGAGAGGGACGACAACTGCCGCGAGGCGCGGCTGAGCGCCTCCGCCGCGCGGCGGCGCGCCTGTTCGCTCGAATAGAGTTTGGCGTTTTCCGCCGCGATGCTTTCGGCAAATTCCTTGGCGATTGCCAGTTCCTGCGCGCGTTCGCGCGCCTCCGCCAGCAGCTGCTCCACCTGCTTCTGCGCCTGTTCCCTCTGCGAAACCAGCATCGTGCGCAGCAGGGCGCTGCTCACCAGGTTGCGGATGCGGACGTATACCTCCCAGTCCGCCGGTCCCATTTCCACCCACATGAAGCCGAAGCGGTTCTTTGCCAGCGTAAGGGGCATGACGACGGCGGTGTAACGGTGGTCGGCGGGAGTCTTGCCGCGCGGCACGAGTTGACCGGTGCCCAGGGCAACCGGCTTGTGCGGCACTTCGAATTTTGCGTTCTCGTATTGGAAGAGCAGGCGGTAACTTTCCGGCGCGGGCGCGGTGATGGATTGCGGCGCGCTCACGTCGCTGTAGAACATCACATACCAGCGCTCGATACCCATTTCGGGGAAGTGCTTCGAGATTGCCGCGCCGATCTCGTCAATGCTCATGGCGGGCGCCATCGAAAAACTGAAGTTCTGCAGCAGTTCCTCCTGCTGTTCCAGCGCCAGGCGTTGATACGCCTGCCAGCGCTGGGCAAGTTCGCTGGTGAGCAGACGCGCCTGCTGAAAGAGATTCTCCGCATGTAACATCACCATCGGGTTGGTGATTCCGCCCAGGGCATACTTGCGCATCATCGAAAGGACGTTATGCCAGATGAGCGGCGGCAGGTTCTGTCCCTGCATCACCTCGATCATGGCGTTGATGGTCTTCAAAAAATCGTCGCTGGTCGCCTTTTCGTGCAATGCCAGCAAAAAGGCATCCCAGGCGCGCCCAAAGACCTGACGGTACTGCGGCAGGGCGGGGTCCTGTGCGGTGACGCCGGCTGAATTCAGCAGAGCGCGCATGGCGGCTTCGCGTTTGTTTTCCAGTTTGCCGGTCTTGGCAACCTCGCGCGGAGGCACCGCCGCCTGACGGACGTTCTCCGGCAGACAGCCGCACGACCAGCGCACGAGCAATTGGGTGGGCGTCACCACCTGCCGCTGGACGGTGTTCCCGCGAATGCGGTTGACCAGCGTTTGCAGGGCATTCTTCCCCGCCGTGTAAAACGACTGCCGCACCGTGGTCAGCGGCACGCCCAACGCCTGCGCCTCGCGCTGGTCGTCGAAGCCGGTCACAGCCACGTCGTCCGGCACGCGCACGCCGCGCTGCTGCAGCGCCTCCAGCGCCCCAAACGCCATGCGGTCGTTTGCCGCCGCCACCGCCTGAAACCGAACGCCGCGCTCTTCCAGCAAAATTCGCACCGCTTCGCGTCCGCTCTCCGGCGTGAAGTCGCCGTCCACCACCAGTCTTTCGTCGAAGCGCAGGTTGTGCGCCTTGAGTTCATCGCGGTATGCCTGAAAACGCTGGTCGGCATCAATCTGCCCTGCCAGCCCGCGGATGAACGCGATGCGCTTGTAACCGTGATGCTCGATCAAATGGCGGATGAGCGCGCTCATTCCCTGCACATTGTCGGGGATGAACATCGTCGCCCCCGCCAGCGGCACCGACTGAGTCACCATGGGGATGCTTCCGTAGAAAGCGCGGAACGTTTCAAGGTCTTTCTCGCTCACGCCGTGCGCCACATCGGCGGTCAACAAAAGACCCTGAAACTGCGCCGGCGCTGCCAAGTCATACAAACCGAAGGAGGGCTTCGAGCCGCCGTTTGGAGTGGGCGAAAGTTTTCCCCCGATGAAATGCACCAGATTGACGTTCAATTCCTGCGCCGCATCGGTCACCCCCGCGAGAAACTGCGCTCCCCAGGCGCGACCCACCTGTGAAGCAAAAACGCCGATTGTGATTCTTGAGGATGAAGACATGAAGATGCGGCTCCCGGAAGGATGCGAAAATTATATCCGCAAACCACCCAACAAGGATGAAAGAAGAATGACAATTCGATATTTGATTTCGACGCGCATCCCTCCTCACCGGCGCTTGCTCCTGTTTCCCCAACCTTTTCTCCCCGACGCCTCACCGCGCGAGTGTCCGCGCAAAGTTTGTCAATGCCCGCCCGACGACAAGCCGTCGGGCTATCATCACAAAGTCCGCTCCCCTAAAGGGCGCTTCGCGAAAGCGGACTAGTCCCGCCTTGGCGGGACTTCGTACGAATAGCACGGGGGTTCATCCCCGTGCGGAGCGCCTGACATGGTTTGCGTGCACACCCGCGCAAAGATGGTTACGCCCCGCCGGCTTCATCGGGGTACAATTGGGGAAATCAAAAGGAAACCATCTATGGGCAAGTTCACCGGCTATCGTTGTTCCATCTGCGGCGCGGAATACGCCCCCGCTCAAATCACCTACACCTGCCCGCAAGACGGCGGGAACCTCGACGTGGTACTCGACTACAACGCCATCCGCAACAAATACCGCCCCGAAGACCTCTTCTCCCGGCACGACCCGTCCCTCTGGCGCTACTCGCCGCTCATCCCCGTCCCTGCCCCTCAGGGCGAAGCGACTCCTCTCCACGCCGCCGGCGGGACGCCGGTCTTTCAACTGACCTCCCTCGCCGCCAAACTCGACCTCCAAAACCTGTGGCTCAAGGACGAATCGCGCAACCCGACGGCATCCTTCAAAGACCGCGCCTCTGCCATTGTGGTGGCGCGCGCGCGCGAAATCAAAGCCAGGGTGGTGGTGACGGCTTCCACCGGCAACGCCGGTGCGGCGCTGGCGGGCATGGCAGCCGCGGCGGGACAGAAAGCCGTCATCTTCGCCCCCAAATCTGCTCCACAGGCGAAAGTGGCGCAGCTGCTCATCTTCGGCGCCAAAGTCATTCTGGTGGACGGCACCTACGACGACGCCTTCGACCTCACCATCCAATGCGCCAATGAGTTCGGCTGGTATTGCCGCAACACGGGCTACAATCCCTTCACGGCAGAGGGCAAGAAGACCGCCGCCTTCGAAATCTGGGAATGGTGGCATGGGGTGCATCCCGAATTTCATAAACGCATCGGCGAAGGTGTGGATCACAATCCGCTGACGGTCTTCGTCTCGGTGGGTGACGGCAACATCATCTCCGGTCTTCACAAGGGCTTCAAAGACCTGTTCCAACTGGGCTGGCTGACGCGCATGCCGCGCATCATCGGCGTGCAGGCAGAAGGCTCTGCCGCGATTGCCAACGCCTTTCACGGGAACACCGAGACCATCACCCCCGTCTCTGCAAAGACCATCGCCGATTCCATCTCGGTGGACCTGCCGCGCGACGGCGTGAGAGCGATCCGCGCCGCAAAGGAAACCGGCGGCACCTACATCACCGTCTCGGATGAGGACATCCTTCGCGCCATTGCGGAACTGGGCCGCGTTGGCATCTTTGCCGAACCGGCCGGGGCGGCGGCGTATGCCGGGCTGGTGAAAGCGGCAGGCTCCGGCGTGGTCGGAGGCGAAGACCCCATCCTGGTGCTGAATACCGGCAGCGGACTCAAGGATGTCCGCGCCGCGATGCAGGCAGTGACGGAAGCACCCGTCATCGAACCAACTCTGGAGGCAGTCCGAAAGTTGCTATGAGCGAATCGAATCAATGGTCGCCGACGTTTCGTTATGTGGCAGGCATTTTACTGTTTGCCGCCTTTGTCGCCTTTACATTTTACGCGGGCGAAGCCGTGCGCAATTTTGTGATTGCCGGCTTTGTGGCATATCTCCTGAACCCCGCGGTGGATTTTCTGCGCGCACGCTTCAACATGAAGCACCCGGCGGCGGTGAACATGGTGTTCTTCTCCGCTTTGATTTTGCTGGTGGGTGTGCCAGCTGCCATGACGCCCATCTTTTATGACGAAATGCGCATCGTTGTGGAAGACCTGCTCGACCTCTCGCGCCAGGTAGCCGCCACCCTTTCAAGACCGGTGTACTTTGGAAGCCTTGTCTTTCACTTGGAAGGCTGGGGGCGCAGTCTGGCGGAGTTGGAAAACGCCTTTCTAACCCCCCTGCCCGAAGAATTCCTCTCCCTGCTCGAAACCACCTCGGTGGGCGTGCTGTGGTTTCTCGTCATCATCGTCACCGTCTATTTACTGCTGATGCACTGGCACGAGATGCGCGTCAATCTCTTTTCCTTCGTCCTGCCTCCCTATCGCGCAGAAGTGGACGAACTCTACCGCCGCGTCAAAAACATTTGGATGGCATACCTGCGCGGTCAAATCGTGCTGATGCTGGTGGTGGGCGTCATCTTCACTGTCGTCTGGCTCATCATGGGCATCCCCGGCGCGCTCGTGCTGGGCATGGTGGCGGGCTTGTTCACCCTCGTGCCGGATGTCGGTCCGTTCCTGGCGGTGCTTCTCGCGGCGGGCGTGGCGCTGCTCGAAGGCTCCACTTGGATTCCGCTTTCCAACTTTTGGGTGGCGGGCATTGTGGTGGCGGTGTACCTTGTGCTGATCAGCATCAAAAACGTCTTCCTCCGCCCGCTGATTATGGGACGCAGTGTCCACATGAACGAGGGTGTGGTCTTCATCATCATCATCGTTGCCACCATCCTGGAGGGCATTCTGGGTGCGCTGCTGGTCGTGCCGGTGGTTGCCTCGCTGACCATCATCATCCGCTACCTGCGCCGCAAAATTCTGGGACTGCCCGCCTTTGCCGAGGACGACGGCGCGCAGTTTGTCGCCCCGCCCGAAAAGACCAGCCCGCCCAAACGCGGACGTCTCAAACTCCGCAAGGCAAAGGGACAATGATCCCGCCTCATCCCTGACTGGCGCCTGCTCCGCCCTCAGGGAGCGCTTCTCCGCCCAAACCGAATCCTGCTCAAAGAAGACATGAAAATCACCTACTCCATCATCGCTCCCATTTACAACGAAAAAGACAACCTCCCCGAACTTCACCGCCGCGTCAGCGAAGTGATGAAAACCTTGGGGCAGCCCTGGGAACTCATCCTCGTGGACGATGGCTCCAGCGACGGCTCGACCGAACTCATCCGCGAACTCGCCAGACAGGATGAACACGTCCGCCCGGTCATCTTCGCACGCAACTTCGGGCATCAACTGGCGGTGACCGCCGGGCTCGATTATTCGCGCGGCGAGGCGGTTGTCATCATTGACGCCGATTTGCAAGACCCGCCCGAACTCATCCCCCAAATGGCGGAAAAATGGAAGGAAGGCTACGAGGTGGTGTACGCCGTCCGCGCCGAACGCGAGGGCGAATCGTGGTTCAAGTTGTGGACCGCCTCGTTGTTCTACCGTCTCATCTACCGCATCACCGACGTGAAAATCCCGCTCGATGCCGGCGACTTCCGCCTGATGGACCGCAAGGTGGTGAACGTGATGAACTCCATGCGCGAGCGGCACCGCTTTTTGCGCGGCATGTCGGCATGGGTGGGCTTCAAGCAGATCGGCATCGAGTACAAACGTGCCGCCCGCAAAGCCGGCGAGACGAAATACCCCTTCCGCAAGATGTTCCGTCTGGCGCTCAATGCCATTACCAGTTTTTCCTACTTCCCCTTGCAGGTCGCCACGTTCTTTGGTTTCTTCTCGGCGGGGATTGCCATCCTTGCCATTCCGGTGGTCATTTACCTCCGCGCCAGCGGCTCGCAGGCGTTCTTTGGTCAGGCAACCACGCTCATCGCCGTGTTGTTCCTCGGCGGCGTACAGTTGATTTCGCTGGGCATCCTCGGCGAGTACATCGGTCGTCTCTACGATGAAGCCAAAGGCAGACCGCTCTACATCGTCCGCGAAGCGCCGGAGGAGAAGTAGGGGGTAATCAGTAATCAGTGATCAGTAATCAGTGATCAGTGATCAGTGATCAGTGAGCGGGGCGGAGGAGCGCCTTCCATTCCGCGAAGCGCGCACGTCCCTCCGCCGAAAGCAGCAGCGTCATGCCGAAGATGATGAGGACATTGGTGATGAAGAAGAAGACCACCTCCTCCAGCGGCAGGATGCCGAAGAAGAGGATGCCTGTGGTCTGAGACGGGGAGATGGACCACGTGGTCTCTTTGAGCGCGAGGATGTCCATCAGCGAGAGGTACGTCCCAGGGACGAGGATGCTCCAGAAGACCAGTTTACGGCGATGCCAGAGGATGTCCGCGCCGAAGAGCAGCTGCGGGAGAATCGCAGGCAATGCCCAGAAGAGGGTGATGGAGAGGTAGGTCCATTTCATGTCGCCGAAGAAGAAAAGGGCGGTGAAGAGGAGCCAGAGTAATACAAGTACACACGCAGACAGGTACACAAGTAATTTGTTGGGTTTGAACTCTTGCATGGGCGGCGAGATGCGGCGCGCCAGAAACCACCACCACAAGCCTGAAAGAATCGTTTCGAGGACGAAGAAGGTGTATTCTTCAATCGGCACGTAGCCGAGGACAATGCCCGTCACGAGGCTGGGGTTGTAGTACCAGACGCCCGTGGCAACGAGGTAGTTGTCCCAGGGGGTGGTGTAGGCAACGGCGAGAAAGACGTGGACGGCGATTGCAGTCCACACGGCGCGCGGGTTGACCCTCACCCCAGCCCGTTCCCCGTCTGCGCGAGGGAGCAGGTAGTGGATACCGAGGAGGACAAGGATGGGGAGGACGAGGAAGCGGAGGAGGAAGCCGAAGTAAGTCATTAGTCTTATAGTCTTATAGTCTCGTAGTCTTTGGTCTTATAGTTGCTTTGTTGCAATCTTTCAAAAAAGGTCTCTGCGCATTTTGCGCTCTCTAGCGCAAGCGGGCGTTAGGGAACGCCCAGTACGCCCTTAAGCACATGTTTGTAAAGAGCATTCGATGGTTTCAAGGCTTGGGGTGTACTCGCATGAGGACCCCGGGGCGCGGTTCGAGGGTGGCGCCCATGTGGGGGTGGATGGGATGATTGGTAAATTGAAATTGGTAATTGCGTAAGAGGTGCGAAAGGACAATTCGCGCCTCTGCCTGACCGAACGCCGCGCCGATGCACGCCCGCGGTCCGCCGCCGAAGGGGATGTAGGAGAAGGGCGGGGTCTTCCGTCCGTGGGCGAAGCGTTCGGGGCAGAAGGAATCAGGGTTCTCCCAGATTTCGGGGTCGCGGTGGGTGAGGTAAATGGAGTAGAACATGCGCTCGCCTGCAGGGACTTTGCCCTCGCCGAAGTCCATTTCTTCCGCGACGCGGCGGTTGCCGATGTGAATGGGCGGGTACAGCCGCAGGCTCTCCTTGATGACCTGATCGAGCAGAGGCGATTTGTCCGACGCGTCGAGCTCTTCGATCAGGCGTTGGTGAATGTCCGGGTGTTCACCGAGCAAGGCGAAGGTCCAGGCGAGAAGCGCAGTGGAGGTGTCGTGTCCTGCAATGAGCATGGTCAGCATCTGGTCGCGGATGAGGTCGTCGGTGAGTCCCGCGTCAATCAGGTGTTGGAGGAGGTCGTTGGTCGTTGGTAATTGGGGATTAGTAATTGGTAATTGGGGATTGGTAATTGAAGCGCGGCGGGAGGCGATGATTTTGTAGAGGTAGTCGTCGAGCGCGCGCAGATGCTTGTTGTAGCCAGGGCGCGGAATCTTGCGCCAGAGAATCCACGCGCCAGGCGAGATGTATTCGATGGCTTTGAGGATGGGCGTCCAGATGCGCGGCAGGTCGTCCCAGGCGTCTTTGCTGAAGAGCGCCTGCATGATGATGAGCAGGGCGATCTTGCGGCTTTCGACCAGCATGTCCACGATTTGACCATTCTTCCATTGCGATGCGACGCGGTCTGTCTGGCGAATCATCATGTCGGTGTAGGCGGGCAGACGTGAAGGGTGAAGCGGCGGCTCCATCAACGCGCGGTAGCGGTCGTGTTCTTCGCCGTCCACGATGAGGACGCCGCGGCGGAGCAGGTCGGTGACGGGGTCGGTGTTGCGCCACAGGACTTTCTCGCGCTCGGTGACGAGGACCTTGCGGTTCGCTTCGGGACCGAAGACCACATACGGACGAAAGCCCGGCAGGGGAATTTGAAAGAAGCGCCCGACGTGCTGTGCCATGACCTTGAGCGGTCCGAGCGGGGAACGTTCTTTGAGCAGGGCGAGCAGGGCGGCGCGTCCGAGGGAGGGAGTGATGGGTTTCATACTATAGGTTTGCAGGTTTGAAGGTTATAGGTCGAAGGTCGAAAGTCGAAAGTCAGTGCGGACGTTAGAGAACGTCCGCTACGCGGAGGATACAAGGGGTTCATTTGAGAAATTCCACCACTGCCTGCATGAACTCGGCGGGGCATTCCTCGTGCGGGACATGCCCGCATCGGGGGATGACGGCGAGTTGGGCGTTGGGCAATTCGTCTGCAAGGCGAAGCGATTGCTCGGTGGGGACGATGCGGTCGTCGTCGCCTGTGATGACGAGAATGGGCAGGTCGAATTCGTCGAGGCGTTCGGCGAGTCCGCTTTCGCGGCTGGCGAGGGTTAATTCCCAGAGCGCCTTGTCCCAGTCCGCGAGGCGAAGCGGCTTTTTGTAGCCCTCCAGGATTTCGGGCGTAATCTTCGAGGGGTCGTGCCAGGCGAGTTCGATGAGTTCGGGTCCGCGCGTTTGGATTTGACGCGCAAACAGCGGACCGAGATGACGCATCTGCGGCGTGCGGAGCAGCGGACGAATCCACGCAGGCGCGCCGTCTCCGGCGTAGACGGCAGGGTCAACCAAAATCAGGCTTTGCACGCGCTGAGGGTATTTCAGCGCGGTGAGCATGGCGATGGTCCCGCCCGCCGAGTTGCCGACGAGAATCGCCCGTTCGACGCCGAGTGCATCCATCAAGCCGATAACCAGTTCGACCTGCGCGCCCTGACTGTAGGGATTTTCGCCCTCCCAAGTGAGCGGGCGTTCAGTGAGACCGAAGGCGGGACGGTCATAGGCAATGACCGTGCCGTATTGCGAGAGCGGTTGGGTCACCTCGCGCCACGAGAACAGGCTGGCGCCAAAGCCGTGCAAAAGGATGAAGGTCGGTTCGCCCTGCCCGTAGCGTTTGTAGTGAATGTCAATGCCGTTGACTTCGATGAAGCGGCTGTCGGGGTCGGTGAGTTCCCCCACAGGGACGGTGTTTTCCAGCGGCGGCACGGGGACGAGGAAGGGACCGACGAGAAGAAGCAGGAGGAGGGCGGCGAGGAGGATGAGGAGAGGGCGTTTGAGTTTCATGGTCTGGTAGTCGGGTAGTCTGGAGTCTGATAGTCGAAGGTCGAAGGTCAAAAGTCAGCGCGACCTTTGACTTTCGACTTTCGACATGGCATAAGCCGCCAATGTTCGCTCTTTATCGCGCTCGATGATGGGGCGTTCGGGGTAGCCTTTCACTTTGATGCCCTTCTCCCAGGGCGCATGGATGTCCTTTGCATTCAGCCCGCGCAATTCGGGCACCCACTTGCGGATGTAGTCACCGTGCGGGTCGAACTTCATGCTTTGCAACACGGGGTTGAAGATGCGGAAATACGGCGCGGCGTCGGTGCCTGTGCCTGCCGTCCACTGCCAGCCGCCGTTGTTGGGGGCGATGTCGCCGTCGAGCAGGTTTTGCATGAACCAGGCTTCGCCCCAGCGCCAGTCAATCAGCAAATCCTTGACGAGGTACGAGGCGACGATCATCCGCGCGCGGTTGTGCATCCAGCCTGTGGACAGCAGTTGACGCATCGCCGCATCCACCACAGGGACGCCTGTCTCGCCCCTCTTCCACGCTTCGAACTCTGACGCCTCGTTCCGCCAGGGGATGTTGGCAAGGGCGGGGTTGAAGGCGGTGTTTGCAACGTGAGGAAAGTGATAGAGGATCTGGATGTAGAACTCGCGCCAGATGAGTTCGTTCAACCAGGTTGAGTTGCCAAGAGAAAGATGGTGTTGGTTGGCGGTAATTGGTAATTGGTAATTAAGGGCGGCGTGAACGGCGTGGCGGAGGGAGACCATGCCGAAGCGGATGTAGGGAGAGAGTTGCGAGGTGCCGTCGAGGTCGAGGCGGTTGCGAAAATCATGGTAATTGGTAATTGGTAATTGAGCAAAGCGCTCGAGGCGATGTAACGCTTCCTGCTCGCCAGCCGGGAAGCCAGGTGGAAATCCCTACGGCGGGAGGGGTTCGGTGCGAATCCCTGCGGGGGTGGGGACGTGTTTCGGCGCGGGGAGCAGATGAATTTCCGCCAGTAGGGATTTCCACGCTTTGGAATAGGGCGTGTACACCGTGTAGGGTTTGCCGTCCGCTTTTTTGACGAATTCGGGGTGATGGACGGTTTGTCCGTGAACGAGTTGAAGAGGGAGGTGATGGGCAATTTCGGCATCGCGGCGGCGGGCGTAGGGGGTGAAATCCGCTTCGGCGAAGATGGCGGAGGCGTTGGTCTCGGCGAGGAGAGAGCGAAGAACTTCGAGGGGTTTGCCGCTGCGAATGACGAGATACGAATTGCGAACACGGAGGTCGCGGTCGAGAGCGTGGAGTCCCTCGTAGAGGAAGTCCCGCCGGCGGAGGGAAGAGGATGAAAAGGCTGGGTCGAGGATGAAGACAGGGAGGACCTCACCCGCCTTGCCCTGAGTTTGATCGAAGGGCTCGAGCGCGGCGTGAAGTGCAGGATTGTCATTCAGACGCAGGTCGCGGCGAATCCACCAAAGGGAGGTCATGTTGTGTAAAGCCCCGGGAGCGGTACTTTTCCAGGAAACAACTGATGAAGGACCTCCAACACTTGAAAGGCTGTATCCGCTTCAAAGGTGTAGAAGCCTTCGTACATGCGCGGCTCACCAGCCAGGCGTTCCTCGGGAGTGAGCTCTTCGGCAAGCAGGGTGGCGCTCAAGCCGGGACCATAGGCGAGTACATACCAGTAATGTTCGAGCGGCGTGGCAGTGGTATCCACATAAACGGTGTTGGGAAGTTCAGGCAATTGGACATCTGGCACGCCATACAGCCACAACCCTCGGGAGGATTGCGCTACCAGTCTGTAACGCTCCATTTGGGGCGCCAGCCGCGAGAAGTACTGAAACGAGACATGCGTCTCTGAGACGCCTGGGCTGGAGACAATCAAGTCTTCAATCATGTGACTGATTTCAATCATTCCGTCCACAGTGAAGATGTAGCGAAAGGTCAACCGCTGGAGGTCGGAGGGGGATGTGCGGCGGAGGAGCGCCTCCGTCCGCGGCGGGTAGAGCGGAAGCATCCGCCGATAGAAATTACCGAGAATATCTTTGTTCATGGTTAGTCACTCGCAGAGATGTGCGCCGGCGCAACGGACTGTTCCCGCAAAGCGGCGGCGATGGGATGGTTGTAAATTTTCACGACGACATAGACGGTTACGCTGAGCATGAGGACTGCGCCAAACGCGCCAGGCGCCCATGTGCCGACCTGCTGGAGCAAAGCGCCGCCGAGGACAGGAGCGATGATGCGCGTGGCGGACTCGACGGAGGCGGACAACCCCAAAATGCCGCCCACTTCCTGCGGCGTGACGGCTTTTGTCAGCGTGCTGGAGAGCAGAGTATTCAGCGTCCCGCCCGAGATGGCAGTGGGCGTCAGCACCACCAACAGCCAAAAGACCGACGGCGTCAGCGCCCAGCCGAGCAGGGAAACCGCCATGAGTGCGACGGAAACAGCGATGAGAACGTCTTCACGGAAGCGGCTCGTAAGGCGTCCAACGAGGAAGTTCATAGTTTTCCGTATTCTTTTGCCACAGATTTCCACTGATTTTTTTATTCCGTGTAAATCCGTGAAATTCGTGGCTGGATTTTGAGTCTTTTCCGCTTTTACAGCCGCGGGATCAAAACGGGCGTGTTCTTCTTGTATTCTTCGTACTCCGCCTGCCCGCCCCATTTCGCGTCGGCTTTCTTTTCGAGCAGGGGGATGCCGCTGACGCGGGTGAGGAGCAAAGCCACGAACAGCGGCGAGATCATGGCGACCCACTGCCAGCCTTGCAGGATCGGGACGGCGATGATGGCGACGCCCATCCACAGGAGTATCTCGCCGAAGTAGTTGGGATGCCGCGAGCGCGACCATAGTCCTGTGCGGATGAACTTGCCCTTGTTGGCGGGGTCGGCGTTGAAGCGGCTCTTCTGCGCGTCGGCAATGACTTCGATGGCGAAGCCGATGAGCCACACCAGCGCGCCGCCGATGGCGAAGGCGTCCAGGTCTTTGCGTGTTGTGGAGGTGATGGTCACCAGCGCCGCTGCGGCAGTAAGCGTGACCCACAGCCCTTGGATCGTCCACACGTTGAGGAAGCGCAGAAAGTTCGGCTTGATCTCGTCGAAGCGGTCATCCCTGCCCGCCTTGCGGATGCGGCTGAAGAGGAACGCCCCGAGCCGCACCGCCCAGACGATGACCAGCGCCGCCACAAGAATCGAACGCGCATCCAGCGGAACGGTGTAGCGGCTATAGCAAAGCGCAACGCCCGTTACAGCGATGTAAGTGACGCTGCCCGTGAGGTCGAAGAACTTTTCGGTCTGGAGGAGGTAGGCGGGGATGAACGCCAACCACTGGATAAGGAACGCCAGCGCGACCACAAGCGCGAAGACGGGGGTTCCGCCAAGCGCCGCGCCGCTCTGACCTCCCGCCAGCGCGACGAGGAAGCCGATGAAGACCAAGGTTGGAAATATGACAAGCGAGGAGCGGTCTGTTGATTTCATGTTTTCCATTTTGCGTTGCGTAGTCGGCGTTCTCTTGCGCCGACGGACACGTTAGAAAACGTGTCCTACGCATGTAGTTTGGCAATCTCCTCCGCCAGCCAACGTTTGATGGGTTCGCCCGCGCCGTTGATGTGACGGTCCACCGCTTCGGCATAACTTTGCATGAAGTGGATGAGTTCGGAGACGGGACGGTTGTGTGCCTGCATGAGCGTCTTGAGCCATTCCATCTCGCCGGAGACGTAGTCCATGTCGCCGAGTTGCAGGGCGGCGGCGATGTTGTCGCCGAGATACTGGATGCTCGATTCCAATCCGCTGGGGCTGACGGCAAGGGGCGGGACGAGTTGTTTGAGCGTCAGTTCGATTTTGGCGCGGTGCGCGGTGAAGAATTGATGCGCGGCGAGATGCGCTTCTGAGACCCTCAAGGTCTCCGAAATTTTTAGGGTCTTTGACTGAAGCAATCGTTCCGCTTCGAGTGCGGAGGCTTCGATGGTCTCGCCGAGAAACTGCGCGGGGATTTTCTCCCTCAGCGAGGGGTGCAGGTTGAAGATGCGCCCCCCATACGCCACGCGGACGTTCTGCGCGGCGAGGGTCTGCGCGGCAAGTTGCAGCGACGCAGCGGTGACAAGTGTCTGCGCGACGAGGATGACCAGGTCGGCGCGGACGGTTTGGGCGGTTTCAGCGAAGCGGTCGTTGGGGACGTTCGCGCCGAGGTAGATGACATGCCATCCGCGGCGGCGCAGGAGCAGGGCAAGGAGCAGAGGCGTGAAAGCGTGCCACTCCTCCGCCACACAGCCGATGAGCGCCGTCCCTTCGCGGGTGGGCGCGGGCGCGGCGCTGAGCAGGGCGTCGAGGCGGCGCATGGCGAGAGCGGATGCAAAATGTTCCTGCTGGACGCTCAATTTGTTCTCGTACCAAAGTTCCCCGATTTCAGCCAAGCCTTTTTGGAGCAGGTCCGTGCACACGGCTTCGACAGGGAAGAGCGAGAATGCCTGGTTGAGAATTTGCTCGGCGGCGAGTTCGTCGAATTCCCTGCACGCCTGAATCCAGTCCGCGCGCAGAGAGATGAGCGTTGAAGCGGGAGAAGGAACTGCCAAAGGGGAGGCGGAAGCCGAAGGGGCAAATCCAGCCAGGGGGTCCGAACCAGAAGCGAGTTGTTCGTTCCACAAGTCCACGGCGCGGGAGATGGAAAGTCCCTCCGCCTGACGCGCCATCAACCATTTGATCGTCGCAATGTCGTAGTCCGAGTACAGACGATGTCCGCCTGGCGTGCGCTGAGGGTTGGGAAGCCCGTAGCGGCGCTCCCAGGCGCGCAGGGTGTCGGCGGCGATGCCGGTCTTGTTGAGGACAACCTTGATGTTATAGGTGGGGGTCTGGCTGAGCATGTGGACTCCTGTCGAAAGTCAAAGGTGCAGTTCGAACGTTGCAAGTCAAAGGTCACACGCGAACGTTCTGCAAAAGTTTTGCACTGCTATTGTACCTCTGCCGTTTGCGAAAGGAGTTTCTCCGACTCTCGGCTTTCGACTCTCTGACCTTTGACCTCTTTCAGGATTCGCTCGGTCGTCAGTTTTGCCGAAAGCAGGACGATGGGCAGACCCGTGCCAGGGTGGGTGGACGCGCCCGCAAAGTAGAGATTTTTGTATCTGGCGTGACGATTATGCGGGCGGAGGTAGCCCACCTGCCAGAAGTTGTGACTCAGCCCGAATGCCGCGCCTTTCTCCAGGTTGAAGCGGTCTTTCCAGACTTTGGGCTGGTACACAATCTCGAACTTGATGTGCTCCCTCAGGTCGGTGACGCGCATCTCTTTGGCAAGGCGGGCAAACACGGTCTCGCGGGCGCAGTGGACGAGCGCGTCCCAGTCCTGCGCGGTGCGTGCGTCGAGGTGACCGACAGGGACGAGGACATAGAGCGTGTCCTGACCTGCGGGCGCGGCGGCGGGGTCGGTGCGGGCGGGCGCATGAACGTAGAACGACGGCACTTCGGGCAGGGTGTGGTCCTGGAAGATGCGGTCGAAGGAGGCTTTGTAGTCGCCGCCGAGGAAAACGTTGTGATGAGCAACCTGCGGATACTGCTTGTCCACGCCCCAGTAAAACATGATGGTCGAGCAGGTATAGAGTTTCTTGTCCAGTTTTTCGGCTTCGGCGCGGTCGGGAAGAAGTTCCTTGTAGATGTAGGGCAAGTCCGCGTTGCCGATGAAGAGGTCGGCGGTCAACAGTCTGCCGTCAGCGGTCTCGACACTTTCCACTTTCCCCTTCCCAACATTGATTTTCTTGACTGGCGAATTGTACACAAACCTCACCCCCAAATTTTCCGCCACCTTCACCAGCGCCTGAATCGCCGCGTACATCCCGCCCATCGGATACCACACACCCTCCGCAAGTTCCGTGTATTGAAGCAGGGAGTAGGTGGCAGGCGCGTCGTAGGGACTGAGCCCCAGATACATGTTCTGGAAGGTGAACGCGGCTTTGAGCCGCTCGTCCTTGAAGAAGCGACCCGTGTTGGCGTAGTGTTTTTGCAGCGCTTTGAGTTGTACGATGAGCGGCAGGTTGGCGAGGCTGAAATACTCGAAGAGGTTGTAGAAGTTCCGCCCGACGAACTTCTCCAGCGAGAGTTTGTAATGCCGCGCGCCTTCAGCGAGGTAGGCAAGGAAACCCGTAAAGGCAGTCTTCTCCACCTGTTCCAGTTGTCGCTGCATCTCGCCGAGGTTGGAGGTCAGTTGCAGCTGCAAGCCGTCTTCAAAGTGCACCTTGTAGGTCGGGTCAATGCGGCGCAGGTCGAGGTGGTCGCTCATGCGTTCGCCGAGGGCGGCAAAAGTCTCATCCCAAACTTCGGGCATGAGGAACAGCGTCGGTCCGATGTCGAAGCGGTGACCGTCGCGGACGATCTGATTGGCGCGTCCGCCAGGGGTGGATTCCTTCTCCAGCACGGTCACGTCATATCCGTTTTTCGCGAGGCGGGCGGCGGTGGCGATCCCGCCAATCCCCGCGCCAATCACAATGGCAGTTGGTTTCATGGTTTCTCCTTCTGTAGCGCAAGTCTAAGACTTGCGTTACTCGCGTTACGATAACATGGTGTCAAATATTTGTCAAGATATTACTTTGCAAAACCTTGACAATCTGGACAAAACACGTACAATAACCCCATTCGTTCCGCTCTCCCCGCCTCCACAACCATCAGACTACCAGACCAGGAGACCATACCATGCACGCACAAGCCAACTGGGAAAATCAACTCCTCGCCTTGGCGGGGAACATCCAGCATCCGCACAAGCGTCCCTTCTTTTCGTATTGGGCTGGCGACGCTTCGCTGCGCACCGCGTACAGGCAAGCCGAGCGCATCACGGCGGAACATTCCAAGTCCTTCTACTTGGCTTCGGCGCTCCTGCCCGAGGAGAAACGTTCCGCCGTCCGCGCCCTCTACGCCTTCTGCCGCACGGTGGACGACATCGTGGACGAATCGGCGGACGATGAGCACGACTCAAAACTCGATTACTGGCGCGGGATGGTCGAACACGCCTCTTTCCTCGACGATGACCTGGTTGCCCTCGCCTGGGCAGATACCCTCGCCCGATACCATATCCCCCGCCACTACGCCCTGCAACTGATTGACGGCGTCGCCCGCGACCTGACCCAATCCCGCTATCAGACCTTCGACGAACTCGCCACCTACTGCTACGGCGTCGCTTCCACGGTGGGACTAATGAGCATGTACATCGTCGGCTTCAAAAGCCACGACGCCGTTCCCTACGCCATCAAACTCGGCGTCGCCCTGCAAATGACCAACATCCTGCGCGACGTGGGAGAAGACTACCGCAACGGACGCTTGTATCTGCCGCGTGAGGAACTCGCCTTCTACGGCATCCGCGAGCAGGACATTGCCGAAGGGCGCATCACCGACAACTGGCGGCAGTTCATGAAGTTCCAAATCGAGCGCACGCGCCGCATCTACGCCGAATCGTGGGCGGGCGTGAAAATGCTCGAACGCGAAGGTCAACTCGCCATCGGTGCCGCGTCTGTGTTCTATCAGGGCATCCTCGATGAAATCGAAAAGAACGACTACGATGTGTTTACCAAACGCGCCAGTTTATCGGCATGGGAAAAACTACGCCGCATCCCGTCGCTGTGGATGAGAGTAAAACGTGACGCATAACCACCTTTGACTTTCGCCCTTCGCTTTCCATCGTCGCCGCTTCGGCATGGATCGGCGTCGGCGCGATGCTGACACTGGCACTCTACAGCCTGTTCCGCCGGGCTCAACCGCGCTCTTCCTGACGCCATTTCCCCGGGGTGTTATCTGGCTTTATCTCTCCTCCCGAATTTCCGGCTTGACATGTGACGTAAGAACGGTAATATCACCTCCATCAAAAACGGACAAGAACCATTTTAGAAAGGAGAGAGACATGTCTTACGCACACCCCGAATACCTCGTCGAAACCGACTGGGTTGCCCAGCACCTCAACGACCCCGCCGTCCGCATCATCGAATCGGACGAAGACCCCCTGCTCTACGCCATGGGTCACATCCCCGGCGCCGTGCAGGTGGACTGGTTCACCACCCTGCAGCATCCCCTGCGCCGCGACTTCCTCACCAGGGAACAATTCGAAGAGGTCTGCTCCAACCTCGGCATCGCCAACGACACCACCCTCGTCTTCTACGGCGACAAATCCAACTGGTTCGCCTGCTATGCCCTCTGGCTCTTCCAATACTACGGTCACCAGAACGTCAAAATCATGAACGGCGGACGCCTCAAATGGGAACTGGAAAAACGTCCGCTCGTGAAGGATGTACCATCCTACCCCAAAACGACCTACCGGGCAAAAGAGCCGGATAAATCCATCCGCGCCTTCCGCGATGAAGTCCTCCAGCAAAGCAACGCGCGCAGACCGCTCGTGGACGTGCGTTCCCCCAAGGAATACACCGGCGAACTCCTGCACATGCCCAACTATCCGCAGGAAGGTGCCACCCGCGGCGGACACATCCCCAACGCGGTCAACATCCCCTGGGCAATGGCGGTCAACGAAGCCGACAGCACCTTCAAATCCGCCGAGGAACTGCGCGCCCTCTACGAAGGCAAAGGCATCAAAGCCGACGAGAAAGTCATCGCCTACTGCCGCATCGGCGAACGCTCCTCCCTCACTTGGTTCGTCCTGAAATACCTGCTCGGCTACCCCAACGTCAAAAACTACGACGGCTCCTGGACCGAATGGGGCAACCTCGTGGACGCGCCCATCGAAAAATAAACCGCAGATGCACACAGATCACATCCCATCTGCGTGCATCTGCTTTCATCTGTGGTGAACATGAAACTGCCTCCCAAACTGCAAGAAATCGTGGACGACTTCGCCGCCATGACGCGCGAGGAAAAACTCGAAACCCTCATCGCCTACGCCGAAACCTTCCCGCCCCTGCCCGAACACCTCAAAGACGCACGCTCCAAAATGGAACCCGTCCCCGAATGCATGACCCTGGTCTTCCTCTTCGGCGAGCGCCAGCCCGACGGCGGCATCCTCTTCCACATGGACATCCCCCCGCAATCCCCCACCGTCCGCGGACTTGCCACCATCCTCGCCAACGGACTCAACGGCTGTCAGCCCGAGGAAATCCTCAGCGTCCCTGCCGACTTCTTCCTGCCCATGAACCTGCACGAAGCCGTTTCGCAGCAGCGGCTCAACGGCTTTGCCGGCGTCCTCATGCACATGAAAAATGTCGCCCGCAAAATGCTCGAGCAAAAACTTTAAGAAAATTTCCTCTTGTCAAAATTCAGACATTGAGTAAAATATGCACAGTTCACCCCGACCTGCCCCCCTCAGGCCGGGGTGAACTATTTTGGGTACAATGGCATCATGAAAAAATCGAAGTTTGCCCTCCTCATCCTTCTCCTCCTGACGACCTCCGCCTGCAATTTGGCGACTACGACAAGGACGCCCGCCTCGGACTCACCTCAGCCTGCCCCTGCCTCCCCCAGCCTTTCCCTCACCGAAACCTTTACCCCCATTCCCCCAACTTTTACCTCCACCCCCACCCTGACCTTCACCCCGCCTCCCACCGAAACTCCCACCCAGACTCCCATTCCCACAGTCGAAAGCCTCAAAGCCAAAGTCACCGCAGATAAGTTGAGTTGCCGCTACGGACCCGGCGCAGAATACCTTTACCTCTTTGCCCTGAACGGCGGCGCCAACATCAAACTCGTGGGGCGTACCGACGCCAACAATTGGGTACTGGTGGAAAATTCCCCATACCGCTGCTGGGTCAACGCCAAATTCCTCGAAATCCAGGGCGACCCCAAAGCGCTCCCCATCCTCTACCCCGGCTTGAAGTTGATCGTCTCGCCGTATTACCCCGGTCCCCGTTGGGCAAAGGCAACTCGAAACGGGAACAAAGTCGAGATTACGTGGGAGGCGGTGCCGATCAGCCCGGGCAAATACTCGGACGAATTCATGCACCAGTACATCATCGAGGTCTGGCGCTGTGAAAACGGCGAGATCATCTTCGAAACGCTCGGCACGAACTTTCCGTTCATCACGGTGGAAAACGACGAACCCGGCTGCAGCGTCCCATCCCATGGACGCGTCTTTGTGCAGGAAAAGCACGGCTACGGCGGACCGGTGGAAATTCCCTGGCCCCCCCACGAAGGCGCCGCCTCTACAACCCCAACTCCCTGACATGAAACGACCGGCGATGGATAGGCGATAACCCCAATCGCTCCATCGCGGAGCGATGCGCCTGCGTGCCATATCCCTTGTTTTTCCCCAGCCCATAGCCGGGATACTGCGCGTCCAGTTCGCGCATGAGGGCGTCGCGTTCGGTCTTGGCAAGGATGGAGGCGCAGGCAATGCTCAAACAGCGCGCGTCGCCTTTGACGAGCGAACGCTGAGGGATGTTAATTTGAGGGAGTTCGAGGCGGAAGTCGGTCAGCAGATATTGAGGGGCGAGCGTGATTTGATGCAGAGCACGGATGGCGGCGAGCCTCACCGCACGGACGATGCCCTGCAGGTCTATCTCTTCTGCGGAGGCAAAACCCACCGCCCAGGCAAGGGCAATTTCACGAATGCGCGGCGCAAGCGAGTCGCGCTCGAGGGGAGTCATCTGCTTGGAATCGCGCGCCCCCTTCAAGGTCGAGGCAAGAAGCGTTGAATCTTTGGGGAGAATCACCGCACCGACGGCGACCGGTCCCGCCAATGCGCCGCGCCCGGCTTCGTCCAAGCCTGCAATGTGGAGCAGTCCGCTCTCCCAAAGTTCCGTTTCGAAGGCAAGACTGGGGTCAACGCGCATGGTCGTACAAACCGCGCCAGGCGTTGGCATGGATGCGGAAAATATCCCGAATCATGCGCAGGGCGTCGCGCAGGGCGCTGACTTTTGTGTCGGGGTGGTAATACCAGTGGATGGGGACTTCGTGAATGCGGTAGCCGCGCCGCCGCGCGATGTAGAGCAGTTCGATGTCGAACGACCAGCCGTGCAGGGTTTGCAGGCGGAAAATATCCTCCGCCACGCCGGCACGGAAACATTTGAATCCGCACTGCGTGTCGTTCAAGCCCGGCAGGATGAGCGTCTGAATGATAAAGTTGATGCCGCGCCCGCCAAGATGACGGTAGGCAGGTTCGTTGTAGCGCACCGCGCCTTTTGCTTCGCGCGAGGCGATGGCAATGTCGAACGCTTCGAGCGCGGGAGGGATGAACTTGACAATCTCCTCCACCGGCATCGAAAGATCGGCGTCGCACATAAAGCGGTATTCGCCGCGCGCCTCGAGCATCCCCCGCCGCACCGCCGCACCTTTGCCGCGCTCGCTCTGAATCACGCGGATATTGTCATGCTGCCGCGCAAATTCCTGCGCGATTTCGAGCGTGCGGTCGGAACTGCCGTTCTCGACGATGACGACTTCGGAGGAAAACGCCTGCCCCGCCAGAAAACGAAGCACCTGCTCCAGCGAGGCAGGCAGGCGGTTTTCTTCGTTGTGCGCCGGGATGACGACGGATAAGAAAGTGGACAAGAGATTCCTGCGGTCGAACTTCGGTTTTAGAAGACCGGCACGTTTTCGAGTTCGTCGCGTTCCGCATCTTCGCGGGTGGCGAGGAACTCTTTGCCGTCGCGCGTGACGACCAACACGGGCTTCCCCACCTCGAACGTGCCGCCCCAAAACTCCTTGCGGGAACCGGTTACGAACTTCTTCCCGCTTTTGATTCGCTCCAGCAGGTCTTTGCGCTCGATTAACACGCGATCCGAAAACGACACCCCCCGGCGTTCGTAGGCGCGCACCAGGGCAATTTGTCCATTCTTGAAATGGACGGCTTCAATGATTCCATCGAACTTCTTTGTCATAACGGGTCTCCGCGCAAATTTTAGCATTAAACAACAAAGACACAAAAACACCTCGTGTTTCGTGTCTCTGCCGTTGGTCACCAGTCGGGGCGGGCGGATTTGAACCGCCGGCTTCTTGCTCCCAAAGCAAGCGCGCTAACCGGACTGCGCTACGCCCCGATGCGATGAGTGCGGCGAGTATAATGCTTGGGATGAAGACCCGTCAAGCGATAACACAGACGACAATCCTGCTCTCGCTTCTTTTCGGACTTTCCGCCTGCTCGCCCGCCGAACCGCCTCGCCCCACACCGACGCCGTTTCCTGCCACCGCCGCCCCCGAACCGACGGTTACCTTCACCCCTTCCCCTCCCACCGAAACGCCCACCCCCACCCCGCTGACCTGCCTCACCCAGCCTGGCCGCGTGGAAGAAGGCTTGCTCGAAACCACGAACCCGCCCCAAGCATACTTCATCTACCTGCCGCCCTGCTACGACGAAGAACCAGAGCGGCGTTACCCCGTCCTCTACCTCCTGCATGGACAGACCTACACCGCCGACCAGTGGATTCGCCTCGGCGCAGTGGATACCCTCGATGCGCTCCTCCTCAACGGCGAAGCGCAGCCCTTTATCATCGTCTTCCCCGATGACCGCTACTGGAATCTTCCGCCCGGCGCCGGCTTCGGTCAGCGGCTGGTGGACGCCCTCATCCCCTACATTGACTCCACCTACCGCACCCTCCCCGACCGCACCCATCGCGCCATCGGCGGTCTCTCGCGTGGAGGCGGCTGGGCGCTCCGCCTCGGTTTTACCCGCTGGGACCTCTTCAGCGTCATCGGCTTGCACTCCCCGGCTGTCCTCCAGGGCGACGCCTCACAAATCGCCAAATGGATCGCCGCCATCCCCCCCGATTACCGCCCCAGCGTCTTCATGGACATCGGCGACAAAGACCAGGAATGGCGCATGGCAGTCGCTCTCGAGGCGCAATTCAACGAAAACGAACTCGTCCACGAATGGCGGCTTTATAACGGCGCACACACCGAGGAATACTGGTCGGCGCATGTCGAAGAATACCTCCGTTGGTATGCCGGACAGTGGAACGCGCCGCCGCCATGAATCAATCACTCGCCTTACGCGGTAGTGCGAGATTCTTGTCCTGAGCCTGCCGAAGGGTATCTCGCGTTTTTAGGCGACATGAATATCGCGGTAGGAATAAACTGCGTAACACCAGTCAATCACACGATAATCACCCAGGAGACCCTATGACCTTCACCTTCCACCGCATCCCTGTTGGCATCTGCAACTGCTACCTCCTGCGCGGCGAGCGGACAGTGCTTATTGACGGCGGCGCGCAGGGCAACGTCAAAGCCTTTGTGCGCGGCATGGAACGCCTGCGCCTCGACCCGAAGGAAATCTCCCTCATCCTGCTCACCCACGCGCACTGGGACCACATCGGCTCCCTGCATCCCATCCAGCAACTCACGGGCGCAAAGGTCGCCGTCCATCACCGCGACCAGCCCTGGGTCGAGAACGGAGCGCCGCCCTTTCCCGCCGGCGTCAACGCCTACGGGCGTGCCATGAGCGCGCTGGCAAAAGCCCTCATCCATCCCAAACTTCCTCCCGTCAAAGCAGACCTCGTCCTCGGCGACGATGGCATGTCGCTCGACGGCTATGGCATCCCCGCCAAAGTGGTGTACACCCCTGGTCACTCGATGGGGCATGTTAGCATCCTGGCGGAATCGGGCGATGCCTTCGTAGGCGACATGGCGATGAACGACTGGTACCTCCGCCTCACGCCGGGCTTGCCCATTCTGGCAGATGACATCGGCATGGTCGTCGAAAGCTGGAAGAAAATCCTGCCAATGGGGATCGAGCGAATCTACCCGGCGCACGGCATGGACTTCCCCGTTGAGGTGATGCAGCGGGAAATCGCCCGCTTCGACCGCTTCCATCCCCGCCGATAATTGATCCGGTCTCGATTTGGCACACCTTGAGCGACGGCTTTCCCCGTCGCTTTTTGTTTGTAAGCGGCTGCGCGCTGCCCCATTGCGTTAGAGAGCGCAAACTACTCCAAGTTACGAAACTGGGGAACAAATTGACAATTCAGACCGTCTTGGTATAAAATAAAAGTGAATAATTTCACAATTAAAACCTCCGCTGCCGGCGAGAGGACCAAGACACAAGAAAGCAGGAACTCATGAACGTCAGACAACTCCCCCACGTCGTCATTGTCGGTGCCGGCTTCGCCGGGCTGACCGCCGCCAAACGTCTCAAAAATGCTCCCGTCCGCATCACGCTCGTGGACAAAAACAACTATCATCTCTTCCAACCCCTGCTCTATCAGGTTGCCATTGCCGGGCTTGTCCCTTCGCAGATTGCCTACCCCCTGCGTACCATCTTCCGCAAGCAGAAGAACCTGACCTTCCAGATGGGCGAAGTGACCTCGATTGACTTCGATGTCAAGTACGTCAAATTGAACGGCTCGGTTGTCGCATACGATTTCCTCATCCTTGCCGTAGGGGGTGAGACGAACTTCTTCGGCATGGAGTCGGTACGGGAACACGGCTTCCAAATCAAGGACATCGAAAGCGCGGTCGCCACACGCAATCACCTTTTGGAGATGTTCGAGAAAGCCAGCCGTGAAGCGGACGAGGAAAAACGCCGCGCCATGCTGACCTTTGTCGTGGTGGGCGGTGGACCGACCGGCGTGGAAACCTCCGGCGCGCTGGCAGAGTTGATTTCGCACGTAATGCGGAAGGAGTATCCCGAACTAAATATCCGCGAGGCGCGTGTGCTTTTGCTCGAGGCGGGGAATGCCCTCATCGCCAGTTACCCCGACGAACTGCGCAAGGCGACGCTCAGGTTATTGCAAAAGAAAAATGTGGACGTCCGCTTCGGCGCGCGGCTGACGGATTACAACGGTCAGCGCGTTCTGCTGGCGGATGGGACGGAGATTCCGAGCTACACGCTCATCTGGACGGCAGGCGTGAAAGCGGCTGAGGTTACGAAAAGGCTGGGGGTGGAGGCGGCAGGTTCAGGTCGGGTGAGAAGCGCGGCGACGTTACAGTTGCCGGGTCACCCTGAGGTGTACGTCACCGGTGACGCGGCATATCTCGAAAACGGGAACGGTCAGCCGCTTCCCATGCTCTCGACGGTGGCAATCCAGCAGGGAAAGGCGGCGGCGGAGAACATCCTGCATGTCATCGAGGGCAGGGAGCCAAAGCCGTTCCGCTACAAGGACCCCGGCTTGCTCGCAACGATTGGGCGCAATGCGGCAGTGGCACGGATTTGGGGATGGTCGTTCAGCGGGCTGCTGGCATGGCTGATTTGGGTGGGGCTGCACATCTACCGCATCATCGGTTTTCGCAATCGCCTGACGGTGCTTATCAACTGGGCGTGGGAATATTTCTTCTACGACAACCAGGTGCGGCTCATCACCCGGGAATAACGCCCGGCAGTTGCGTAGTTGCATAGGCGGCGCACAACCCAAAGGCATTGACCAGCACGTGCAGGAGGATGGGAACCCAAACCGAGTTGGTGCGGTGATACAGGTAGGCAAGCAGAAAACCGAGGACGGCGGTCGGGAGGAAGGCGGTGAGGTCGAGGTGCGCCGCGCCGAAGATGAGCGAACTGAATAATGCTCCCTTGACCCAGCCATATTGCCGGCGAAACCCCTGAAAGAGAAAGCCGCGAAAGAAGAGTTCCTCGACCATCGGGGCAAAGATGACGCCAACCAGCATGAACCACAGCGGCGATTCGAGCGCAGAGAACAACTCCAAAACGCGGACACCCTGCGTATCCACGCCCAACAGCATGAGGAGAACGTTGTGCGCCAGGATCACCACATACGCCAGAGGCAGAAGCCCGCAGCCGATGCCGAGCGCGCTCCATTGGAACCTGCCAAACCCAAGCGCTTTGGGATGAATGCGCCGATAAGCAAAGACGACGACCAGAGGCAGGAGGTACGCCAGTTGAATCAGGATCAGCCCGGCGTTTTGCGCGAGTTGGGCGCCCGCGCCCTGCGAGACGGAGACAAACAAAGCCGCATCTATCAATGCCAGCAGGAGGATGCCGACCCAATGATCCATTGGCTTCCAGGGGACGGCATACGCCGCTTCTTTCGCCGCCGATAGTTGATCCTGTTCCATCAGCCTTCTCCCATCTCCCGATATACAAACCACTGACCCTTGCGGTCGTCCACGCTCTTCATGGCTCTGTCGTAATAAATGTCGAACACCTGTCCCGAATCCACCCGCACGCGGAAGTAGAACCGTCCCACGTTCAACGACCCGCGTGAGGCAGCAGCCGCCGCATGAGCGGGACGCATATTTTGCGCCATCCGTCCGCGCCGCTTGAAGTCGCTCCATGAGGAGAGCATTTCGGTCACGCGATAGGTCTTGCCTTCCCAGATGAATCCGTTTGGGCAATCGGGCGTCTTTTCGAGGGCGGGAGGCGCATCGAAGAGAGGTTGAATCGGCTGGTCGAGAAAGTGAAGCGGGACGAGTTCCATGGACGATGCGGGTATAATCTTACTCCAGAAAGACAAACGATGATCAAACTCTACCGTGAAGCGCACAGCCCACAAGCCGACGCCATCGAAGCCGAGTTCCGCGACATGGCGCTCGGCTATGAGCGCGTGGTGATTGAAACAAAGGAAGCCGCGACCCTGTTCGGAATGGGAGCGTCCCTGCCGGTGCTGACGAACAACGAACGGGTCGTCAGCGGCGCGGACATTCCTGCCTACCTCAGAGAACTGGCAAAACTGTGGCGTGACTGGCAGTTGTTCCAGGGCGATTACTGCTACGTGGACGAAGACGGGGAAGTGTGCTGATCATGCCCAATCTCGAATCGTTCAAGGCGTTATCCCAGCCCGCCACCGCGTCGGACTTGTTATCCCTGTTCCAATCCCTGCTGGAAAGGCGCGAGATGACACCGCAGGAAGCCCTGGCGCTGGCTGGCGCGATCCATGCCGGGCTGAGAAAACCGCAGGGATTGAACGGCGCGGCATACGCCCAGTACGCCCGGGCAATGTCTCTTTTGAAGCATCACCTGCCCGACGTGCACCAGTATATCGTTGCCAACTGGCGTCCGCCTGCAATTCGACCGTCCGCGCCGAAGCGAACCTATACCGATTCGCTCTTTGACGACACGGCAGTGATGCCCGTGCCGGGACGCAAAAACGCTTGAGCAAGCGCAGCACATCTCGATAAATTCTATAACTCACAGATTCGCTGTAGGAACGACTTTAGTCATTGATTTATTCACACACCTTACGCAGTTTCTTCGTAGCGCGACATTCATGTCGCCTGAAAACGCGAGATACCCTTCGGCAGGCTCAGGACAAGAATCTCGCGCTACCGCGTAACATAAGTTATTAAGAAATTTGAGCCCAGAAGCGACTAAAGTCGCCGCTACGGATAGTTTTGAAACCATTCGCCAATGCGAAAGAGACGCTCTCCAGCGTCGGACGCACTTGGACATGCTATCTCCGCACAAAATAAACGATGGAAACAATCACGCCGATTGTCACCACCGTCCACCTCAGCGTGGACGGTTTGATTCTGCCTGCCAGTCTGCCGCCCAGCCAGCCGCCGAGCAAAGCGCCGACCGCCATCACCAAAGCGGCAGACCATAGCACCTGCCCCGAAAACAGAAAGTACACCGCGGCGGCGATATTGACCGAAAAAGCCACCGCCTGTTTGAGCGCGTTGAGACGCGTGAGCGTGTCTTCGAGCGTCAACCCCAAGGCGGAGAGAACAATCACGCTCAGCCCCGCCCCGAAATACCCGCCATACACCGATGCCAGCATAACAGGGAGCCAGGTAATCTGTTCCAACTGTTTCCCCTGCCCGGAGGTCATCCGCCGCGTCAGCCAGGCACGGACGGGGTCCTGAACCGCCAGCAGAGCCGACGCCAATAAAATAAGATAAGGCACCAGATTGCGAAAGAGTTTTTCGCCCGTTTGCAAGAGCAGCCAGCCGCCAATCAACCCGCCAATGATGCTGGCAGGGACAATCAACCACAACCTGCCTTTCTGCCCTTTCAGGTCATTCCATTGCGCCAAAGTTCCACCGAAATAACCGGGACAAAGCGCAACGGTGTTGGTCACATTGGCGGCGACAGCGGGGACGCCTAAAAAGGTCAGTGTGGGAAAGGTGATGAGCGTCCCGCCGCCGGCGAGGGCGTTGACCGCTCCCGCCCCCAGCGCAGCAAGCGCAACGAAGATGTAGTGGAGAGGTGTGAGCATGATGAAGTTTTCCTTTGCGCCAAGTATAATCCGCGAACTGCCATGCGCAAAAAGTCAGTCGGCATAAAAAAGAGGAAAATTTCGGGCATAGGGTACTTCAAATGAATTACCGCCTTCGCAAACAACGGCAGCATCCGCGAAATCCGCAATAGAAAATTTCCAACCGCTTGGCGCTTTTTGTTGTAACAAAACTGTGACACAACACATCTTGTAAAGCCGGACAAAAAATGCCTATAATAGAAAAAAACTTCTTCAGGCGGGAAATCCGCATGAATCAAATGTGAAGGGGGAAAATCCCCCTGGGAGAATTCGCCATGTTCACAACATCAAAATTCAACCGCATTCTGACCATCGTTGCTGTATTGACCCTGCTGTTCTCGGCTGTCCAGCCGTCGGCTGTGCTGGCGCAGAGCGGCGATGGAATCAAACGCCAGGTCAACCCCCAAAGCGGACGCGTCAGTTTCATCGGTCCAGAGAGCGGACGCGCCGTGTCTGCCATCCGTGCCCTCGGCACGTTTGCCCGTCCGCAGGATCCAGCGCGGGCATTAGCCAATCGGTTTGCGCCCGAATTTGGATTGAAGAACCCCGCGCGCGACCTTTCGGAGATGAGCGTCGTTCGGTCCGAGGATGGACGCGTGACCGCCCGCTATCAGCAAAAGTACAACGGCGTTCCCGTCATGGGCGGGGAATTGATTGTGAACACGAACGAGCGAGGCGACCTGTACTCGATGAACGGGGAAGTCTCGACGACTCTCTCGCTTCCTACCGCGCCGAAAGTTGATTCTGCACAAGCGGCAGAGACTGCCCTTCAGGCGCTGGCAAAGTGGTACCAGCGCGCCCCCGAAGACTTTGTCGTCTCCACACCGGAACTGTGGATTTATGACGAAAGTCTCCTGCGCCCCAGTACCCGCCCTGCGGAACTGGTCTGGCGCATGGAAGTGACCGCGAAAAACAAGGACATCCCCGTGCGCGAACTGGTGTTGGTCAACGCCGAGCGGGGAAGCATCAGCCTGCATTTCAATCAGATTGACACGGCGTGGATGCCATTATCACCTACTTGGGAAAACCGCCCAAACACAGCGTTATTACAAACAACGAGTTGGCCCCTTTATTTTGAGATTGCCCTTGATGAATCTCGTGGTTGGATTTATGGTTCTGACTCTACGGGCAACAAAATAGATGTTATATCTATGACAACTTTACAATTAGTAAAAAGCATTGTGTTGGTAAGTGGAGCGAATCCGAAAGGAATCGCCCTTAGTCCAGATGGAAACGAATTAGCAATTGCACAAAGTGGAGCGGGTTCTATAATATTCATCAACCCTGATAGCGGAGCAATAATAGCCACAGTAATACCGAATGTAACTGTAGGTCCTAACAAACCATGGGACGTTATTTACGGTCGGCCGGGACGTCTTTATTCAACTGGCAATCCAGACTCGAGCGGATTCGACTATATCCACATTATTGACACGAGTTCACATGCAGAAATAGGTAAGTCATCACATATCGTCAGATCTGCGCCGAGGTTGTCAATTTCAGCTGATAAAAACACCCTTTATGCCAATGATGCCAACTTTTCACCTCAAAAAATTTACAAATACGATGTTTCAACAGATATTATTCCTAATCCAACGAGCACCCCACATACATCCGTTTTATCGGCGAAGATGCATATTGTCGACCCTGTCAATGGCTATGTGTTCACAGACACTGGACAAGTATGGACCTCTAATTTGGCGGCAAAAATCGGCTCCACGGGTGTCAATGGTGAAGTAGCCTATATTCCCGGTCGTAATGCAATCGCAGTAGCATCATCTGCCCTTAATAGCGTCATCTTCATCAGCGTTGATAACTTTTACCCTCTTTCAACTTATCCATTACAGGGACCACTAGGGACACTGACTGCGCAGTCCAATGGTAACAAGTTGTTTGTCAGTACTGGTAATGGAATTGTTGCTATTAATCTAACATCCTTTCCTCCCGGAACACCTGCAGCATTCCCAACAGGCTCTTTGCCATATTCAGACCTTGTCCTTGATGAGACACATGGGGTCTTGTATGGAGCAGATACTACTGGCCATAAAATTGATGTTATCTCATCAACCACTCTACAAGTAGTTACCGAGATTCGCATGACCAATGGCGCAGCCCCAATGGGGATGGACCTTAGTTCGGATGGAAGTGAGCTTGCTGTCGCACTCAATGGGGCAAATCAAATTGCTTTCATTGATACAACATCACTTTCTTTGTCAGCCACAGTCATTCCAGAAGAAAGCGATTTTCCCTTCGATGTTAAATACGGTCGCCCTGGACGCTTGTATTCGAGCGGGAGCCCGTATTCATTTGGGATTGAACGCATTCATGTTATTGACACCACGACACATACAAATGTTAGCAAATCAAGTTTCATTATCCGAGCAGGTCCCTCGCTTGCGATTTCATCCGACAAGAACTATCTCTTTGCTAATGAGCAGTTTTTCCCGAACAAGTTGTACAAATTCAATGTTACAACGGACACAATACCTGATCCAACATCCACACAACATACGTCAGGCTTTACGGCGGGCACGTACATACTCTTAAAAGATGAAAGCAAGGTGTTCACAAGCACAGGGCAAATTTGGTCGAACCCCTTAGATCTCTCATTAAGTACACAACTTGGCTCATTTAATGGTTCAGGTTATTTGGTTGAGATTCAGAGCCAGAAACGTGTTGCCGTGCTTGGTAATTCAGGAATGGTGAAATTTGTAGACACAACGAATTATTCAACAATAGCCACGATAACGATCCCTTCGGTGTCTTCTTTTGGTCCCAGTGTAGTTAATTCGGACGACAGTAAATTATTTTTAAACACAAATGTTGGCGTTTTGATTTTGAATTTAGATCCTCTTGCCCCCGCATCAATTTTGGTTGAATCCGGCTCAGATCAATCAGTGCCGTTGTTGACTCCGTTCAGGCAACCTTTAAAAGCAAAGGTAACAAACTATTTGGGACAGCCGTTGAGCGGAAAAACAGTCACCTTTATGGCGCCGGCAAGTGGAGCCAGCGGAACCTTTGCTGACACGAATACGAATACCACGACAGCAGTTACGGACTCAAGTGGTATTGCAACCGCTTCTGCTTTTATATCCAACAATATAAACGGCAGTTACGTAGTGAAGGCAACAGTAGATGGAGTTGCCAGTTCGGCAGATTTCCAGCTTAACAACGGCGTGCAAGTCAACACTTACACAGCAAACAACACATCATCACTCCCCGGCGACTTTCTCTGCAACCAAAACCAACCCAATTGCACCAACGGAAATAACCCCCATGCGGATGGCGCTCATAAATACGCCATTGGCACCTACTACTTTTACGCCAACAACTTCAACCGTGACAGCATAAATAACAATGGGATGACAATCATTTCAACCGTGCAATACTGCGACCCAGCCTTCCCCTGTCCCTACGGCAATGCCTTCTGGGATGGCGCGCAGATGGTCTACGGGAGCGCCTACGGCTTCGCCCTTGCCGACGACATTGTGGCGCACGAATTGACCCATGGCGTCACCCAATATGAATCCAACCTGTTCTACTACTATCAATCCGGCGCCATCAGCGAGTCCTTCTCCGACCTGTGGGGCGAATACTACGACCAGACCAACGGGCAGGGGAACGACGACGTGACCGTCCGCTGGCTGCTGGGCGAGGATACCAGCGGGCTTGGGGCAGTCCGCAGCATGAGCAACCCGCTGGCATTCGGTGATCCCGACCGCATGTCCAGCCCCAACTACTATGAAGGCGAAAGTGATAACGGCGGCGTGCATACCAATAGCGGCGTCAACAACAAAGCAGTCTCCCTGATGGTGGACGGCGGCGCGTTCAACGGTAGAACCGTCACCGCCCTCGGTTGGACCAAGACCGCCGCCATCTACTACGAAGCAAATACCAACCTGCTTTCCTCCGGCGCCGATTACTCCGACCTCTACTACGCCCTCCAGCAAGCCTGCACCAACCTGATTGGCACCAAGGGCATCACCTCCGCTGACTGTGTCGAAGTCAAAGACGCGCTCGACGCCGTGGAAATGAACGCCCAGCCCGCCCCGAACTTCAACACCGACGCTCCGCTCTGCACCACCTCCGGCACCTATCCCAGTTTCTTCTTTACCGATGACCTCGAAAACGGCACATCCAACTGGACGTTCAACAACGGCTCCTACGTCCGCTGGCAGTGGGATTCGCCCTATGGACCTTTCGTCCAATCGGGCAGTCACTCGCTCTATGCAGATGATTATCCCCCCGCCATCACTGACGCCACTGCACGATTAACATCCTTCGTCGTTCCTGCCAACGCCTTCCTGCACTTTGCTCATGCTTATGATTTCGAGACAGACCTGCCCTATTACTGGGATGGCGGCGTGCTGGAATATAGCATCAACAATGGCACCACCTGGGTGGATGCCGGTTCGCTGATGACGCACAACGGCTATCGCGGTACGATCTATCCAAACTGGAACAACCCCCTCAAGGGACGTGCTGCTTTCGTCGGAACCAGCCACGGATATATCAGCACGCGCCTGGACTTGTCCTCGCTGGCAGGCAAGACGGTCACCTTCCGCTGGCGCATGGGCTTGGACGATACAGGCGCCGCCTGGGGCTGGTGGCTGGATAACATTCGCGCTTACACCTGTGTCTCTTCCTTCACCCTTTCCGGCAACGCGGGCGCATCGGGCGTGACCTTGAGTTACACCGACGGCACCGCCAAGACCGTCACCTCCCAACCCAACGGCGATTACTCCCTCTCCGTCACACCCGGCTGGAGCGGCACGGTCACCCCCTCGCATCTCTGCTACACCTTTACCCCTGCCAGCCGCACCTACACCAACGTCACCGCCAATCAGAC
>Ga0209381_1001653_pt1 | contig 33851 bp, 39 predicted proteins | sample DewCreD2012metaG_FD_184111 | JGI IMG/M metagenome (GOLD analysis project Ga0209381, IMG submission 184111) | Hot spring sediment bacterial and archeal communities from British Columbia, Canada, to study Microbial Dark Matter (Phase II) - Dewar... ... | reverse complement strand
ATTTAACTGGACAGTCCAAGATGAATTCCTCTTTACTTATGAAGACCTGCTATTATATGAAGAAGAGTTTGTCAAAAAACTAAAAGATTGGCTTGTGTTTTATAATCAAAAAAGACCCCACCAATCACTAGGCTATTTAACACCTTATCAATATCAAGAAAAAAGAGGCTTTGTCTCAAAAGTATGTAACTAGGACAACGTCTTGTCAAAAAAGAATAAGTAAGATATTATTTTTTTGATGGACATAATTTATTTAGGAATTTCAGCTTTTAGAATAAAAGGGAAATCGGCAAGCGTGGTTACCGATCCTTTTTCTCCTTCCTTTACGGGATTGAAATTTCCAAAGACCGAAGCGGATATTGTTACTATATCTCATGATCATCAAGATCATTCTTATGTTCAAGGGATTGAGGGAGAGCCATTTGTTATTAACAACCCGGGAGAGTATGAGATAAACGGCGTTTCTATTTTTGGCTTTTCTTCTTTGCACAATACGAAGTCTCACCCCGATTTGGGAAAAAACATTATTTATCTAATAGAAATGGATGGCGTTAGAATTTGTCATCTTGGCGACCTTGGTTCTTCCCCGGCCAGCGAGGTTTTGGAGGAAATTATAGAGACTGATATTCTTATGATTCCCGTGGGCGGAGACTTTACCGCGGGACCAAAGGAGGCGGCGGATATTGTCGGGAAAATCGAGCCCAAAATCATTATTCCTATGCATTATAAGCTCGAAGGAATGGCGGAAGGTTACGCTAAACTTTCGTCGGTGGAAGATTTTGTGAAAGAGATGGGGTTGGACGGCGCTGAAACTTTAGATAAACTTGCTGTAAACAAAGATAGACTGCCCCAAGAAACAAAAATTATAATTCTAGAAAAGAAATCCTAATTTTTTAAAAATACTGCAGGTTTTTAAATGGCCGAAGTAAAAGTTTTTCCACATTCTGATGAGGCCGAGTCGTCTGTTCTCGGATCAATTTTAATTGATAAAGACGCGATTGTTGCGGTGGCTGAATTTTTGCGTCCCGAACATTTTTACAATGAAGCAAATTCCTCAGTTTTTAAAGCTATTTTAGCTCTTTATGAAGAGCGTTCGCCAATTGATATTGTTACGGTAACCGATAAGCTTAAAAAAAATCACGAACTTACCAAGGTAGGCGGGTCAGCTTATATCGCCGAATTGGTGAATAGCGTTCCCACCGCCGCAAATGTTGAAAAGTATGGTCAAATTGTTAAAGATCTTTATACCAAAAGACAACTAATAAAGGCCGCTTCAAAAATTATCGATTTTTCTTTTGACGAAGGCGTGGATGCCGACCAAGCTTTAGACGAAGCGGAGGCCTTGATTTTTTCTCTCTCACAAAAACATCTAAAACAAAGCTTTATTCCAATAAAAGACGCTTTGGCTGAGAGTTTTGATCGTCTTGACGAACTTCATAAAAGAGCGGGAGGGTTGCGGGGCGTACCTTCAGGTTATCGCGATTTAGACAATGTTCTCGCCGGGCTTCAACCATCGAATCTTTTGATTTTGGCCGCTCGTCCAGGAATTGGCAAAACCGCTCTTGCTCTAAATATCGCTCGATCAATTGCGGTTGATTATAAGATTCCTGTTGGCATTTTTTCAATTGAAATGAGTCGAGAAGAGTTAACCGATAGGCTTTTGGTTAGACAATCGGAAATTGACGCCTGGAAGCTTAAGACGGGCAAGCTCGAAGAAGAAGATTTTATTCGTTTTTCCGAGGCGATGGGAATTTTAGCCGACGCGCCTTTATTTATTGACGATACGCCTGGAATTTCTCTTTTGGAAATGAGAACAAAAGCTCGAAGGCTTCAGGTTGAGAAAGGATTACAACTCCTTATAGTGGATTATTTGCAATTGGTAAAAGGAAGGAATTTGGAGAACCGCGTTCAGGAAGTGGGGGAAATTTCGATGGGATTAAAAAATTTAGCGAGAGAGTTAAAGATACCTATTATCGCTCTTTCTCAGCTTTCTCGAGCGGTTGAAGCAAGGGGAGGCGGGGCAAAGCCTAGACTTTCAGATCTTCGGGAAAGCGGAAGCATTGAACAAGACGCGGATGTGGTTATGTTTTTATATCGCGAAGATGAAGAAAATTTGGAAAACGTAACGTTGGAAATAGCTAAACACCGCAACGGCGCCACGGCCGAAATTAAATTGCGCTTTGTTCCTTCCCGAGTTTCCTTCTATCCGATGGAGACCAAGAGAGAAAGATAATTAACGCGCGGGGATTGGTAAAATATTTTTTAGTGTTGTAAAATAACTACTTAATGTTAGCCAAAAACAAACAAAAAATTAATAGATATATTGTTTTTATATTGGGTGGAATTTTGGCAACGGGAGTTCTGGCTTTCGGGTTTTACAGAGTGCGCAATAATTCAAAAGAAAAAATTCAGTCTTATCTTTTTACCCCAACTCCAGTTCCGACAATGACTTTAAAAGTTTATTTTAATAATTTACATCTTAATAAGAGTCAGGATTGCAACCGCGTTTATTCTACCGAAAGAAGCGTTCCCGGAACCCAAGCGGTTGCCGCCGCCGCCCTAAGAGAACTTTTTTCTGGTCCGTCTTGGGAAGAAAAAAATAAAGGATATACTTCTCTTTTTTCAGAAAAAACAAAAGATATTCTTAAGCAAGTTAAGATAGAGAACGGAATCGCTTATGTTGATTTAATCGATATAAGAAAAATTATTCCCAACGCGAGTTCAAGCTGCGGCAGCGCCCAGTTTTTGGCGGAAATCGAGAGTACTTTGCTTCAGTTTCCTTCGATAAAGAAAGCGATTATCGCTATTGAGGAAGACCCGCAAACATTTTACGACTGGATTCAAGTTGGCTGTTCAAAAGAAAATAATAATTGCGACAAAGGACCATTTTTAAAAATATGATTGAAACGGTCCGCTCATACGAGAATTTATTTCAATATCCCGAGCTTGAACGGGCGAAGAATTTATTTTCTCGCTTACTTAAAGATACTAATTTTTCTTTATTAAAAAGCTTGGGTTATACAAATGACCAGATTGGTTTTGCTCTTCCGGTTTTGAAATTATTATTAGAAGGAAAGGGCAGGATTAATTTCTATAAAAATGATCCATATTTAGATTTTAAAAAATTAGAAGAGAGCGATTCAGAATTACTTCAATTATATTTTCTTCCAAAAAAAGAGGGGGTTTGTCTTAGCGCAATAAGAAATGAAGTTTTGCACAGAAGTGATTTGTCGCTTGAAAAAAGGGTCTATAATTTGATTTTTGAAAATGATTCTGTTGTCATTTTTGATGATTTTCCCAATCAAGTCGCTCAAATAGCTTTGTTTGATGAAAATGCAGATATTACTGATTTAGATTATTTAGTGTTGAATTTATGTTCAGATTATTTTATCGCCATTCCAGAGGGGGTAAGGAAAGAAAATATCTGGACAAATGCTATTAGAGCGATTGGAGCTACGGGAACTTATAAGGCGGTTTGGATTGATAGTAATAGATCGAAATTGGAGTTTGTTGTTAAATTACAGTTTCCCAAAGAAATTAAGGAATTTGCGACATATGTTGTCTATAAAAAATTAGAGCCTGTTAGAGATTCTTTTGGAGTAATGGTTCCGTTTGGCAAAGTAGCCAATATTAAACCTGAAGATATGGGTAAGTTTTTTTAAGTATTTATATGGCAGAAATAGCGGTGCCGCGAGAGAGACTCGAACTCTCACGATCTTTAGGATCACTAGTTTTTGAGACTAGCCTGTCTACCATTCCAGCATCGCGGCAGTGATAATATTTTATCAATTTTCTCCTTTAAGCACAATCTAAAGAATTTTTAGATAAAAACAATTAAAAGAAGTATTATAAGAAAAATTACTTGAGAAAGAATTCCAAGTTTGAAAGAGACGTTTCTTTGGTGGTTTTTTGAAAATCAAGAACTTTTGCGATTAATTTATTTTGGTAGCCAAAAAAATAAAACGGAGCTTCAATAAGATCCGGAAGAACAGCCAGAAAAGCGCCTAAAATAATTATTCCTATTCTTTGAAAGTTTGGCCATTTGAGAAAAGCGATAAAAAGTCCAAGAAAAAGCCCTATAAAAGAATCCAAGAGAATGAATATGAAAGTAGTTTTTTTAATTCCATTGTTTTTTTCTTCATCTAGACGAGGATTCCAGTGGGGAAGCAAGTCAACTAAAAAATGAGAAATAAGCGCCAACGGCAGAGAAAAAAGCGGGTTTTGAATTTTATAAGCGATTGTCGCTCCGGCCAAAACATGGGCAAATTCGAGCATATTGTTTATTATTTCATTAAGACTACCTTGCAGTCAATCTTTTGAAACTTGCATTTGCAATCTTAAATATTTTGAGTATAGTAATAAGGTATGCCAAATTTGACTTTAGTCATAGGATTTTTAAAAATTAGTCCTTTTTTGTTGAGTCTTCTTGCGTCTTTTGCCGTTTCTCCTTTTTTGTTTTGGAGAAATCTAAAAGATGAATATAAAGAAGAAGAAATTTTTAATTTAATCATTTTGGCGATTTTGCTTTCGATTTTTACATCAAGACTTTTTTATGTAATTGAAAATTTTGCGAGATTTAATTTTTCTTTAAATCAGTGGATTTTTTTAAATCATGGCCATAATTTTTCTTTTTCCGGCGCTTTTTTAGGAGTTGCTTTAACTATTTATTGGCAGACGAAAAAAAATAAGAAAAATCCATGGGAAGCTTTAGACGCAATGATCTTGCCGTTTTTTTGTTTTAGTTTTTTATCTTCGTTTGGTCTTTTTTTATCCTCCTTTAATTATGTGAATTTATTTTATGTTTTAATTAGTTTTTTGTTGATAATTATTTTTCCTGAAATAAAAAAGAGGTATCGATCCCTTTCGTGGTATAAAAGCGGTAAAACCGGTTTTTTGTTTACCGTATTTAGCGGCGGCGCTTTTTTGCTTTGTTTTCTTTTCGCTCTCGCTCTTGCATTTTTTAAAAAGAGTGGGATATACTTAGAACATTGGATTTGGCTAATGTTTTTTTTAATTTCACTTGGGCTTTTATACTACCGTTCGGAAAGAAATTTTAAAGATGATTTTTTAGGAATTTTCAAAAGGAGGAAAAAATGAATGGCAAAATAGTTTTTCCAGCGTCGCTGCTTGAGCCGATAAAGCAGTTTCTGCATTTAGAAGAAAAAAAATTAAACAAAAGAAAAAAGGAATTGGAAGAACAGGATCCTTTTAGTGATTCCAAAAGAATACTCGACAACGCTTCTTCCGACGCCGACGCTTCTGAACAATTTGGTCACGCAACAATAGAAGGACTTAAGAGAGAAGTTGATAGAAAATTAATTCAGGTTCGCAAAGCCCTTTCGCGTATCAAGGTTGGAAAATATGGCATTTGCGAAAAATGCGGTCAAATGATCGATACAGACCGTTTGATGATTTTTCCCGAAGCAACAGTGTGCGTCAATTGCGAAAAAAAACGAGAAACATCGTAGTTTTTTTCTTTTTGATTTTTTCAGACAAGTTTTTAAAGCTTTTATCTTTAAAATATGGATTTGCTGTTTTAAATTCGGGAATATCTTTTGGTCTTTTTTCTTTTTTGCCGCTAAAACTTCTTATTCTTTTTCTTTTGGCGATTTTTCTTATCTTTAATTTAAGATCGCAGCAAAGTTTTGGGTTGACGCTGATTTTAACTGGTGGATTTTCTAATTATAGCGATCGAATTTTTCGCGGGGCGGTAATTGATTATCTTTGTCTGCCGGTTGCTCCGTGTTTTAATTTGGCGGATTTTGCGATTGTTTTGGGAAGTATTTTTGTTCTCGTTGACTTGTTTAAAAAGGGCAAGGTATTATGAAGTTATTATGCTTAATTTGTCTTTTGTCTTTGGACTTTTTGCTGTTTTAACAAGCGCTTTTTTTGGAGGGCTTTTTGCGAGAAGCTTAAATCAGCCAATTATGTTTGGATATCTTTTGGCTGGTCTTTTGGTTTCCGGAATAATTGAAAGATTGGGAGTTAATAGGGAGGTGTTGGTTCTTTTGGCTGAATTTGGAATGGCTTTTTTGCTTTTTACTCTTGGTTTAGAATTTTCAATTGAAAAAGTTAAAAAAGCTGCTCTTTTAGGCAGTGTTGCGCAAATTGTTCTAACGATTTTTTGCGGAATCTTTCTTTTTCAGAAAATATTTGGTTTTAACTTTCAAACAGCCTTTATTTTGGCTTGCGCTTTTTCTCTTTCTTCCACCGCAATTGTTGTCAAACATCTTCAAGAAAAAGGGCAGTTGGAAAGCCTTCCGGGCGAAATAATGATTGGTTGGCTTCTTACTCAAGATTTGGCTGTTTTGCCTCTAATTAGTTTAATTCCAATTCTTTTCGGCGGAGAAAATTTTGTTTTTAATGTTGTTTTAATGGCAAGAGCAATTTTAGTTTTAATAATTGTCTTTTTAAGCGCTCAAAAAATCGCCCCCGTTCTTACAGACTTTATCGCTTCCTTTAAAAATCGAGAACTGCTTTTGATTTTTGTTGTCTGTTTGGTTTTTTTCTTTGCTTTTTTTACGGCTAGTTTTGGATTTTCTTTCGCTCTCGGCGCTTTTTTGGCTGGATTAGTGTTAAATCAAACCCGTTCAAATCATGCGATTTTTTCGGAAATAAGGCCGCTTAGAGACGTTCTTTTGGCTGTTTTTTTTGTTTCTTTGGGATTAAGTTTATCTCCCAAATTTATTTTAACCAATATAGCGGTTATCGTCCTTTTAGCTTTTTTGATTTTATCAATAAAAATTATTTTAACAGGTTTGATTCTTATTTATTTTCGCTATCACGCTAAAACGATTTTTCCAATTTCTTTTGGATTGGCGCAAGTTGGGGAATTTTCTTTCGCGTTGGCTATGTTCGCTTTTTCCGGGAAGTTTTTAGACAATTTTTCTTACTCGATGGTCATTTCGGTTACTTTGTTAACTATGGTTGTTACTCCTTTCCTTTTTTCTTTGGCTGATAAAGCATATCAAAAAAGCGCGCGTTTTTTTTATAAATGGCCGGCAATTTATAGTCGTTTTTTTGTTCAGTTTGATCAATATCGATCAGTCGAAGAGTTGCCTATCGAAAAACACGTTGTTGTTTTGGGATATGGCAGGGTGGGAAAGTGGATAGGCCGCATTTTAGAAAAATCGGGAATTCCTTATTTAGTGGTGGAATATGATCCTCAGATTGTTAGATCGTTAAAACTTGCTGAAAAGAGGGTAATTTTTGGCGATCCCACCGATTTGGATGTTTTAGATTTTGCTCAGGTTGACAAGGCAAAGATGGTGATTTTAACCATTCCCGATACATTGGTTCAAGAAATTGTTATCACAAACTGTTATACCTTAAACCCAAATGTTAAAATAATTTGTCGTTCGCATATAGAGGAAGATTATCAGACGCTTGCGTCGATGGGGGTTAATTATATCATTCAGCCGGAGTTTGAAGCGGCGCTATCAATGGGTCACCGAATATTGCAAGATTTTGGTTGGAAAAAAGATGAAATAAATAACAAAATTAAAGAAATGAAGAAAGAACATAAAAAATTGCATGAGCATATTTAAATTTGAAATCATTAAGAAAGATAAAAAAACAAACGCAAGAGTCGGAATTCTCCATACCGCTCACGGGAGAATAAATACGCCCGCTTTTGTTCCCGTCGGAACGCAGGCGTCAGTTAAATCGCTTTCGCCGCAGGATTTAAAAGAAATTGGCGTTCAAGTCTTTTTTGTGAATACTTATCATATATATTTGCGTCCGGGTTTGGATATAATCAAAAAATTTGGGGGATTACATCAATTTATGAATTGGGACGGTCCTTTAATGACCGATTCCGCCGGTTTTCAGATTTTTTCTTTAGGCGAAGTAAATCGAAAAAGAAGAATGCTTGTTGAGTCAGCAGAATGCGAAGTGCCCTTGGTAAAAATTAATGAAGATGGCGTTGTTTTTCGTTCACACCTGGATGGATCTACCCATGTTTTTACTCCGGAAAGTTCTATTGAAGCTCAAATTGCTTTAGGGGCGGATATTATGATTGCTTTTGACGAATGTGCTTACTATCCATCCACTTATGATTACGCTCAAAAGGCCATGGAGAGAACTCATCGTTGGGCCGGGCGAAGTCTGGCTGTATATAAGGCTAAAGCTCGCGATTATCAGGCGCTTTATGGAGTTATTCAAGGAGGTGTTTATGAAGATTTAAGAATTAATTCGGCTAAATTTATTTCCTCGCTTCCTTTTTTGGGAATCGCGATTGGCGGGGTTTCAGTGGGGGAAAGCAAAAAAGAGATGAGAGACGTTTTAGAGTGGACTGTCCCATTTCTTCCCGAGCATAAACCAAGACATTTACTGGGGGTGGGCGAAATTGACGATATTTTCGCTCTAGTTGAAAAAGGAATTGATACTTTTGACTGCGTTATGCCCACTAGATTAGGAAGAATGGGCCAAATATTAGTTCAAAACAAAAAGGAGCATTCTTTAGACATTAACAAGGCGGAATACGCTTATGATTTAGGACCTATTGATGAAAACTGCGGTTGTTGGGTTTGTCGCTCTTTTTCTCGCGCCTATCTTCATCATCTTTTTCGGGCAAAAGAATTATTGGCTTATCGGCTGGCAACTTATCATAATCTTTGTTTTATGGAGAATTTAGTTGATAAAATTCGAAAATCAATTAGCGATGGAAGTTTTTTGTTGCTTAAGAAGGAGTGGCTTTCGTAATGATTCGCGAAAGAAAATCAATAAACATTATTAAATTTTGGATAGTATTAATAGTCTTTCTTTTTGTTTTGTCTTTTCCAGTTAGGTTTTATCATAAGTTTAAGGATTCTTTATTAAAAGACATAGGTCGATTAAATTTTGTCTTTGGGGGCAGAGAAGGTTTTGTTTTTGCGTTTTCTATTGAAAATAAAGAGATAACGGTTGTTACTCTTCCTTCGACCAAAAAAATAGAATTAACGAGAGGGTTTGGCGAATATGAAATTGGCAAAATTTATTCTCTCGGCAATCTGGACAATAAAGGAGGCGAGCTTTTAAAAGAATCTATTCAAGAATACTTAAAAATTCCCATCTTTGGTTATTTTTACGACGATGATTTATTTTTTTCAGAAATGAACGTTCGCGCGCGGCCAAAGGATGTTATTCTTAGAATTTTAAGCAAAAGTTTAAGAGGGAAAACGAAGACCGATATTAATAAAATCGATCTTGTTTTTTTATTTTTAAAAATGTTTAGGTTTTCCAACGGCAAAATTGAAGTAATAGGGGAAGAGAATTTTTCCGAGGATGTTTTTGAAGATAAAACATTAAGACGCGAGTCTTTATCTTTTGAAGTTCTAAACGCAACCGATCATGGCGGCCTTGCTCGATCCGCGAGCGGATTGCTTTCTCGTTCGGGCGCAAGGGTTGTTCGGGTGGCTGACGCTTTTGAAAAAAGAGAGAGATGTTTTATTTCGTTTAATCCGGCAGAAAGAGAAAGTTATACTTTAAAATGGCTAAAAACCGTTTTTAAAGATTGCGATTTTGGTTCTTTTGGCGATTCCTCTCCCCGGGCCGATTTTCGAATTGTTATAGGCGAGGATTACTGGAAATTATTAAGTGAAAAATGGTAAAATAGAGCTATGAGCGGACATTCAAAGTGGGCAACAATTCATCGACAAAAAGAAGCGGCCGACCAGAAAAGAGGTCAACAATTTACCAAGGTGGCTAATGCGATAACCTTGGCGGTTAGGGAAGGCGGGGGAATTTCCGATCCTGAACACAATTTTAAGTTGAGGTTGGCAATTGAAAAAGCGAGAGCGATTAATATGCCCAAGGAAAATATTCAGAGGGCGATTGATCGCGCGACGGGAAAGACAGAGGGGGGAAACCTTTTTGAAGTTCGTTACGAAGGATATGGTCCGGGCGGCGTTGGTATTTTAGTAGATACCGCTACTGATAATAAACAAAGAACGGTTCAAGAAATTAAAAATATTTTTGACCGAAGCGGCGGAAGCATTGCCGCGCCGGGTTCGGTTTCATATAATTTTAAGAATGTTGGGTCGGTTACTATCGAGGCGGCCGGAGATAAAGAAGAGACAATTTTGAAATTGATCGATCTTGGAGCGGAGGATGTAGAGGAAGCTAGCGATAACTTGCTTGAAGTTCACGTTAGTCCGGAAAATTTAGAAAACTTTAAAGCAAAGGTAATAGAAGCGGGGTTTCAACCAAAAAATGTTGAACTTGAGATGAAGCCGCTTAATCTTGTTCCAGTAAACGATCCGAAAGTAGCCGAACAGATTCTTTCGCTTCTTGATAAACTTGAATCTTTGGACGATGTTCAAAAAGTTTACGCCAATTTCGATATTCCAGACGAATTTTTAAAAAGTCAATAAATTTTGTTTTTTTATGTTTTTAACCAAAAGGCGTAAATTTATTTTTAGCTCGCTTTTTTTAACCGCGGGACTTTTTTTCATACAGACGGGAATTATTTCTAATCGATATTTGGCCATTGGCATTCTTTCAGTTCTTTCTATTCCTTTGACTCTTTGGTCGCTTAAGGCGGCGTTAAAAGGTCCTGTTTGGCTTGTTTCTTGGATCTTGCCGACGCTTTTTACGGTGGGAGTCGGTTTTTTCTATTTTCTTCTTCCCGCTTCTTTGCTTACGGTTCTGCCGATTACTTTTGTTTATTTGATTGGTCTATATACGCTTTTTTTAAGCGAAAATATTTTTGCGGTAGCCGCTATAAGAACTATTCAACTTTTTAGATCAGCCACCGCCGTTAGCTTTCTCTTAACCTTAGTCATATCTTTTTTTCTCTATGACACTATTCTTTCATTTAGGCTGCCTTTTTATCTTAACGGTCTTTTAATTTTTTTGATTACTTTTTTGTTATTTCTTCACGGATGTTGGTCGGTCATTTTAGCTGAAAAAATAAATTCAAAAATTTTTTTATTTTCTGGATTGATTTCGCTAGGGATAGGGGAGACGGCGGTGATTTTATCCTTTTGGCCAACAGGAACAACGCTGGCGGCGCTTTTTTTAACCTCGCTTGTTTATACCAGTTTGGGGATTGCTCAGGCCTATTTAACGGATCGACTTTTTAAAAGAACCATAAATGAATATCTTCTTGTCGGCTTCAGCGTTCTTTTGATCGTTTTATTTTACACAAAATGGGGTTGATTAATTTTTAAAATAAGAATAACACAAAAGGGGAGAGGGGATAAAATAAATAGTTGTTATATATCCTATAGTATATTATAATTTTAATCCTATAGTATTATTTTTATTTTCTTTTCACGGAATAATATTACTTTTTCACGGTTTAGCAAAATGAATGTAAAGTTGCCAAATAAACAAAATATTTATTTTGAGGCTAGATGAAGCCACATTATGGCTAGTTGATATAGTTTGATAGGGAGACCCCTCTTGTTTTTGTGGATAACTTCCTCAAAATAATTTAAGTAATTATAGTCCGCCTTTTTATTTCTTCCTGTTGGGGTTTGGCGATAAATATCCTACTGTCGGTTTATTTAATTTCCTATTAAACGATAGGAAAGAAAGAAAAGAGATTGTCAAAATAACTAAAAAGAGAAGATGCTTGCCCTTCTCTTTTTAGTTTAGCCTCTTATTATTTGTTTTGGCGTTCCCCGAGCTGTTAATAGTCCATGTTTTATTAGCTTTATTTTAACTGAGTATAATATCTCTTACACTCAGTTTAAAGGAGGCCTTGTCATAGGCAAATTTTATAAAAAAATTTTTGCTCTCCCCTTTTGTTTTGGTGTATTATTAAAATAAATGTTGCCTTATTTAGACGATTTTCTCCTCTTTTTAAAAACAAATAATTATTCCTTGGAGACAATTTATAATTATGAGCGTGATTTGTTAGTTTTCTCTAGGTTTTTAGAGGAATCCTCTACCCCATTTGAGAAAGTAGACAAGAGGGTAGTCGCCCAATTTAAGGCTTACTTAGCCTCAAGAGACCGAAAAACAGCCATCAAGGGGGAGGAAGGAGAAGATCAGCTTGCTTCAAGAAGTTTAAACAGAATGCTTTCAGCCTTAAGAAGTTTTCTTAAGTATTTGATTGAGATGGACTTGCCTTGTCCGGTTGCGCCGGAAGCGATTAAAATGATTAAAACCGAAAAGAGGCATGCTCAAGTGGCGGAATTCGAGGATCTTTTAAAGCTAATAGAATCGCCATCTTATCTTGAGAGTGATCCGCTTATAGCTTTAAGAAATCAGGCGATATTGGAAGTTTTATTTTCTACCGGGATGCGAATTTCCGAGATTTGCAAATTAAATCGGTCGCAAATTGACGGCAGCGGAAGAATTTTTGTTATGGGGAAAGGAAAGAAAGAAAGGTTTGTTTATCTTACTCCGAGAGCTCAAGAGATATTGGATCGTTATCTGGCGACTCGCCAGGATGCCCTAGAAGCCCTTTTTATTCCTTATAGCGGTCCTAATGTATCCAAAAATAAAAAAAGGCTTTCTGCGAACTATATTCAGATGAAAATAAAAGAATATCGCCAAAAACTAAAAATTAACGTTCCCACCAGCGCCCATTCGTTGCGTCATGGATTTGCCACCTATCTTGCCGAGAATGGCGCTTCCCCAGCCGCGATTCAAATACTTTTGGGTCACGAATCATTAGACACAACAACAAGATATGTTCACGCCTCGGATAAATTTGCCGAAGAGACACATCGCAAGTTTCACCCCTTGTCCGAACCAAAGAAATCTCAGAATATATAGATTACGGTCTATATAATAGGGGATAAAAATTTTTTATCTAATTAAGATATAAAGAAGAATTAGAACAATACCCAGAAGAATTAATATTGGCAAAGAGATTCCGGGTATTCCATAGATCGCCAGCGTAAATCCGCTGATGATGGCGCCAATTAGACCAATAATGATAAAAATTATGCTAACAATGATTTTTAGCGAATTTATTCCTTCGCTTTTTTCTTCCTTTGACGGTTGAGGAACAATTTCGACTTTGCAGGCGGTTTTATCTTCATTTTCCTTTATTTTTTTAGTTTCCGGCATCTTTTTTTCCTGTCCGACAAGAGTTTCCGCAAATTTTTTTATTTCTTTAAAAATTGATTTTATATTTTCTTTTATATTTTCCGACTCAGTTTTTTCGAGGTTTGACTCGGATGGAACGACGATCCAAAGAATAAGATAAATTATTATTCCAATACCTAAAAAAGCGAATAAAATAAAAACAATCCTTACGATATTGGGATCGATATTTAGATATTCTCCGACTCCTCCCGCGACGCCGCCGACGATTTTGTCTCTTTCGGATCGAAAAAGTTTTTTGGGTTTTGGATATAATTTATCGGTCGTTTTTTTCATTTTTATATAATATTGAAAAATTGTAACTATTTGGTTAATATTTGGTAAATTTATTGAGCGTTTAGACGATTTTTCTCTCCTACCCTCGTTTTAGTTAAATATAATATTATAGGTTTTTATCTTATTAAAATTAATAAAAAGATAAGAGCTAAAAGCAAAAAAAGAAAAAGCGGAGTTTGCAGGTTTGCTCCAAAAACAACCAAAAAAATTCCCAAAATTACCAAGCCGCTTAAGATAACGGCTATTTGGACTTTTTCCCAAAATGGAGTTTTTGCTAAAAATTCTTTAAATGGCGAAAAGATTTTTTTAAAGGCGCTTATTGATATTTTTAAAAATTTCTTAGGTTTCTTTCTTAATTTCTTGGGCTGTTTTCGATAAAGTTCTATTTCCGCCATATTTGGATAATATCAAGGAGAAATTTTAGTTCAAGCAGAACGAAGAGTTTGATATTTTATTGGCGATAGTATTGATAGATTTTAAATCGTTCTTTCTTGGGTTTAATTTCAAATGAAGTAAAAAAATCTTCTTCTTCAAATTTTGGATAAATTCTAAAATTTTTAGGGAGACCTGGAAAGTTTTTTTTCAGCCAATTGTCAATTTTGGGGTTTGTGGGCGCAAGCGCGAGCGCGAGGATAAAGGCGCCGATTGCCAAGCTGATTAAAGTTACAATAAATCTGGAAACGCCGGACTTTCCAAAAATGATTTCAATTCCCCAAAGGATTAGGGTTACCGGCCAGAAACGAAGGATAAATCCCCAGATTTCCCAAGACAAAATTCCAAGAGTGTTAAAAAGAAGAATAACGCCTGAGATGATTAAAATTGCCGCCCAAACTCCGCTTCCTTTTTCGTCTTTTTTGGTTTCATTTATTGAGCTGGTTATATTTTCGACGTTTTCTTTTTCCATTTTATTTTGAGTTTTTTAAAAGAGTGACGATTCCTATAATAATTAGAATAAGCGGCCAAAGACGATAGAGGTAATAAAATCTAAAAAACCCAAAATTGTTAAGAAACCATAAAAATCCCAAAATTATGAAAATTATTCCGATGATTGTTTTTTGATTTTTCGCATTTGATTTTCGAATATTTTCAACAAAAGATTCCGTCTTAATCTTCATTTCATCGATATTTTTTCTTATTGTTTTTTCCGAACCCTCCCCCGCCGCTTCTTTTGAAGGAATAATTATCCAAAGAATCAAATAAAGAAGAATTCCAAACCCATGAAAAGCCAAAAGAATGAAAAGGATTCTAATAATTGTTGGATCGATATTAAAATATTCTCCAATGCCGCCCGCCACTCCTCCAATTATTCGGTTGGTTTCAGATCGATAAAGCTTTTTTATCGATTTTGGTTTTTCGAAACTTTCTTTATTAGGAGATTCGTTTTTAGTTTCTCCGGAAAGGTTTTCTTTTTTATTTATTTTTTTCTCAGACATATAAAATTTTGAGGATTTTACATCAATGAGTATATTTTAAGAAATCCAAAAACTCAAGTTTAAAAAATCAATTTTCTTCCCCTGTTTCGATTTCTTCTTCGTCGTCTTTTTTAAGACAAGTTACCGCCGAAACAAGATCGCCCGCGGATTTATCGCAGCGCATAAGGATTACTCCCTGAGTCGCTCTTCCCAGTCTTGGAATATTTTTAAGCGGAAGCTTAATTACTTGAGCTTGTTTGGAGGTAAGAACAATTTGTTCAACGTTTTCGTCCACAAATTGACAACAAACTACCTTTCCGGTTTTAGGGGTCACTTCAGCAACTTTTACTCCCATTCCCCCTCTTTTTTGGACTGGAAATTCAGAAAAATCGGTTCTTTTTCCCAAACCGTTTTCCATAACTACGAGAATATCCCTAAAGACTTTTTTTCTTTTGTCTGTCGGATCTTCAACTTTGGCCGGCAAGGCTTCCATACCAACCACAAAATCATCTTTTTTGAGTTGAATTCCCAAGACTCCCATAGTGTCTCTAGCAGTGGCTCTTACTTCGTTTTCGTTAAATCTAATTGATTTCCCTTCGTGGGAAACTAAGAGTATATGGTCGTCTCCGCTTGTTGGTTTAACCCAACAAAGTTCATCATCTTTTTCAAGTTTTATGGCGATCAGTCCCGAGGTTCGAACGTTTTCGTATTTATCAATCTCTGTTTTTTTAACCGTGCCGTTTCTGGTTACCATGAAAAGATATTTTTGGCCGAGATTTCCCTGTCCGTTTAGCGCCAAGACTGATTGAACCTTTTCGCCTTGTTCAATATTGATAAGATTGATAACCGCTTGTCCTTTTGATTGTCTGGAACCTTCGGGCAAATCCCAAACCCTGATTTTAAAAACCCTTCCTTTGTTGGTGAAGAAAAGAATATAGTCATGGGTATTGGCGGTTAAAATATGGGCGATTTCGTCTTCTTCTTTTGTTTTCATTCCCACAACTCCCTTCCCCCCCCTCCTTTGGGTTTTATAGGTATTTCTAGGAACTCTTTTAATGTATCCGGTGGAAGTAAGAGTAATAATTGCTTCTTCGTTGGGGATTAAATCTTCTTCTGAGAATTCTTCCGCCTTTTTTTTGTAGACCTTGGTTCTTCTTTCGTCTCCATATTTGGCTTTTATTTCGTCAAGTTCTTTGGAAATTACCTGAAGAATTTTTTCTGGATGAGCCAAAAGATCGGTAAGATAATCGATTGTCTCTTTTACTTTTTTATACTCATCTTCAATCTTTTGTCTTTCCAGCGCCGCAAGTTTTCTAAGTTGCATGTCTAAAATCGCCACCGATTGAATTTCTGTTAATTTAAATTTAGTCATTAAGTTTATTTTTGCTTCTTCCGCATCTTTTGATTTTCTAATTGTTTCAATTACGGCGTCTAGGTTATCAAGGGCAATTAAAAGTCCTTCGAGGATATGCGCCCGGGCTTTTGCTTCTTTTAGCTCAAATTCGCTTCTTCTGGTTACAACAATATGCCGATGATTGACGTATTCGGTTAATATTTGTTTTAAATTTAAAGTCATTGGCGTGCCGTCCACCAAGGCAACCATATTAACCGGGAAGACTGTTTGAAGTTCAGTTTTTTTAAACAAATTGTTTAAAACCTGTCTCGGCCGGCTGTCTTTCTTAAGTTCCACTACCACTCTTATTCCGTGTCTGTCCGATTCGTCTCGAAGGTCGGCGATTCCATCAATTTTTTTATCTTTGGCCAAATCAGCGATTTTAGCCACAAGTTGAGCTTTGTTTACTTGATAAGGCAATTCATTTATGACAATTTGAAACTTTCCGTTTTTCCCTTCTTCTATTTCCGCTTTACCTCGGACGACTATCCTTCCTCTTCCGGTCGCGTATGTTTCTTTAATTTCTTTTTCGTCAAAAATTTGTCCGGCGGTTGGAAAGTCTGGGCCTTTAATAAATTGCATCAACTCGTCGATAGTCGCTTCGCTTTCAAATCTCAGACGTCTATTTTCTTTATTGTTGGTTGGCTCTTCCTCGGGAGAAATTTTTTTAAATTCAATTTCAGCTTCGCCGCGGGGTTCGATCGCCTCGCCCATTTTCCCTTTTTTAATTAAATAATTGGTGGCGTCAACTACCTCGGAAAGATTATGGGTGGGAATTTTGGTTGCCATACCGACGGCGATTCCCTCCGCTCCCATAAGCAGAAGATTGGGGATTTTTGCCGGCAAATAAACCGGTTCTTTTTGGGTCTGATCAAAATTATCTATCATGTCGACGGTTTCTTTGTCAATGTCGGCAAGCATTTCGTCCGCCAAAATCGCCATTTTAACTTCGGTATACCTCATAGCCGCTGGCGGATCTCCATCAATCGAACCAAAATTTCCCTGTCCGGTAACGAGCGGATATCTCATGGCAAAATCTTGAGCAAGTCTAACTAAGGCTCCATAAACCGGCATATCTCCGTGCGGGTGAAATTTACCCATAACTTCTCCAACAACCTTGGCCGATTTAGCAAACTTGGAGTTATGGTTAAGGTTCATTTCATGGTGCATTGCGTAGAGAATTCTTCGATGAACCGGTTTAAGACCGTCGCGGACGTCAGGAAGGGCTCTTTGGACAATTACGCTCATGGCATAGTCCAAATAGGACTTTTCCATTTCTTCGGTAATTTCCGCTTCTTTAATTTTCCCAATATCTTGATAGTTTGTTTTTTCTTCCATAATTTTTTATAGATCCAAATTTGCCGATTTCGCTCTAGTTTGAATAAACCTTTTTCTTGGAGGAACTTCGTCGCCCATAAGCATAGTAAAAACCTGATCCGCTTTTGAAGCGTCCTCGATGGTCACTTTTTTTAATATTCTTTTTTCGGGATTCATTGTTGTTTCCCAAAGTTGATCGGGGTTCATTTCCCCCAACCCTTTATATCTTTGAATTGAGACTGATTTGCCTTTATATTGGGCCGCAATTTTATCTCTTTCCTCTTCTGAATAAACATAATGAATTTCTTTTCCGCTTTGGATTTTAAAAAGCGGCGGCATGGCCAAATAAAGATATCCGTTTTCAATTACTTTTGGCAAGTGGCGGAAAAAGAAAGTTAAAAGCAAGGTGTTTATATGTTCTCCGTCAACGTCGGCGTCGCACATAAGAATTATTCGGTGATATCTTAATTTGTCGATGTTCATAGTTTCTCCGATTCCCATTCCCAAAGCGACGATTAAATCCTTAAGTTCTTCAAATTGAACAATTTTATCAAGTTGCGCTCTTTCAGTATTAAGAATTTTTCCGCCCAAAGGTAAAACCGCTTGAAATCTTCGGTCTCTTCCTTGTTTCGCGCTTCCACCCGCCGAGTCCCCTTCGACAATATAAAGTTCTGAGACCGAAGGATCTTTTTCTTGACAGTCTGCTAGTTTTCCGGGCAGAGTTACGCCTTCGAGCGCTCCTTTGCGGATGACGGCGTCCTTGGCCGCTCTTGCCGCCAGTCTCGCCCTGGCCGCAAGAAGAACTTTTTCAATAATCGCTCTCGCTTCGGAGGGATTTTCTTCAAAATAAGTATCAAGGCCATCCTTAATTAGTTGCATTGCATAGCCCTGAATTTCCTGATTGTTAAGTTTGGTTTTTGTTTGCGATTCAAATTGAATTGAATCTGATGGCATTTTTACAAAAATTACCGCGGTTAATCCTTCTCGGGTATCTTCTCCAGTTAAGGATTCATTATCGTTTTTAAGCGCTCCAATTTTTGAGGCATAGTCGTTTATCGCTCTGGTTAAGGCCATTCGAAAGCCGGTAACGTGAGTCCCGCCGTCGGTGGTATTGATAGTATTAACGAAAGAATAAACATTTTCGGTAAACGAATCATTATATTGAATTGCTGCTTCAATTAAACAGTTTGGAAATTGTTTTTCAAAATGCATTACCGAAGTTAAGGTTTTTTTATTGCGATTAAGGTGCGCCGCCAAGGATTTAATGCCGCCGTCAAAATAAAATACTTTGGTGGTTCCTCTTTTTTCGTCTGTCAATGTTATTTTAACGCCGGCAATTAAATACGCTCTCTCTCTTAATAATTGTTCGATTGATTCATAGTCCCAAGAAAGGTCGCCAAAGACAGTTTTATCTGGTTCAAAAATAGTGGAGGTTCCAGTTTTTGGCAAAGGTTGCGGAGAAAGCGCCTCTACCCTGCCCTCCCAGTCTTTTTTGTTGTCCTCTTTTAATATTTGAACAGGGCTATAAGGAACGCCGGCTTTGTATTCTTGAAAATAAGTCTTGCCGTCTTTTCTGACTTCTACTCGCATATAAGAAGAAAGAGCGTTAACAACGCTAGCTCCGACGCCATGAAGTCCGCCGGAAGCTTGATATGCTTTTGCTTCGAATTTGGCGCCTGCGTGCAATTTAGTCATTGCTAGTTCTAGGGCGCTTACTTTATATTTGGGGTGAATATCAACCGGGATTCCTCTTCCGTCATCGGTTACCATCGCTCGCCCGTCTTTTAAAAGTGAAACCCAGACATTTTTGGCATATCCCACGATGGCTTCATCGAGCGAATTATCGATAATTTCGATAAGCAAATGTCGAAAACCCTTGGCGTCGGTGGAGCCAATATACATTCCCGGTCTTTTTCTGACTGGTTCCAGTCCTTCTAGAACTTGAATGTTTTCAGCGGAATAGGTTTGTTTCAATGTTTTTTCATCCATAATCTATTACTCAAAAATATGGCTATATAAAGCCCTAAAATATATTTTTCATTTGGTTATTTTATAGTCTAATTTTAACAATTTTGGCCGTCAAAAGCAATTGCGATTCCCCTACCCTATTGGCATTGGCGACAATTATCAATTCAATCACTTTTTTTTATTAAAGGCAACTCAAGAAGAAGATTTTCAACGGAAAGCCGAACGTTGGCGTTGGCTTTTAGGTAATTTTTATATTGATTAAGAGAAGAAAGAATTTGCAAATATTCGCGAACAGAAAGAGGAGAAATTTTAGACGATAAAATAAACTCTCTTAAAATAAAGGTTAATTTATCTATCCATGCCATCGCCTTTTCTCTTTCTTTGATTATTTCCATTTTTTCAACCCATTCAAATCTTTGATTTATTGGAAGGGAAAGCAATTCTAGAAATAGATTTTTTTCATTTTCAATCTCTTCTTTATTTAAGTCGAGTTGCGGTTTTTGGGGAAGTTCAATAATTTCACACCTTGAAACAATTGTCGGCAAAAGCAATGAACGATCTGAAACGCATAGAATAATTTTAGATTTTGGCGGCGGTTCTTCTAGCGTTTTAAGAAGAGCGTTTTGCGCTTCCGGGGTCAAAAACTGAGCTTCTTTTACTAAAACGCTTTTGATTTTTTCTTTATATGGTTTTAGCAAAAGCCATTCTTGAAGATTCCGAACTTCTTCTATGCCAATAGTTGTTTTTGGGGTAATTAGAAGAAAGTCTGGATTATTTTTTTGTCTGTCAATCGCAAAACCCAAAAGCTCTTCGGCTTTTTTTTCTCTTCCTTTTTCGTCAGCGCCTTCAATTATTAAACTTTGCAACACGTTTTTAACTTAAGCGGAAAATAAAATAATATCTATTTAAACTTGAGAAATATTTGACTTTCTTTATTTGACTGACCAATAATAGTAATAATGCCCGACGAATTTAGTATATCAAACCTTCTTTTTGAAAAAAAACTTATTTCTGAGAAAGATCTTGAAAGAGTAAAACTTGAGTATGCCAGCACCGGCAAACCCGAAACCGAAATTCTTCTTAGTCTTGGTCTTGCGAATAAAGAAACAATAACTAAAATCAAAGGAGAACTTTTTAATATTCCGTTTGTAAACCTGAATGAAACAGGAGTTGTTCCTGAAGCTTTGGAACTTCTGCCCCGTTCTGTCGCCGAGAAATATACTCTTATACCCTTTGCTCTCAGCGCTGACAAAAATGAACTTTCTGTCGCTTTCGCCGACCCCCTTGATCTAACTGCGGTTGAGTTTGCCGAAATTAAATCAGGAAAAAGAATTAAACCCTATATTGCTCAAGAAGAAGATATTAAAAAAGCAATTTTAGATAGATATTCTCAAAATTTGACGGCCGAAATAAATGCCGCGCTTAAGGAAATTGATTCGTTTAAAAAACCTTCTTCCACTCAAGAAAAGACGATTGAGATTTCTGAAAGCGGCAAGATTGTTAAAAAAGAACATATTGCCGAGATTGTTAATACGATTTTGGAACACGCTGTTAGTTATCGAGCCTCAGATATTCACATAGAACCAGAGGAAAATCAAACAAGAGTGCGATATCGTATTGATGGAGTTTTACACGAGAAATTGGTTTTGTCAAAAACTGTTCACGAGGCTTTGGTTGCGCGCATTAAAGTTCTTTCAGATTTAAAAATTGATGAAAGAAGACTGCCACAAGATGGTCGATTTGCTTTTAAAGCCGACAATCAAGAAGTTGATTTGCGTGTTTCCACTCTTCCAACCGTTCATGGAGAAAAGGTTGTCATGCGTCTTCTTAAAAAAAGCAATAAGGTTCCGACTTTGCAGGAATTGGGTCTTCGCGGCAGAGCGCTTAAAAACCTTGAAGACGCGATATTAAGGCCCCATGGAATTATTCTTATTTGCGGTCCAACCGGAAGCGGAAAAACGACAACTCTTTATTCAGTGCTTTCCAAAATTAATACTCCAAAAGTTAATATTGTAACCCTGGAGGATCCGGTGGAATATCAAATTCCCGGCGTAAATCAAGTTCAAATTAACCCGGCGGCCGGTTTAACGTTTGCTTCAGGGCTTCGTTCTTTTCTTCGTCAGGATCCAAATATTATTATGGTTGGAGAAATCCGCGATCGAGAGACAAGCGATCTTGCGATTCAGGCTTCTTTAACCGGACACTTGGTTTTTTCGACCATTCATACTAAAAGTTCGTCTCAGGCAATTCCTCGTTTACTTGATATGGGGGCTGAACCCTTTTTGCTTTCTTCAACGATAACCGCCATCGTCGCGCAAAGAATTTGTCGTCGAGTTTGCAATTCTTGCAAAGAAACATATGAGCCAACACCGGAGGTAGCCAAAGATATAAAAGATGTTTTGGGCAAAGTTTTCCCCTTAGGGGAGGGTGAAAAAATTATTCTTAGCAAGGGAAAGGGTTGTTCTGAATGCAATAACACCGGTTATTTTGGAAGAGTGGGGATTTTTGAAGTTTTGCCGGTAACTGAAAAGATTGCCCGTTTGATTATTGAAAGGGTTGCCGCTCTAGATATTGAAAAAGCGGCGGTTGAGGAAGGAATGATTACGCTTAAACAAGATGGATATCTTAAGGTAATCGAGGGGATAACAACAATAGAGGAAGTTTTGCGCGTTGCTCAAGATTAATTTAAGTTTGAGAATAAAATGAATACAACGATAGAGAAATTGCTTCAAATAACTATAGACAGGAATGCTTCCGATCTTCATTTAATTGCCGGATCTCCTCCTTGTATTCGCGTTGATGGGGAATTGATTTTTTTGGTTGATGAAGGCGAACTGACTGCGGAAGATTGCGAGAAACTGATAGGTTCTCTTCTTCACAGCGAGCAAAGCGAGCTTTTGATTAATAATAAAGAACTTGATTTTTCTTTTGAGATATCCGAAAAGGGAAGGTTTAGGGTTAACGCTTATTTTCAAAAAGATACTTGGGCCGCCTCTTTTAGACATATTCCTTTAGAAATAAAATCTATCGCCGAACTTTCTTTGCCTAAAATTTGTTATGAATTTGCTAAGCTAAAACAAGGGTTTATTTTGGTTACTGGACCAACCGGACACGGAAAATCAACCACTCTTGCGGCAATAATTAATGAGATTTTGCTTACTAGATCTTGCAATGTTATAACAATCGAGGATCCAATAGAGTTTGTTTTTAAATCTCAAAAATCTCTTGTGTCGCAAAGAGAGCTTCATGAGGATACTCATTCTTGGGCTTCCGCTTTGCGTTCTGTTTTAAGAGAGGATCCGGATGTGGTTTTGATTGGGGAAATGAGGGATTATGATACTATATCGGCCGCTTTGACTATTGCGGAAACAGGCCATCTTGTTTTTTCTACTCTTCATACGAATTCCGCTTCTCAGACAATTGATCGAATTATTGATTCTTTTCCAGAAGACGCAAAAAATCAAGTAAGAATTCAGCTTTCGGCTTCTTTGGAGGCTGTTTTTTCTCAAAGACTTGTTCCCTTGCTTGCGGGCGGGCGCGGTTTAGCGTATGAAGTTATGGTGGCGACTCCAGCGGTTAGGACAGCGATAAGGGAGGGAAAGACTCATCTTTTGGACAATATTATCCAAACTTCAGGAGGGCTTGGGATGTCTACCCTAGAAAATTCTTTGGTAAATATGGTTAATGAAGGAAAAATTACTATTGAGACCGCAAGAATTTTTGCCCTAAGACCCGAAGAGGTTTCTAGGTTATTAAGAAGATAACTCTTGAGTTTTGCCCTAATGCCCAATTTTAACTACAGAGCCAAAAATAAAAAAGGACAAGAAATAAAAGGCATGGTTGAGGCCAGAGATAAAAAAACCGCTCTGGCGATTCTTAGAGAGAAGGGCCTTTTTTGTTATTCTCTTGAAGAGAAAAAGGAAAGTTTTTTTGTTGAAATTTATAGAAGGATTTTTAAGAGAGTTTCCATAGGAGAAATAGCCACTTTAACTCGCCAACTTTCTACCATGATTAGCGCCGGTCTTCCGCTTACAGAAGCGCTTTTAATCCTTAAATCGCAAGGGTCTGATCAGATATCGTATGCTGTTGGCGAAATTTTAAGAGATGTTGAAGAAGGGTCTAGTTTAGCTGACGCAATGCAGAAGTTCCCCAATATTTTTTCGGGTGTTTTTGTCGCTTTGGTTCGCGCCGGAGAATCGGCTGGCGTGCTTGAGAATATTCTTGCCCGCATGGCGGATAATTTAGAGTCGCAGAGAGAATTTAATTCAAAAGTGAAAGGCGCCCTTCTTTATCCTATAATTATTGTTTCCGGAATGGGAATAGTTATTTTTGTAATGATGGTTTTTGTTATACCCAAATTGATGTCGCTATATAAAGAATTTAACGCCAAACTTCCAATAACAACACAAATTTTGGTTTCGATTTCAAATTTTTTTGTTTCTTTTTGGTGGTTAATTTTATTAATATTTTTTGGAACAATTTATGGCTTAAGAGTTATGAGCAAGATTAGGGCTGGAAAAAGGAAGATCGATGAGTTTAAGTTTAAGCTTCCGATTTTTGGAAAGCTTCAGTTGCAGGTTAGTTTAACCGAGACCACTAGGACGCTCGGACTTCTGATAGGGGCCGGTATTTCTCTTGTTGAGGCTTTGGAAATTGTTTCTAAGGCGACTAATAATATAATTATTGAAGAAGGGCTTTTAGAGGCGAATAAACAGGTTCAAAAAGGATTCCCCCTTTCTTCCGCTATTTCTCAGAATCCTGTTTTTCCGCCAATACTAGGTCAAATGCTGTCAGTAGGAGAAGAAACGGGAAGATTAGACGAAGTTCTTCTTAAAATTTCCCGTTTTTTTCAAAGCGATTCTGAAGAAACATTAAAGGGCTTGACAACCGCTATCGAACCTTTAATAATGATAGTATTGGGTTTGGGAGTAGGGTTTTTAGTTGTGGCTATAATTATGCCAATTTATAATTTGACAAGTCAATTTTAATAAAAAAAGTTAAATTAGAAGCAAACTTTTTAAGCAGAAAATGAAAGGGGGTGAATATGTTAAATTTAAGTTTAGTTTTTTTTCGCCGCCAGATTGAAGTTCAAAATAATAAAATGTTTGGTAAAGGATTGTCGAAAGGATTTACATTAGTAGAGCTTTTGATAGTAATTGCTCTTATCGGCGTCTTATCGGTAGCTGTTCTTTCTACTTTAAACCCAATTGAACAGGTTAACAAAGCTAGCGATTCGAGTCGTAAAAACGATGCGGCAGAAATTTTAAGCGCGGTTGAAAGATATTACGCCACCCAGCAAAAATATCCTTGGGATTCGCAAGACGTTAGTCGCTCTCCAGCGGATGCCTATGGGGGAAATGTTAATTTTGGAGGAGTTGGTATTTGCGCGTTAGATGGCGGTATAAGCGCTGAGGGAGATTGCGATTCAGACGGGGTTTTGCTTTCTACTGATGAGCTTAAGTCAGCGTTTAGAAGCAAGAGCTACTTAAGGAACAACGCTACTTATACTGATAAAATTTATTTATTTAAGGAAGCAGACTCGACTAGCGGCAGCACGGGCAACATTTCGGTTTGTTTTGTTCCAAAGGCTAAAAGCAATCGAAACGATAAGTCAAAATTATATTCATTAACAGTGGACGGCAATGATGTTGTTACCGCCAAGGGGGCATGTTCGGAGGACCCAACTTGGACTTCTCAGTCCACATCTTGTTATATGTGTGTTCCCGAATAATAAAAGCTGGGAATAGTATTTTATTAAGATTAATATAATTTTAAAAAACAAAATGACCCATTAAAAATGGGATCATTTTGTTTTGAAAAATAAGAAATTTATAATGTTTTCTTCTTCGACCTTGTTTTTAATTTTGATATTGACAATCGGTCTTTGCGTTGGGAGTTTTCTTAATGTTTTGATTTATCGGCTTCCAAGAGAAATATCTTTCATTAAAGGCCGTTCATTTTGTCCAAAATGCAAGAAAAAGATTTCCTGGTTTGATAATATTCCCCTATTTTCTTATTTACGATTAGGGGGTAAATGCCGTTATTGCCGTTCTTTTATTTCGTTGCGCTATCCGATTGTAGAAGTTCTTTCTAGCATTTTATTTCTTTTAACGTTTAATCAAATCGGTTTAAATTTGATTAATCTTATTTTGTCTTTTGTTTTAATTTCGGGTCTCTTGATTGTCTTTTTTATTGATTTGGAACATCAAATTATACCTGATTGCGTAATTTTTCCTTTGGCTATTTTATTTTTGCTTTTTTTTCTGTTTACTGGTTGCCGGTTGCTTGTTATAAATAACCTAATTTCCGCGATTGGCGCTTCGTTATTTTTATTTTTAATTTGGATTGCAACAAAAGGAAAAGGAATGGGAATGGGCGATGTTAAGCTCGCTTTTTTACTCGGTCTTGTTTTAGGTTTCCCTAAAACTTTGGTAGCAGTTTATTTTGCTTTCTTGACAGGAGCGATAGTTGGAATCATACTTATTTTAGTTAAAAAGGCAAAATTTGGTCAAAAAATTCCTTTTGGTCCTTTTTTGTCTGCGGCTACCATAGTCACTTATTTATGGGGAGAAAGAATTATTTCATTAGCAAGAAAAATCATTTTTTAAACAATAATTATAATTTTAACGATAGCAAAGGAGTAACGCTGACCGAAATTTTAATAGTTGTCGCTCTTATTGTTATTTTAGCTATTTTGACCATTTTTGCTTTAAAGCCAAAAATTCAAATTGCAAAAAGTTTTGATGGAAGAAGGAAAGAAGACTTGAAAAGAATTTCCACCGCGTTGGAAGATTATTTAAACGACCATTCTTGTTATCCTGAGGAAATTTACGAGAATACAACTTGCGCTCCGGCGTCTGAATTTAAAGAGTATCTTAATTCAATTCCTTGCGATCCGAAAACAAAAAATCAATACTATTACGAGAGATTGAATTGTTCTCAGTTTGCGGTTTACGCTACGCTTGAGACAATTAAAAAGTCGGTTGGAGTTTTTGGAGGAAAAGGAAATTACGTAGTAACGAGTCCCAATTTAAATATTGATTCATTGGCTTCTCCTTCTCGGGGAGGAGAAGATGATTCAACTCTTGAAAATTTTGGTTGTTTTAATGGCGAATGCAAACCCTTGGGGACAATAAATTGTATTCCAAAATATTTAAGGGAAGATTGTTATCAAATGTGTGGTAATCCCGATAACGAATGTAAGGTTATTCAAGAATAAATTATATTAATATAGAATATAAAGAATGAAGTATCGACGCGAAGGTTTTACTTTAATAGAACTTTTGGTAGTAATGGCTATAATTGGCATTTTATCTTCTGTTGGCATATCTAATTTTCGTTCTTCTCAAGTTAAAGCGAGAGACGCTAAACGAAAATCTGACCTGGAGCAAATTCAAAGGGCGCTTGAAATATACCTTAACGATAAAGGCAATTATCCTGTTTCTGATTCAGAATCGGGAGGAAAAATTAGCGCTTTTAATAAAGTCTTTGATTGGGGTGATGAATTTAGTGAGGAATTTGATGATCCGCAAAAAACAAACACCGTTTATATGAAAGAGCTTCCCGACGATCCGCTGTCTCCCGCTCAAACATATTGCTATAAATCCGATGGAAGTTTTTATCAGCTTTATGCTAAACTAGAAAATAGTCGAGACCCTAGTCTTGGTGGATCTTATTTTTGCGGAAGTTCTTCTTATAACTATGGAGTATCAAGCTCGAACACCAGTCCGTAATATGAAACAAACAAATTTTCAAGGCTTTACCTTAATTGAACTTTTGGTAGTGATTTCTATCTTGGGATTACTTTCAGCTTTGATAGTTTCTAACTTAGTTGGAGTAAGAGAAAGGGCTAGAGATTCTCAAAGAAAGGTTGAACTGCAGGAAGTAAAAAAAGCATTAAGAATGTATTATAACGATAAAAATTATGACAATAAAAATGTTTATCCTTCCGATACGGAAATTTCTTGGGGAAATATTTTTAAATCCTCCACAGGTTTTGTCTATATGAAACAATTGCCTTTAGATCCATTAAGCGGACGAACTTATTTTTATAAAGTATTAGAACCGGACCTACAAGATTTTTGTCTTTGGGCGATTTTAGAGAATTCTTCCGACGCGGATATTGCTAACTCTCGCCTAAGATGCCCGGATTGTACTGAGTCTGTCACCGGTTGTTCGCCTGACAGTAATTGCTATATAGTTTGCGCTGATTAATTTTTAATAACTTTTATTAATCAATATGAAAAACAAATATGTTGGCTTTACCCTTATTGAACTTTTAGTAGTTATATCAATCATTGGCATTCTTTCATCTTTGGCTCTTGTGAGCTACAGTGGATCTCAAAAACAAGCGCGCGATACCCAGAGAAAGAGCGACCTTAATCAATATCGAAATGTTTTGGAGGCATACGCGGGGGGTCACGGCGGCCTTTATCCAGTGGAAAGCAGCAGCCCCTTTGATGTTAGCGGTTTTTGTTCTTCGGGCGAATTAAGCAATTATATAAGTTCTTGCCCTAAAGATCCCCTTCCCAATCAAAAGTATTATTACCTTTTTGATTCAAGCGGCACCGCATACGCGCTTTATGCGACGATGGAGAGTGGCGGTTATTGGGCGGTTTGCAGCAATGGCAAAACAAAACTATATACAGGAAGCGATACTCCCAATATTGATTGCAGTGAAAGTGAACAATGATTAAAAAAGGGTTTACTCTAATTGAGATTTTGGTCGCCATGACCGTGGTTGCGGTTTTAATGAGCATTGCTTTTTTTTCTTATCAAGGAGCCAGAAAAGCGGCTCGAGATTCAAAAAGAAAAGCTGATTTGGAGGAAATTAGAGCCGCGCTTGAAATTTATCGCAATGATAATAAGACTTATCCAGAATCTACTAGTTTTCTAGTTTCCGACTATATTCAAGAGCTTCCAGCAGATCCTATTTCTGATTATAAATATCAATATATTAGGATAAGCCCAAATAAATATTATCTTTGCGCTTATTTGGAAACTGGAAGCGAGGAATCGGCAACGGGTTGCGAGAGTGTTAGCTGCGGGAATAATTCAAGTATTACTTGTAATTATTCTGTCCTCAACCCCTAGATTTTGAAATGAAAAAAGGTTTTACCTTAATTGAGATTTTATTTTCTATTTCTATAATTGGCATTTTGTCATCCGCTGGGATTGCGGCTTACGTTAAATTTAATCAAAAACAAATTCTTATTCAAACTACCCAAAAAATAGTTCAAGATCTGCGTCTGGCTCAAAGTTTAGCCAATAATAATCAAAAACCTGATAAATGCGGAGACAGTTCCCTTTATGGTTATATTTTTACGCTTTTTAACAATGGAGAAAATTGGAGATACAAGATATCGTCCGACTGCGGTTCGGTTGATGAATTAGCGCCAGATTCCGATCCTCCCTTTGTCAACTTGCCTTCGACTTTTGATTTTATTCCTTCGGCTTGGACAGTTAAATTTAAGGTTTTAAAGCGTGGGGTGGAATTTATTCCGGCCGGGAAAGATTCTTTAGAGGTTAGGGCTTTTAATCAAAGTCGGATAATCAAAATTGACGAAGGCGGAGCTATTAATATTATTTCTCCATAAAAAATGATATTGAGACAAGAAGGACAATCGCTTTGGGAGGTTATAATTGCTTTAACTCTTGCCGGCTTAATCGCCCTTGGTTTGGTTAGATTGACTACTTCGGCTGTTAAAAGCGCTCGATTTTCTCTGGATCAAAGTCAAATTACCGCTTTTGCGCAGGAGAAAATCGCCGAGGTTATTAATTATCAGAATGACCATTATATTGATTTTTGGAATACTGTGGAAAATATTCCTTCAGATGCGGGGATTGCTATTTCCTCTTTTATAGATTATCCATATACCGATGGTTATAATGAAACTTTGCAAATTTGTTCAAAGATTACCATATTTAATTCTTCTTCGCTGCTTCCTCAAGGCTCTTCTGGATTAATGGCTAAAATTGTGGTTGATGTTTATTGGGATAAAAAAGGGGATGAAAGCGATTGTCGCATTGACGATACTTATTTACACAGTTTGCAGTTTAATACTTACGTTACTAAAAAAAATGATTAAAAGGATTTTTCAGTCAATAATTGGTTTTACTTTGATTGAAATGTTGGTGGTTATTTCGCTATTGGGTTTAATTTCGACTATCGCTGTTGGTTTTTTGTTTACATCGCTTATGGGCAGTAATAAGGCTGAGGTGACGAAAGAGGTAAGACAAAATGGCGCTTATGCTCTTTCTGTAATGGAAACCTTTATTATTAGTTCTCGTTTTGTAGAGTGTGGGCCGTCGGAAAATAATATTAGGGTAATAGACATAAGAGGAAATGAGACTAGTTTTTTTTGCATTGAAGGAAAAATAGCTTCTCAAAGCGCATCTTTTGAAAGCCCTTATTATTTAACTAGCGATAAAGTTAAGGCTTCATCGTGCACATTTTCTTGTTTAGAAAGTCCCGGCAAGCCCTTATCTGTAAAAATAAGTTTTATTTTAAGTCAATCTGGAGACTTGGAGAGTCTTAGGGCCAACGAGAAATCAAGTCAAGTTTTTGAAACCACAGTTATTGCTCGTAATCTAGATTGACTTAAAAGATCAAATTTTTTAAACTGGAATAGATGAATATTCTGCCTACAAAAAATAATGAAAAGGGACAAGTGGTTCTTATTATTCTTCTTATAATGACGGTTCTTCTTACAATTGGGCTTTCAATCGCTTCACATTCAATTACCGATATAAAAATATCTCAACAGTCTCAAGAGGCCGCAAGGGCTTTGTGGGTTGCTCAAGCCGGTTTGGAACGGGCAATCGAGGGGAGAGTTGCTGTTGGCTCCCAAGTTGATTCCCCGGAAGAACTTGGCGGAGTTGAATATTGGGTAACCAAGAGCGATGTCGTCGGGGCCAATATTATTTTTCCCGAAGAAGTAAAAGCTAATGAACCGGTTACCCTTTGGTTTGTTTCCCATACTGAAAACGGAGAAATTGATGATACTGAAAATTATTCGGGTGACATTGTTCTTTATTGGGATAGTTTGGGAGAGTCCTCTAAGACTGCGCTTGAGGCAACTTTAATTTATAAATACAATAATAATTTTTACAGTCGTCGTTTTACTTTTGATCCCGATACTTCTCGTTCTCCGGAAACAAATTTTGATCAGGCGGTTAATTCTTCGTGCGTTCTTTCGGGGAAAACTTTTTCTTATTGTTCTAGCCCGCTTAGTATTGTTTCGTCAAGCGCTCAGAAGCCATATTTAATGAGAATTAGATTTTTATTTAATTCTCGACCTCAGGCGTTGGGAATTTCTGGCAGTCAGGATTTTCCCGTTCAAGGAAGTTGTTATCAATCTACGGCTCGAGTTAAAGAATCGGGCATTACTCGAAATTTGAAGGAATGCGTTTTATGGAAAGCTTTTCCTTTAATTTTTGATTATGTTGTTTTTTCTGGAGAAGGAATTAATTAATATTAATTTATAATAAATTAAATTATATGATTGCGCATTTTGGTTTAGATATAGGATCAGATACAATTAAGGTAGCTCAGGTTTCCAAAGAAAAAGATAAAATTAATCTCATTTCGGTTGGGTTTTCTAAAACCCCAGGAAGCGGGATGCTTTCCGATTCAGATAAAGATTTGGCGACAGTTGGTCAGGCGGTTAAACAACTTAAAGAGGAGGCCAAAATTTCTGCTCCGGGAGTTGTTCTGGCCATTCCCGATCGAAATGTTTTTAATCAGGTTATTGAACTTCCAAAGATGACTGAGGGAGAACTTGAGCAAGCCATTCCTTGGGAGGCAGAACACTTGGTCCCCCAGCCCTTATCGGAAGTAAATCTGGATTGGGAAGTGATTGATGATGATTCTGACAAGTCTAAAGAAAATATTAAGGTTTTTTTAGTAGCAGTTTCAACTAACATTGTTAAAAAGTATATTAAAGTTATTAAGGCGGCAGATCTTGAGCCGGTCGCCCTGGAGACTGAAACATTGTCCACTATTCGATGTTTGAAACCAATTATTAATAAAGGCAATTTGGTTATTGTTAATTTGGGTGTTAAATCGGCGGAGATTATTGTTCTTGGAAATGGCAAGCTTTTTTTAACTCGCAGTTTGCCAGCGTCGGGAGAAGCTATTACGCGGGCTATTGGTTCTTCTTTGAATCTCGAAATTAACGTCGCCGAGGAATATAAAAAAAATTACGGTCTTTCCAATCAGATGGAAGGCAAGGTTAAAAAAATTATTGAGCCTGTTTTGGGTATGATTACAAATGAGATTAAAAAAGCGATTCATTTTTTTGAGGAAAAAGAGAAAGCTCAGATAAATTTAATGATTCTTTGTGGAGGAACTTCTCTTCTTCCTGGATTAACAGAGTATTTTACGAAGTCTTTAGGAGTTGAGACGCAGATTGCTGATCCTTTTTCGCTCTTTGACGTTTCTAGATTTAAAGACACACAAAATATTAGAAGAAGTTCTCCTTTGTTTGTTAACGCCTTAGGTTTGGCCATGAGAGAAAAATAATCGGCGTTTTTTATGAAAAAAGAGATTAATCTGATTGACGCGGAAGTTCAAAAAACAATTAGCCTTTTGCGGTTAAAAAAAGGGGCAAGATTTTTTTGTGTTCTTGTTTCGTCTTTTTTTCTATTTTTAACGGCGGCAGTTTTGGTCTTTCTTGTTTATTTTCAAAGAAAGATTGATGTTAATAAAAAAAATATTTCTTTATTAAACAGTCAAATTAATAGTTTAAACAAGATTGAATCATATGCTGTTACTATTGCAGACCGAGTTAAGGGCATAAATACAATTTTTAAAAACAAAAAAAATTATTATCAAATATTAGACGATTTAGCAAATTTGATTGTTAATGATTTTTCTTTGGACCGAGTTGATTTCGGCGAGGATTATATTAAGATAGACGGAACTTGTAGAAATCGTCAATGTCTCGAAGCTTTTAATTCGCAATTAGAAAAGTTGGCGCTTGGGGGTCGGTATTCTCAGATTATTTATCCTTCAGTAGGCAGGGACAGCGCTGGACAATTTTTTATTATTGTTGAACTCAAAAAATAGTTTTTAATTGTTTTCAAAAGATGAATTTTAAAATTGGAAACACCAAGTTTAGATTTAGAGCGTTGCCCTTACGTCTTTTAGTAAAAGAATTGGGGATCGCTGTTGGAATTTGTGTAATTATTTTTGTTTTTTTCCTTATATTTACTATACCTAAGGTTTTTTTGATTATAAATTTGTTTGGCCAATTAAGAGAACAGGATCTAAAAATTAAGCAACTAAATTCTAAACTGAATGATCTTCGGACGCTTTCCGAGTCTGATTTGTTTGATTCTTCATCTCTTCTTTTAGAGGCGCTGCCATTAGAGGGAGATATTTATAAAATTATCAATACAATAAAAAAGATTTTTTATGAAAATCATGTCAATTTGACTTCATTTGCGATTAATCCTGAAAGCGGCCAAGATGGCGGTATTTCATACGCTTCTCTTAATTTGTCATTTTCATCGACGTTTCCTGATTTTAAACAAACTGTAGGAATTTTAGATAAAACACTTCCTTTGATATCGGTGGAGTCTATCAAGGTTACTCTTTCTACTTCGTCGGATGATATTTTATTTCCGAATGTCAGCGGAAAAATGACTCTTAAAAGTTTTTTTTCTTCTTTACCTAAGGATTTGGGAAAGGCAGAAAAACCCCTTCCAAAGATTTCTGGAAATGAAATAAATCTTATTGAGTCTCTTAGATCTTATAAACGTTATTTTGAAGAACTTTCTTCAGAGGAATCGGCGGTAACGGTTGGCAAGGAAAATCCATTCCCTATTTGATCGTTTATTTTTACAATTACTTTTTTTCCGTCCCTCGCGCCCTTAATTCTGGCTAAACAGCGGATTGAATTTATGACTTTCCCTCCCCTTCCAATTATCTTGCCTACTTCGGTTTCCGGAACTTTAATTATATAAACCCAGAAGTCATTTTCGTTTATTTCCTCAATTTCTACGGTATCGGAATTATCAGTTATGGCGGAAACTATATTTTTAAGAAATTCCTTCATTTTATTTCTCGAGGGATTTTTTCAATAATTTAACAAGGCCGGCAGAAATCGACGCTCCCTTTTTTCTCCATTCTTCAATTCCCTTGTTGTCCAAACTAATTAATGGCGGATTAATATTTGGATCATATGTTCCCAAATTAGCCAAATATTTTCCATTTCTTTTTGAACGTTTTTCTACCGCCACTATTCGAAAAACGGGGCGGTTTCTTTTTCCAATTCGCGATAATCTAATACTTACTGCCATAATAGATTATTTTAACCTATTTTTATATTAAACTCAAGTTTATGTCCTAGTTACATACTTTTGAGACAAAGCCTCTTTTTTCTTGATATTGATAAGGTGTTAAATAGCCTAATGATTGGTGGGGTCTTTTTTGATTATAA
>Ga0209381_1001650_pt1 | contig 34007 bp, 26 predicted proteins | sample DewCreD2012metaG_FD_184111 | JGI IMG/M metagenome (GOLD analysis project Ga0209381, IMG submission 184111) | Hot spring sediment bacterial and archeal communities from British Columbia, Canada, to study Microbial Dark Matter (Phase II) - Dewar... ... | reverse complement strand
GTTGGCATAGTAAAATGAATAGTATTCTGTGTCGCCAATATGGATATAAAGTATAAAGCGATCGTTAAACCTACCCTTGTAATACTCTATGAAACCGTTCACATACCGATTGATTTGAATATTACCGATTGTGCCAATACCAAGTTTACCAACCGATACAAAAGATTTAGTTTGAGGATCCCACCTCAACTTGACATCGGAAAGTGTAATAGTACTCTCCAGACTTTTGGGCAGCTGTGTAAATGAACCGAAAAGCGAAAGCTGATTTAACGCCTCGGGCAACTCCTTGGGCGTAAGCCAGTCGTAAAGCATTTTGCGATAAAGTTTCCTGCTCAAGTCAACTTTATCGAGCGTAATGGCACCACTTATTTGGGCGGCCATGGCCTCAAGGGCCTTTTGGTTAAAATGAAAATTGAGTTTGATAATGGCATCAATAGTCGCCTCATTTTTCTCCAGCTTATGAATAACGCTACCGTAAACCTGCGAGGTAACATTTCCTAGCTTTAGCGGTAACCGAACATTGCCCTCTCCAAAAGCCCAGCAGTAGTCCTTTTGGAGGCTAACACTATTTCCCGATGAATCGGGATTATCTAACTTGTATAGGGGTGCAATGGTAAACCGGCGGTTTTTATTGTTGAACTCCATGAATCCGGTTGCTGTTACCAGCGATGAGTCCTCCCAGAATTTACGACTACGCAAAAGGCCACCATACAATTTTAAAGAATCCTCAGCAATTGTTGTACCGCTTACTAAGCGATGGAGGTTCATGTTCCGAGGGTCAACTCCAATGGGGATTAATACCCGTTTGGGGTTAATCTGTGATTCAAACCTCACCCATTGACCAATTGAACCGGGGCAGCTATAAATGGGTTTAGCCCCACCCTTAAAATATAGGTATTTTTCGGGAGCGCTAAGGCTAACATTACCAATGTAAGCAAAATTTGGGCTTAACTTAAAACTATCGGGCTCAGTTAGCGTGCCTTCGGCATAGGTATTCATGTTGTTATCGGAGTAAACCTTTGGGAAGTAGATGGTTTGGATTGAGTCGCGTTCATCAATGTAATCGTAGAATGCTGAACCGCCATAGCTTTTACGTCCGTTAATCTTGATCTCAGCGTCGTGTAAAACATGGTACGCCGTGGTGTTGTTAGCCTTAACCTTTGCATTGGAGATCTTGTACATACGGTTGGTAACATCTACCTCAACCTTTTTATTTTTTGGGAAAACCGTGGCATCGGCAGTTACAATATACTTAACACTATCGGCCATCAAATGTATTCTACTAGTATTATACATAGCCTTAGGTGCGAAGAAGTATAGTGAATCCTCGGCGGGCTTAGTACTGAAAAACAAATTTCCACGGGGTATGCTGTCCCTGTCTATCATATTACTAACCCAAAACTTACCGCCCAAAACATCTTCCTGAACCATTAATGTTTCAAAGTAAACCTTATGTCCTTTGAGATCCCACTTAAAGCGATCGTGATAGCTGCTGTACCTTAAAGCGTCGAGTGAGGCAAAAATGCTTTTATCAACCCGGCTAAACTCGCCAAGCATGTTTGCGAAATTAATTGTAGCCTTAACCTTTGAAGTCTCAAGGGCAACACTATCGGTATTAGTTTTAAAAATAGTTAGTGTTGACTCGTTTGTGGCTAGTGCATTTGAGGAGTACTCGAATAGCGATGAAGAGAGTTTACCATTTGGAACATTTAGCAAGCCTGATCCAGTAAGGCCCAGAGGCTGAAGCAGTAGGTTTCCACTAAAGGATGCCAAGCTATCGTACATCACAAAGGGCTTATCACCTTTTGCAATATACATTTTATCGGTCTTGGGTAACCATTTAATGCTATGTTTATTGCCTTTGACATTTGGGAACTCAATACCAGTCTCCCTTTTAGCAATGGAAAAGCTGGTTGATACCGTAACCATCGAGTCGGGAAAAAGAAGCATTTTATTGGACTGAGTAGTTGAGGTAATATAATTGATACCTCCATCAACAAAAAGCCCCTGATTGCTGAGGTCGATTTTGTTGTAAACCTTCCCCTTTCCTTTATAAACAGCCATACCCTCGGGAGGAGTAGTGGTGATAAAACCAAGAGAATTATCGGGTCGGATACGGAGTGTTTCCTCAATTGGGGCAAGAATATTACCAGAGTATAGAATACCCTTGAAATTCATGTCGGCCTTTTCAAAGTTGTCCATATTCTGGTAAACAAAGGGCTGAATTTCGAAGTAGAAGGAATCACGTTTATAAATGCCTTCATAAATGTAAGGTGCATCGTAGTACACATACGACTTGCTGGTACAGTTGAATATGGGGTACTGTGGGTTGTACTCCCTACCCGATTTATTGTATGGTTTATCGATAAGAATATCACCCGAAATAATATGAAGTGCATTGGCAACTCCTTGTAAAATTCGTCGGCCGTAATTATCGCGATAATCGGTTTGGTAATCAATAATCAACGAATCAACTTTATTCAGCTCAATTTTAAACTGCGAATAGTCAAACCTGAATGCCTTACCGTAAAAGGTGAATAAACCTGCCCTAACGCTACCCCCAAACTCAAAATTCCTGTTTTTCTGGAAGATAATACTTTTCTTGTATGGGGAAATAAATACATTTTGGGAATCACTGACAGAGATATAGTTTACACCTTCAATGGCTAGATTTAAGCTATTTAAATCGAGGCGAGCATTGGGCTGTGTTCCAGGAGTTGTAGATTGAAACCTGATGACATCAAAATCCGTACGGCCAAAACGGGCCATTACATTATACTTTAACTTTTCGGTGATGGTAACCTCGTCGGTTTCAAAGTTGTAAAGTACATACCCTAACTTGGCTAAGCGCATCATGGCTATTTTAACATCCTCAGGCGCTCTGCGCACATGTACAGCCAAATCGGATGCCAAAAAGGTATTACTTTTGATTCTTCGGGTATAGTTCCAAACGGTAAGTACAGGATGGAATTCGCTGGCATCCATCATGCTATCGAATAGGTCTTGATTGAAAAAGTTCTCCGACTCAAACTCAGCCTTTGAAATTGAAGCGCCCAAACTGCTACCAAATGTAATCTCATCCCTTTCAATACTCCATGTTAGCTGGTTTGACCATAGGTTGATCTTGTGATACGAACTGTAAAAGGGGCTTTGGGTGGTTAACTTATCGGTAGGGTTTACCATTACAGTCCTTGTAGGATTATGATAGGCAAATGATAAACCGTTATGGTATATGGAATCCTTATCGATGTAAAAAACAACTTTAGCTTTATCGGCACTTAAGCGCGATTGCTCAATTAGAACAATTCGGCCTTCGGCCAACAAAAATGGCTTACCCTTTCGGTAAATGGTAACCTTAGCCAAACTCCCATCGGGGCCAATTCCTACCAGCTTTGAACCATTTATGCGGAAGTTGCCCGAATAATCGATATCCTTAAAGATATTTTTTACCTCAAACCATTTCTGGTAGGGGTTAAACTCAGGGTAATCGACTATGCCCGACTGGTAAATAGGTGTAACCTTATCGACTATTCTGCCAAGAATAGGCTTCTTGAAGTATTCGGGATAATTTAACAATACAGAATCAACCGCATATTCACTTTGCCTAAGATCGATTTTATATGTATTAAGAACCACAAAAATTTTTGATTCGTCGAATTTTGAACGAATCCATGTAACCTTACCGTTCTTCCCCTCCCATGACTGCTTGATTAGATCTATGTTACCTGATGTTCCTCGAATAAAAATACTATCGGTGCGATTGTTCCTACAAATTAGGTTGATATTCTGAAAACCAACGTATAGCTCGTTGTTTTTCAATGAAAAAGCATATGTATTTGTTGGTAAAACCTTCCATGAATGGGAAGTGCTTATTGAAATATAGGAGCTATCGATAAGCGAACCTGAAAAACGAATTAATGTTCGAAGATTATCGGATTTAATAACTCCATCAGCCAAAGCCTTGTTTAAGTAGCTGAACCAGGTTTCGAACTGATTTTTTGCATACTGGTTTCGGTAAAAACTTGCTATAAGTTTTACATAGCTAAGTATGTACGACTTATCGTCAGGTAGTACATCGAGAATCTGGTTAGCTGTGCCAATAATTGCCTCTTTTTTTGATGTTTCAATAGTATCGGAAAGCCAAAACACAGGGAAATTCTTCAAAAAAATCTCTTCCTTCTCTTTTACCTTATCGCTCACAAGCGAATTGAGTTCAGCTGGGAAAAGGGGTACCTGACCGGAAAACTTTTTGTCCTGATGCAGGTAAACGGCATACAAGAGACTAAGTGCTAACGGTACCAGCAATATAATGAGTATCAAAAATCTCCTGTATGGTTTTGTTTTAACCATCGGGTTAGCGATATAACATTTATGTTACTTTTCGGAAAGCAACCATTGCCCAATTATCCCTATAATTAGCCTCACTAAACAATAGGCCTAACTTTTGGGCAGCATCTCTGAGCGTTTCAACATCATCCCTTAAAATACCACTCATGAATATAGTTCCACCAGGCTTAAGGCAGCTGGCGTATGCAGCCAAATCGGTTAAAAGGATGTTTAGGTTGATATTGGCAAGTATTAAATCGAATGACATGCCTTTAAGTAGGCCAGCATCGCCTAAATGGGCCGTAATACGTTTACAGCTATTATTATCGATGTTTTCCAGCGTGTTGCGGTAAGCCCACTCATCGTTATCGATAGCCACAACGTTTTGCGCACCGCGCATTTCAGCAAGAATGGCAAGGACACCGGTTCCACAACCCATGTCGAGAACGGTAAGCCCCTCAACCTGATGGTTGAGAAGCGCCTCAATCATCATGTGAGTGGTTTGGTGGTGTCCTGTCCCAAACGACATCTTAGGGTCTATTAATATCTCGTAATCGGTTTTTGGGGTATCGGTATGGAACGATGCCTTAACCAAGCACCTGTTATCGACAATGATTGGTTCAAAGTTCGACTCCCACACCTCGTTCCAGTTCTTATCGGCAATACTGTTGAGCTCATAATTGATACTTACCCCATCGGGCAACTCAACTAAGCCAATAAAATCGACAGGTAAAGTTTTTAAAGCATTGGTTTTAATATAAGCTAACAGCTCAAACTCGTTCTCCATGAAACTCTCAAAGCCCAACTCGGCAAGTTGGGCAATGAGGATTTCGGCCGTTTCGGCGGTATATGGTTTGATTTTTACCTTGAGTTCGGTATAACTCATCTTAGAACGATTTTGCAATAGCAATAAAGTCGGCAGCAACCAATGAAGCACCGCCAATTAATCCGCCATCAACATCGGGTTTTGCAAAAATTTCAGCAGCATTGGACGGTTTACAGCTACCTCCATAAAGGATGCTAATAGAATCAGCAACCTGAGAACCATACTTGCTGGCAAGCAACTTACGGATGTAGGCATGCATTTCCTGTGCCTGCTCGGCAGTGGCAGTTTTACCGGTACCGATTGCCCAAACCGGTTCGTAAGCAACAACAACCTGCTTAACGCTTTGCTCATCGAGCGCAAATAGCGATTCCTCAACCTGTTGCTGAACAACCTGAAAATGTTGATTGGCTTCGCGTTCATCCAGTTTCTCGCCACAGCAAAAAATTGGTATTAGATTGTTGGCAAGGGCTTGCTTAATCTTATCGTAAAGGTGAGCATTGGTTTCGCCAAAGAACTCGCGTCGTTCGGAATGGCCAACTATAACATAATCCACCCCCATAGCGCCAAGCATGGCAGCCGATACTTCGCCGGTGTATGCCCCCGACTGCCAACGGGCACAATTCTGGGCTCCCACTGCAACACGGGTTCCGCTGGCAATTTTTGTTACCTCGTTTAGGTGAGTGAATGGGGGAATTACTACCAGCTCAACATCGCCTGAAACCTCTCCCGATTTTGCAATAACATCCTTGGCAAGCGCCAAACCTTCGGAAGGCAGAGTATTCATCTTCCAGTTTCCAGCAACAATTTTTCTTCTCATCGCAATCGATTTAAATTATGTATAAGTATTCAAGCATTAATTTACCTTTCGCAATCAAATTTACAACAAATTTCCGAGACATCAGCCGATTCTAACTCTCGGGTCAAGGATGCCATAGAGTATATCGACCAACAGGTTTACTATGCTAAAAATTACGGCAACCGTTAGAACACAGCCAATCACTAGGGGCACATCGTAGCTGCTGAGCGCGTTTACCATAACATAGCCAAGCCCTTTCCAGCTAAAGATATACTCAACAAAAACAACACCTGCCATCATAGATGCAAACCAACCTGAAATGGATGTAACTACAGGGTTCAAGGAGTTACGAAGAGCATGTTTAAAAATCACCTTCCGTTTTGGCAATCCCTTAGCTTTAGCAGTTCTGATATAGTCCTGGCTTAACGTTTCCAGCAATGAGCTGCGCATTAGTTGAGTAATTATGCCTAATGGTCTCAGGCCAAGTGTAAGTGCTGGCAAAATAATGTTTTGCCATTTAAGATGAATCCCTTCGCCTAAATCATCAACCTCCCATAGATTACCGGTAAGGCTTAGTCCGGTATACTTGCCAAGTACAATGGCAAAAAGCCAACCTATGAGTATGGCAGCAAAGAATGAGGGCAAAGCCATTCCTAGCGCAGAATTAACAAGGAGTAACCTATCCCAAACACTATCCTTAAATAATGCAGCAGTAATCCCCATTGCAATACCTATAATTGTAGCAAATACTATTGCTACCAGAGCAAGATAGAATGTATTTGGCAGAGTTGACGTAACGACCGTGGAGACAGGTTGACGACTTTGGTATGAGCGGCGCAGGTATGGCTGTTTTACCACTAATACCCTGCTGAATGATACTTTCCCTAGCACTATGGTTTTCCCATAAATAATGGTATCGAGGTAAATGGAACTTTCACTATTAGTTGGATTATGCAACGATAAGGGCGAGATATCATTCAAATACTTCAAGTACTGCTTCCAAACCGGAAGGTCGAGGCCCAAATCGGAACGTGCCGCTTTAACCGACAGCGAATCGGTACGTTGACCAAGAACCATGCGAGCGGGATCGCCAGGAATAAGGTTGAAAAGAATGAAAACCAGACTGGCAACGCCAAAAATCACCAGTAACGTGTAAAACAATTTTCGAACAAGGTATAGGAGCATTGATATTGAATGTTAATCAAACCTTTTAGCCTCTTCCCAAATCTCATTCATCTCATCAAGGGTCATATCCTTAAGCGATCGGCCCATCTGGATGGTTTGTTGCTCCAGGTAGGCGAACCTTTTCATAAACTTACGGTTTGTACGTTCAAGAGCGGTTTCAGGGTCAATCCCATAAAGCCGGGCTGCATTCACCACGGAGAAAAGTAAATCGCCAAATTCTTTCTCAATGTCATCGGTGGAATTGGTTACCTCAACCTCATGCCTGAGCTCATTGAGTTCCTCCTGAACCTTATCCCAGACCTGGGAACGCTCATCCCAATCGAACCCCACAGCCCTTACTTTTTCCTGAATTCGATTGGCCTTTATGAGCGCAGGTAAAGCCGTTGGAACCCCTGAAAGAACAGTTTTATTGCCATCCTTCTCCTTAATTTTGAGTTGCTCCCAGTTCTCAACAACCTGACTCGCATCGTTAACCTTAACATTGCCGTAAATATGGGGATGACGATATACAAGCTTATCGCACAGCGAGTTTATAACATCCACTATATCAAACCTGTTGTCCTCCTCAGCAATTTTCGAGTAAAAAACAATGTGCAGCAGTAAGTCGCCAAGCTCCTTCCGGATTAGATTGTAATCCTTTTCCAGAATTGCTTCGGAAAGTTCATAGGTTTCCTCAATGGTTAATGGACGGATTGATTCAAATGTTTGCTCCCTATCCCAAGGACATTTGGCTCGCAAGTCGTCCATAATTCCGATTAATCTTTGAAAAGCTTCGCTTGCAGGTTTTTTACTATCAGTATAATCCATCACCGTAGTATTTTATCGTCGTAAAATCGAACCATAATATTTGAGCCAACAGAGAGGTTGTACATTTGAGCGGCAAAACCCTCGCGGACAGCAATCTCGAGCAAATCCAAGGAGTTGAAAAGTGCAAGCAAATCGCCCTTTTCAACATCTTTGTATGAATTACTCAACTTGCTAATTCCATGCGAATATCGATGAACATAAATGGAGTACTTTCGCGACTTTCGAAGAGTTTCAAAATCATCGCGAGTAATGTTGGTTATTGCATTAAAGTAGGAATCGATGTAGATAACGCTACCAGTAATCCCATCGGTTTCAGGGACTGGCAGAATTGGTGTAAACCGTTTTATACCCGATGTTTCAATGGCTAAATCGGTTTGGCCATTATCGGAAAGTAATGCCTCCAAAGCTAAAATAACCGAATCCATTGAGCCAAAGCTACGGGTATCATCAACCGGAATGGCATGAATTACTTCGGGAAAAACATCTGCAATTAACGAAATGGTTCCATTATCGGGTATAATAAAGTAATGCTCCTGATACTCAAAAAAAAGCATGCGCATATTGTCCGAGGTATCGCTATTCACCATGCAAATATGGATTGATCCTTTTGGAAAATGCCTAAACGAATGCCTTATCAGAAAAGCCGCATGCATGTAATTATACGCAGGCACTTTGTGGCTTAACTCCACCACCCTTATATTGGGGGAAAGGGAATAAAACTTACCACAGAGCATCCCAAGGTAGTAATCCTGGTTGCCCCAATCGGTGGTTAGGGTTACAAAACGGGTATTGGTTGCTGCCATTTAGGAAACCAAAAATCATTACAAAAGTAAACCAGAAAATTAATAATTTCAGCATTCTGACGGCTAAACTTACTAACCATTTAGCTGTTAGTATTTTTTGATATCTTACAGCTTCAAATACTAAAATTTGGCAGGTTTTAAATTATCTTTGCATACATAACCCAATAGGTATTAATGGCAGCAGGCGAGAGAACCATCATTATTGAAGGGATTGACCCCCTGGTACTATATGGGGTTAACAACACCCGCTTCGACTTAATAAGCAAGCACTACCCAAAGCTAAAAATCATCGGAAGAGGAAACACTATTAAAGCTGTTGGCGATGAGCAGCTAATAGAAGACTTGGATCAGAAGATTCATGCCATGATTGACTTTCACATCAGGTATGGATACTTAAGTGAAACCAATATCAAGGATATCCTACAAAACAACCCTGAATCGATAGATAGGGCTGAAGAGGACATAACCGATGTGCTGGTTTACGGCAACCATGGTAAAATTGTAAAGGCTCGAACGGTTAATCAGCGCAAGCTTGTGGAGATGTATGAAAGTAACGACCTGATTTTTGCCATTGGCCCGGCTGGATCGGGTAAAACATACACAGCTATTGCGCTAGCGGTAAGGGCACTCCGCAACAAGGAGGTAAAACGCATTATATTGACCCGCCCAGCCGTTGAAGCCGGTGAGCGCTTGGGCTTTTTGCCTGGCGATATGAAAGAAAAACTTGACCCATACCTACAACCCCTTTACGATGCCTTACACGATATGATTCCCCCGAAGAAACTCCAGGAGTTCATGGAAGACGGAACGGTACAGATTGCCCCACTTGCTTACATGCGTGGCCGCACGCTCGACAATGCCTTTGTAATACTTGACGAAGCCCAAAACACCACTCTAAGCCAGCTAAAGATGTTTCTTACCCGCATGGGAAACAATGCAAAGTTCATTGTAACAGGCGATATTACACAAATTGACTTGCCCAACAAGGATGACTCAGGCTTGGTTAAAGCAATAAAACTCCTTGAAGGAATCAAAGATATAGCAATAATTTACTTTGATACCCGCGATATTATTCGCCATAAACTGGTGAAATATATAGTGAACGCATTTGAGGAGGCCAAGGGGAAGCCCGATAAGCAAACCGATGCGAAAAGTGATGATAATCAAACCAAATAATAACAAAAAAGATGAAAGCAATCACCCGCACCGATTTCAAGTTTCCTGGACAGGTTTCAGTGTACCACGGGAAAGTACGCGATGTGTACAACATCAACAACCAGTTTCTTGTAATGGTAGTAACCGATAGGATCTCAGCCTTTGATGTAATTCTTCCCAAAGGGATTCCATTTAAGGGTCAAGTACTCAACCAAATTGCCAATAAATTCCTTGACGCAACAGCCGATATTGTTCCAAACTGGAAAATTGCCTCGCCCGATCCAATGGTAACAGTTGGACACTTCTGCGAACCCTTTAAGGTTGAAATGGTGGTGCGCGGTTACCTTACCGGACACGCTTGGCGTGAGTACAAATCAGGCAAGCGTACACTTTGCGGCGTTTCCCTACCCGAAGGTATGAAGGAGCATCAGAAGTTCCCCAAGCCTATTATCACTCCTACCACCAAAGCGGAAGAGGGGCACGATGAGGACATATCGCGTGAAGAAATTATAGCTAAAGGCCTTGTAAGCGAAGCCGATTACAATCTTCTAGAAAAATATACCTTAGAGCTGTTCGAACGAGGAACCCAGATTGCAGAGAAAATGGGTCTTATTCTGGTTGACACCAAGTATGAGTTTGGCAAAAAGGATGGTAAAATCTACCTGATTGACGAAATCCATACTCCTGACTCATCGCGGTACTTTTACCTCGATGGCTATAAGGAACGATTTGAGAAGGGCGAAGAGCAACGCCAGCTCTCAAAGGAATTTGTTCGTGAATGGCTCATGGCCAATGGCTTTCAGGGTAAGGAGGGGCAAACCGTACCCGAAATGACCCCTGAATTTATTGAGCAGGTATCAAACCGCTACATTGAGCTTTACGAGAAAATTACTGGCGACAGGTTCCAAAAGGCTCACAGTGATGAAGATATTCTGAATAGAATTGAGAAAAACGTCAAGTATTTCCTACAAACCATGTAGTATTGAATTAACAAGAGCAAAAATGGCTACCATAATGGTAGCCATTTTTGTATAGTAATTTTAGGTTCTAAATTATTCGGACAACATTTACAGAATTGGTCCAGCGGCAACTAATCGTTGACCCCACTCGTTATCAGTAAAGGTTTTAAAGTTATCGATAAACTTTTGGGCAAGGTTTCGGGCAGCTGCGTCCCAATCCTCAGGATTCGACCAGTGGTTACGCGGGTTCAAAAGTTTGGAATCGACACCTGGCAACGCCTTAGGTATTTGAAGGTTAAAAATTGGAAGAATTTCGAACTCCGCGTCATCGAGGCTACCATCGAGAATAGCGTTGATAATGGCGCGGGTTGAGGGCAAATCAATTCTACGGCCTACACCATAGGGACCGCCAATCCAACCGGTGTTTACAAGGTAAGCCTTAGAGTTGTGCTGCTGCATTTTTTTAACAAGTTCCCTTGCGTAAACTGTAGGGTGTAACATCAGAAATGCCTGTCCAAAGCAGCTACTAAATGTTGGCTGTGGCTCAAGCACTCCCCTCTCGGTTCCTGCCAGCTTTGCAGTAAAGCCGCTTAAAAAGTGGTATTGGGTTTGATTAGGGGTCAGCTTTGAAACTGGGGGTAAAACACCAAACGCATCGGCGGTAAGGAATATTACATTTTTGGCATGTCCGGCGCGCGAAATGGGTTTAACAATGTTCCTGATATGGTAAATGGGATAGGATACTCGTGTATTCTCAGTTTTCCGTTTTGAATGGAAATCGATATTGCCCTCGGCATCCACATCGAGGTTCTCAAGTAGCGCATCGCGCCGGATGGCCGCAAAGATATCGGGTTCTTTTTGTGGGTCAAGGTCGATGCACTTGGCGTAGCAACCTCCCTCAAAGTTAAATACACCCGAATCGTCCCAGCCATGCTCATCATCGCCAATTAGGGCACGGTTAGGGTCAGCTGAAAGGGTGGTTTTGCCTGTACCTGAGAGCCCAAAGAAAATAGCCACATCGCCAGCCTTACCAACATTGGCGCTGCAGTGCATCGATGCAATACCCTTAAGCGGTAGGTAAAAGTTCATTACGGAGAAGATACCCTTTTTCATCTCTCCGCCATACCATGTGCCGCCAATCAGGGCCATTCGCTCAGTAAGATGGAAAGCCACGTACACCTCGCTGTTCAGGTTTTGCTCCTTCCAGTATGGATTGGTAGTTTTGGATGCAACAAGCACAACAAAGTCGGGGTTAAAGCATTTGAGTTCCTCGTCGGATGGACGAATAAACATATTTTTAACAAAATGTGCCTGCCAGGCAACCTCCATGATAAAGCGAACGCTTAGTCGGGTATCCTCATTGGCGCCGGCAAAAGCATCAACCACGTAGAGCTTTTTACCATTGAGTTGGTTAACACTTACCTCCTTGAGCTTTTCCCATACCTCTTGCGGTATGGGCTTATTATCGGAACCCTTTTTTCCAGGCTCGGCCCACCATACATCCTTTTCAGTGTTTGGTTCTCGAACCACATACTTATCCTTGGGTGAACGGCCTGTAAATACGCCTGTATCGACATTTACTGCTCCTAGTTTGGTTACAAAACCACGCTCATAACCTTCAAGATTTGGGTCGGTTTCGTGCTCATAAAGTAAATCGTACGATGGGTTATAGTACAATTCCCTAACGGAATTAATACCGTAGTGTGACAAATCAATCATTTCCACAATTTTTAAGAATAAGCAATTGAGAATTATAAGCAAATGTAAATATTTTAGTTTATGCAAACGATTTTTTCTGCATGTTTTGTATCATATTGTTACCTTTAAGGGGAATACTGTAGATAATCGTACACCCTACTAATTATCAAAGGTTAATCAATATGCTTGCAATGCTTATCAGTGGCTTGGGGTTCAATATGTATTGTGGCATCAATTCCGAGTTCCAAATGTATTGCTTCTTCAATTAATGAAATGATTCTATGAGCCTGTTCAATGGTCATTTGATTGGGCAATCTAACATGAAAGGTAAGCTCTTGATGCATTACATAGTTATGGATATGGAAGTGGTGGGGCTCCATTTTATCGTAGCCCTGCCTTGAGACAATCTGCATTACTTTTTGTACAAGTTCATCGGAAGGGACTTCGCCTAGAATTAACATAGCACTATCGGTAATCACCTTAATACCCGAGTAAAGGATAAGTAAAGCAACAACGATACTTAAAACGCCGTCGATCCACCAAAAGTATTTGCCAACAAATATACCCACAAGCACAATAACCGATGAAAGGGCATCGCTGCGGTGGTGCCAACCGTCGGCTGAAACCGAAATTGAGCCTGTGCGTTTACCTATGAAGAATGCTACCTGAGCAAGTCCTTCCTTTGCAATAATTGATAATACAGTTGCTACAATTGCCAGAGTACCATAGCTAGTACTCTCCCTATCTCTTATTTTAGCAATGCCTTCCGAGGCAAAGTAAAAGGCCACAAAAGCAAGTAACGCACCAATGAGCAAAGAAACTACGAGCTCAGAGCGCCCATGTCCAAAAGGATGATCCTTATCGGCAGGCCTATGCGAGTATTTTATGCCAACTAGCAAAACAACTGAGCTGATAGAGTCGGAAAGGGTATGCCAGGCATCGGCAATTAGGGCTAACGAACCGGTAACCACCCCTGCCCAATACTTTAGCACAAAAAGCAATGAGTTGATGATTATTGAGAGCCAGCCCTCAAAGTTAACCAGACGGGTATTTTCAGTATTAAACCGATAATTCATTGGAAAATAAATTAAACAAATCGACTAATAGCAACTACATGTAATTGAAAAATCGGGGGCATACCTCACTATGAATTGATTTGAATTAAGCATATACCCATCCTTGCTTGTGTTTAGCTTGAAGTTTGTTTGAAGCGTCCTTAACCTGTAATTTGGAAGGCAGGAAGAAAAGTCTGGACCAAACTCCTTGAGCGCGCTAATAAAGTAAAATGCCACATCGTAACCTAAAAACGAGAACTGTGTTGGCTCTGACCGGAATTGCGCCCTGTATTTCTCAACAAAAGTTTTTACATTGCTTTGGGTGTAATCGACAAAGAAAGGTGTGAAAATGTGGGTATTCAATGCAAAAAGATAATCGGGGGGAAGGTTTTTAAGCTTACGCCAACGCGACGGACCATATACCTCAGTTTTGAGGTTATAGTACGATTTTACAGCATATAAGCTGCCAAGTATTTCGGCTACAAAAGGTTCATCGTCTGATGGCACAATTACAACGTTAACAGTATCGCGTTTAAGCATTTTAAGCAATCGTTCCTGAACATCAACCGATTTGTAAGCAGCAGTTTTATGGTTGTACCGAGAAATAGGGATAGCTGCGTTTGAGAAGTTTTGGGTTAGTAGCGAATCGAAATACTTCAAACTGGGCGAATACCAGATGGTTGAGTCATAAATCACCAGGTAGTTCTTACTGGGTTCAACCTTCATGTTCTTCACAAATACTTCCAGCTGATTTTGAAGGGTTTGGCTAACCGAGATAATATTTTGATTATCGGCCAACCCCTCTTTATTACTGTAAATGGGCGATACAAAGTTGATATTATTTTTAGCTGCGAACAGAGCAACAGGCTTAATCTCGTCGAACATGTAAGGGCCAACCACCAATTCAGATTTTGCCAAATCAGCACTATTCAGAATTTTGGCAACCTCATGGGGTGAGCGCTTAGTGTCGCGTACGTTCAGGTTTACCGAGATACCCAAACTTTTTAGGGTATCAAGGGCCAATAGGAACCCCTCATAGAACTCAAGAGAAACCTGAGTGATTTGACTTAATTGCCCTGTAGGTTCCTGAACATCTTTCGGGTCAACGTCATCAACCACAGATTGTGTTTGGCCGCCTGTCTGAGTAAAGGGCAGTAGCAATGCAACATTAAAGGGATGACCATCATAGGTGTAGTTATTATTGCAGGGCGATGCTTTCTCTTGCCCATCGGCTTCAACCTTACCCTCAACAGCCTGAGGAACAGGCAATGATTTGGGTTTGGGTATCCGCAGGGTTGTTCCAAGTTTTAAGCCATCCTTAATTAAATCGTAGTTGTAATGCTCAATCTCTTTAGGTGAAACACCGTATTTCCTAGAAATTGCGAACAAACCTTCGCGAGGTTGCACCTCGTGTAAAATGAATTCCACCGAATCAACTGCGGGTTTCTGCTCAATGTCGCTTATCTGCTTTTTGGGAATGCGAAGGGTTTGACTTAGCTTTAATCCTTCCCTTGCTTCAGGATTCAGTCTTAGTATATCATCCATACTCACATTGTACATCCTTGAAATGCCAAAAAGGGTTTCCTTGCGTTTTACTATGTGGTAGATATAATCCTCGTCAGTTTTGGTTTCCTTCGCTTTAGCAGGTATTTTTAGAGCCTGCCCCACTTTTAAACCTGCGTATATATCAGGGTTGTTTATTGCAATGTCGGATTGGCTTACACCGTAAGCCTTACTGATGGAGTATAGGGTCTCACCCTGCTGTACTATGTGGACAATGTACGTTTTTCCATCGACCCGTACCTTGTCCTTTGATATTTTTACCTCAACTTCCTGCGCAAACAACATGGCGGAAAACGCTAACAGGGTTAGGAGTGCAAGTATTCTTTTAATCATTGCAAGTAGTTTTATGAAAGTATTATTCTGAATGGGTCAAAATACAGAATACAAAAATACACAAATCAATCAATTCAAACCCTATGCCTAATGCAGTTTTAAAATGAAGAAAGTAAAAATTGATATATAAAAAACATTAACCTACATATATTTTTGTTAAAATTGCAGTAAAATAGCCTAAATGGATTCCACTGATACACAATATATCTTTGCGGTTGCTTTGCATAGGCATAGGGAATTGGGGTTGGTAGCAGGAGCTTATCTAATTAGTCCAATCAGCGACGATACCTATAAAATCGAAAAGAATGTTATTGTCGATTCAGCTGTCATTCACTCTGAAAGGTTGACTGCCGACCAATCGGAAATAATTCGCAGTGTTCAAGAAATATCCGAGAAAAGCCTCCTCAAGCTATTTGGACGCGATGCTAAAACCTTCAACGAACTTTTACAGAAAGTTCAGAACGACGAAAACCTAAACAGCTACATCCGAAACTACATTGACCGAAGAATCTGCAAGGCCGTTGAAAAAGCTGCTTCGGCCAATATTCCGATATACATCAGAGAGCGGAACGCCAATAACATTTACAAGGAAAAGCAATTAACCTACCATACCGATGTTGCATCGCCCATATTCAGGTTCGAGCTTGATGAGCTTGGCATGAAGTATTCCCTGAAGATTCAACATCAAACTTCCACTTTAACTTTATTGCCGGGTGTGTTTGAATTACTTACGGTTGAACCATGCTTAATTCGGGTTGCAAATGGCATATATAAGGTTGAAGGTATTGATGGCCGAAAGTTTGTACCCTACATGACCAAGCAATTTGTTACAATACCCCAACAATCGGTACAAAAGTATATGGAAACCTTTGTACTGAATGCTGTTAGAAGCAACCAGGTGGAAGCCGTGGGATTTGAAATCAACGAACAAAAGAACAGGCCTAAACCCGTACTCACTCTTGATGAACGTCTATCGGGCGGAGCCTGTCTTACCCTTAGCTTTCAGTATGGGAATAAAATTATTTCAGCAAATACCCCTGCAGTTAATGAGGTGAAGCTATCGCACCGGAATAATTCATACACCTTTACTCGGCTCACCCGTAATCCCGAGAAAGAGGAGAAAATTAAACAGCAACTAATAAAAAACTGGCGCTTAACAAAAGTAGGTGAAAACGAATACTTTACAGGAAAACCCGAAAATGGTGAGTTTGACCACTACCAGGTGATAGAGTGGCTGAACACCAACTGCAAGCTCTTACAGGATGAAGGTTTTGAAATTCAACAAAAGTTTCGGCAAACCAACTACTACTTAAGTGGCTTTGACCTTAATTTGAGGCTTACCGAAAGTATCGACTGGTTCGACCTTTACGGCATGGTTCGCATTGGCGAATTTGAAATCCCCTTTGTTTACTTCCGCAAGCATATAGTTAAGAATGTTCGCGAGTTTACCCTACCCAATGGCCAGGTTTTCGTTTTACCTGATGAGTGGTTTGCCAAGTATAGAACCATCCTTTTGCTTGGCAAGGAGGAAGGTGAAAGCATTAAGCTATCCAAGGCGTCGGCAGCAATTATTACCGGCAGTAGTTTAGAAACCCAGAGTATTTCAAGTTTCGCAGAAAAAATAAAAAATATTAACGTCAAAGGAGTAACCCTTCCCCATAGCCTTCAGGCAAAGCTGCGCGAATACCAAACCCTTGGTTTTGCTTGGCTAAAAACATTAGTGGACAATGGCTTGAATGGCTGCCTTGCCGACGACATGGGTCTTGGAAAAACATTACAAACCATTACCCTTTTACTCTCGGAACTTGAAACCAACGATTTTAAAACTGGCCAGGAACACTGTTCGCTGGTTGTTGCACCAACATCAATAATTTACAACTGGCAAAAGGAGTTCGAAAAGTTTGCGCCACAGGTTAAGGTTGGCATTTACCACGGTACCCAACGCGACAAGAGCCACAAAATGTTTCAGCAGAACCATGTTGTAATTACATCGTATGGCACCATACGGAACGACATAGATCTTTTCAAGGATTTTTCATTCCGCTACGTTGTTCTAGACGAAAGCCAAACCATAAAAAACCCTGCATCTAAAATATACAGGTGTGTCCTTTTACTTAAAACAAAGAAAAACTTGTGCCTAAGCGGTACACCCATTGAGAATAACCTATTCGACCTGTGGTCGCAAATGAACTTCTTAAACCGAGGAATGTTAGGTGGTCTTAAGGTATTCCGTGAGGAATTTGCCATTCCCATTGAGCGCAAGAACGACACCGAAAAGCAGAAACTGCTAAAAAAACTCATAGAACCCCTGATAATGCGCCGCACCAAGGAGCAGGTTGCCAAGGAGTTACCACCCCTAACCGAACAAATCATTTACTGCGAGATGACCGACGAGCAGGGCAAAGCCTATGAGGCGGAAAAATCAAAAGCGAGAAGGTTGATACTCGACTCCCTGGAACAAAGCAAACCTGAATCGTCAACCATCAATGTTCTTTCAGCACTCACCCGTCTGCGTCAGCTGGCCAACCATCCTGCCATGCTCGATGAGTACACAAACCTGTCGTCGGGGAAATTTGAGGAAGTTACGCAAATGATTGAAAGCGTCATTGCTGAAAATCATAAAATACTGATATTCTCATCGTTTGTTAAACACTTGGCACAGGTTGAAACCTACTTACAAAACAACCGTATTGGTTACGAAATGCTAACCGGTTCAACAACCGACCGAAGCGACGTGGTGGAAGAGTTCCAGAACAACCCCGATAAGAAAATCTTTTTAATTTCGCTTAAAGCCGGCGGTGTAGGATTAAACCTAACTGCTGCCGATTACATTTTTATTCTTGACCCATGGTGGAATCCTGCCGCCGAGATGCAGGCAGCATCGCGCGCTCACCGAATTGGACAAACCAAGAGTGTGTTCGTTTACCGTTTCATTACCCGTAATACCGTTGAGGAAAAGATAGTAAAACTCCAGGCCCACAAGGAAAACCTTGCCCATGAATTTGTCAACTCAAACAATCCGATGATTCTTCTTAACAAGGAGCAGCTTATTAGCCTTGTTGACTAGGAAAATTACCCTACCCAAAATATTTAAATCAACCTGCATTGCGGTTAAAAAATATTAATCGCATCCTAAAACATATACTATTATCAACTATCAATCAATCATTTACAGAATTTTAAATTTAAAAATCGATATAAATAGATATTCTTTCGCAATCAAAGTTTGTATCTTTGCAGCATGGAAACTATGCTCAAAATTGCCGTAATACTTGCGGCATACCTCTTAGGCTCTATACCTACATCGGTTTGGGTAGGAAAAATTTTTTACGGTATCGATGTTAGGGAGCACGGCAGTGGCAATGCTGGCGCAACTAACACCATCAGGGTGCTTGGTCTGATTCCAGGAATATCGGTTTTCATTGTCGATGTGCTTAAAGGTTACCTGGCAGTGCGACTGCTATACCTAACTGACTTCTACATCCCTAAAACCGGGATGTTTATCAACTTTCAGCTGTTTTTGGGAATTGCAGCATTGCTCGGCCATATATTCCCCATTTTTGCTCAGTTTCGTGGGGGAAAGGGTGTGGCAGTGCTATCGGGTGTGGTTTTTGCCCTTCACCCCTACGCCACTTTGATAGTGTTTGGAATTTGGATAGTGTCGGTGCTAATCACCCGTTACGTTTCGTTAAGTTCCATGATTGCTGGCTTCTCGTTCCCACTGGTTCTGATTTTTGTTTACCGCACCACCAACCCATCGCTTATTACTTTTGCCTTTATACTGGCTATCCTAATGCTGTTCACCCATCAAAAGAATATTGAACGCCTTGTAAAAGGCGAAGAATCCAAATTTTCACTAAAGAAAAAGAGCAAAACCTCACAAGGTAACCAAAAACAATAGACCAACAATTGTTGTTTTATTAAACAAGCCCAACCACGTATTAATGTGGTATGAAATATTTTTATAATTTTGCAAGTCATTTTGAACTGATATTCTACTGTTATGATTAAAATAACTTTTCCTGATGGGAACGTGCGGGAATACCCTAAAGGTGTTACCGGACTTGAAATAGCCAAAAGCATTTCGGAGCGCTTAGCTGCCGATGTATTGTCGGTAACGGTTAATGGTGAGCTGTGGGATCTTACCCGTGGCATTGAGACCGATGCTACCGTTAAGCTGCACAAGTGGGACGACCCAGAGGGAAAACATGCCTTTTGGCACTCATCGGCACACCTTATGGCCGAGGCCGTTGAAGCACTTTACCCCGGTGTTAAGTTGGGTATAGGCCCAAGCATTGAGAATGGGTTTTACTACGATATCGATTTTAATGGACACACCATATCGGAAGAGGATTTGCCGAAGATTGAACAAAAAATGATGGAGTTTGCGCAGCAAAAGCAGCCCATCGTTCGCAGGGAGGTTTCAAAAGCCGAAGCACTTAAGACCTACCAGGAAAAAGGCGATCCTTACAAGGTGGAACTTATATCGGACCTTCAGGATGGAACCATATCGTTCTACACCCAGGGTGAATTTACCGATCTCTGCCGTGGGCCACACCTTCCGAATACGGGTTACATAAAAGCCATAAAGTTGCTAAGCATTGCAGGCGCATACTGGCGTGGCGATGAAAAAAATAAAATGCTTACCCGCATATACGGGATCACCTTCCCCCAAAAGAAACAGCTCGATGAATACCTAACCCTGCTTGAGGAAGCCAAGAAGCGTGACCACCGTAAGATAGGCAAGGATTTAGAACTATTTATGTTCTCGCCTAGCGTTGGCCCTGGTTTACCATTATGGCTACCCAAGGGTGCTCAACTTCGCGAACGACTAGAGATGTTCCTTAAACGTGTTCAAAAGAAATACGGATACGAGCAGGTTATCACCCCGCACATTGGCCAGAAAGATCTCTACGAAACATCGGGCCACTGGGCAAAATATGGGAAGGATAGCTTCCGCCCCATAACTACACCCCAGGAAGGCGAGGAATTCCTTCTTAAACCCATGAACTGTCCCCATCACTGCGAGATATACAAATCGAAACCCCGTTCATACAAAGATCTTCCGATTCGTTTGGCTGAATTCGGAACAGTTTACCGTTACGAACAAAGTGGCGAATTACATGGACTTACACGCGTTCGTGGCTTCACCCAGGACGATGCTCATATCTTCTGTAGGCCCGACCAACTCAAGGAAGAGTTTGTTAAGGTTATTGATATTGTTCTCTACATCTTTAAAACTCTCGATTTTAAAGATTACACCGCACAGATATCGTTACGCGATCCGAACAACAAAGAAAAATACATAGGCTCCGATGAGAATTGGAATAAAGCTGAGAAAGCTATTGTTGAAGCAGCTGCCGAACGCGGACTAAAAACCGTAACCGAACTCGGTGAAGCAGCATTCTACGGCCCAAAACTCGATTTCATGGTTCGCGATGCCATTGGCCGCAAGTGGCAGCTGGGCACCATACAGGTTGACTACAACCTACCCGAGCGTTTTCAGCTGGAATACATTGGCGCCGACGATAAGCGCTACCGCCCCATTATGATACACCGCGCTCCCTTTGGTTCAATGGAACGTTTTGTTGCTGTGCTCATTGAGCATACAGGCGGTAAATTCCCGTTGTGGCTAACGCCCGACCAGGTTGTGGTGCTACCCATTAGCGAAAAATTTAACGATTATGCAAAAAGTGTTTCAAAATTCCTAAATAATTACGATATTCGCAGCCTGGTTGACGATCGCAACGAGAAGATTGGTAAAAAGATAAGGGACAACGAGTTACGCCGAATCCCTTACCTTTTAATTGTTGGCGAAAAGGAGCAGGAAGCCAACCTTGTTGCCGTTCGTGTTCAAGGCGAAGGCGACAAAGGCCAAATGAAACTTGAAGAGTTTGTAAACCATATAAAGGCTGAAATTGACAATCAGCTTAAAGAAATTTAGTATTAACTAAACTTTAGGAGGGCAAAACTATAGCAGCACCTAACAACAACAAAAAGTCGGACATCGACACTTACCCAATAAATGAAGAGATTCGGGTTAAGACCGTTCGACTGGTTGGCGATAACATTGAGAATCCGGGTATTTACCCCATTAGCCAGGCACGCCAAATGGCCGAGGAGATGGAGTTAGACCTGGTAATGATTTCTGATAAGGCCGATCCTCCCGTTTGTAAAATCATGGACTATCAGAAGTTTCTTTACCAGCTCAAAAAGAAGCAGAAGGAAATTAAGGCCAATGCTCAAAAAATTGTGGTTAAGGAAATTAGGTTTGGTCCAAATACCGATGATCACGATTACAACTTCAAGTTGAAGCATGCCATCAATTTCCTACAGGAAGGTGCAAAGGTGAAAGCCTACGTGTTCTTTAAGGGACGTTCCATTCTTTTCAAGGAGCAAGGCGAAATACTACTTTTGCGGTTTGCCCAAGACCTTGAAGAGTATGGTAAAGTGGAGCAACTCCCACAGCTTGAAGGGAAACGAATGATTATGATAGTATCCCCAAAAGGCACAAAGAAGAAGTAACAAACCATTAGTAATCAAATAAATACAGTGTAGAATGCCAAAAACAAAGACTCATTCTGGTTCAAAAAAGCGTTTTGCTTTAACCGGAACAGGTAAGATTAAAAGAAAACACGCCTACAAGAGTCACATTTTGACTAAAAAGGAAACCAAGCAAAAGAGGAACTTAACTCACGTTGCTTTGGTTGACAAGGCCGATGAAGGGCATGTTAAGGCAATGCTTGGCTTAAAGTAGTTTTGTTTTCTTTTAGTTTGTGTGTTAGTTTACTTTAATGTTTAACAGAATGAATTAGCCACTAAGAGTTCAAAAAAAGAACCGCTAATCATTCAAAAATCGTAAAAAAATGCCACGTTCAGTAAATGCAGTAGCATCGCGCAAGCGCAGAAAAAAAATTCTTAAACAGACGAAGGGAAATTTCCTTGCGCGTCGTAATGTTTGGACGGTTGCAAAGAACACCTTGGAGAAAGGTTTGACCTATGCCTACCGCGACCGTAAGAAGAAAAAGATTGAATTCCGTGCCCTTTGGATTCAGCGTATTAACGCTGCAGTTCGGGAGTATGGTATGACCTACTCCGAGTTCATGGGCAAGATCAACCAGAAAGGGATTGCTATTAACCGCAAGGTTTTGGCTGATTTGGCCATGAACCACCCTGAGGCTTTTAAAGCTATTGTTGATTCTGTAAAGTAATCAGAAAAACAGAATAAGGTTGAAGGGGCTAAACGCCCCTTTTTTTGTTAATTTTGATTAACTTGCTTCTTACTATATCATTTTTCGTCATCTTTTAATAAATTGCAGGCTGAAATAAGGTGTTATACAAAATGCTAAGAATTGCATTAATTGGCTACGGAAAAATGGGGCATGAGGTTGAGGCAATTGCCCTTGAGCGAGGCCATACCATTGTCCTTAAAATAGATAGGGATAACCTTAACGAGCTAACCACCGATAACCTAAAAAAAGCCGATGTAGCCATTGAATTCACATCGCCAAGCACCGCCATGCAAAATATTCAAGCCTGTTTTAATGCCGGAATCCCTGTGGTGTCAGGGACAACCGGCTGGAACAACCAGCTGGAAATCATGGTAAACAAGGCACGCAACGGCGAGGGAACGTTATTTTACGCATCAAACTATAGCATTGGAGTTAACATCTTTTTCAAGCTGAATAATTACATTGCATCCATACTTGACAGGATAGGGATGTATCAACCATCAATAACTGAAATACACCACACCCAAAAGCTTGATGCTCCAAGCGGAACTGCCATAACCCTAGCCAATACCCTTTGCAACCAAATGAAGGCTTATGAAGGCTGGAGCTTAATCCCCGATAGTGCGGAGAGAAAAATCCCCATTGAAGCAATACGGGAGGGGCAAGTTCCCGGTACTCACATTGTGACCTTTACATCCGAACAGGATATCATCACTCTAAAGCACGAGGCTAAGAGTCGCAGGGGTTTTGCACTTGGAGCAGTTTTAGCCGCCGAATTTCTCATCTCCCGCAAGGGATTCTTCAGCATGGACGATTTGCTTAAACTTGACTAAACCACAATACCATGTTTCAAAAAGTAAAAGATTTCATTAAAAACAAGTATTTCCGATTTGCATTTGCTGCCATAGTTTTCATACTATGGGTAGTATGGATTGGCAACTACTGGCTGCTACTGGGATTACCTATAATTTTCGACTTCTACATCACCCAAAAGGTAAACTGGACATTCTGGAAAAAGCGTGGACAAAAGAAAACTGCTTTGATAGAATGGATAGATGCCATAATATTTGCAGTGGTTGCAGCAACCCTAATCCGAATGTTCTTTATTGAGGCTTACACCATACCAACATCATCGATGGAGAAATCGTTGCTGGTGGGCGACTACCTGTTTGTGAGCAAGGTTGCCTACGGGCCTAAACTTCCCAACACTCCAATTTCATTTCCATTCGTACATCACACTCTGCCATTAACAAAATACACCAAATCGTTCATTGAGTGGCCACGTTGGCCCTACAAGCGTATTGCCGGTTTGGGACATATTAAACGCAACGACGTGGTGGTTTTCAACTTCCCTGAGGGTGATACGGTTTGCCTACAGGACCAGAATTCCAGCTACTATACGCTGGCTCGAATATACGGCCGTGAATACATCCGTCAAAATTACGACATTATTTACCGTCCGGTTGATAAACGCGAGAACTATATCAAGCGTTGCGTTGGCATTCCCGGCGACACCATTCAGGTTATCCATGGTAACCTTTTTGTTAATGGCAAGGAGCAGACGAAGGTTGGTAAAAGACAGTATAACTACCAGATTAGGACAAATGGATCAACCATTAACCCAATCCGTTTTGAGGAAATGGGTATTGCCCGTTCCGATATCAACTACAACCCTCAGGAGTCAGTTTACATCCTTCCGTTAACCGAGGAAATGCTTGAACGCTTTAAAGCCTTCAGTAATGTAACTGAAATAACCCGTAACGAGAATACTGACTCCACAGTAATGTGGAAGTTAATTTTCCCCCACGATCCCCGTTATAAATGGAACGAGGATAACTTTGGTCCCCTATGGATACCCAGAAAAGGTGCAACAGTTACCCTCACCACTGATAACCTGCCGCTATACCAACGCATTATTGACGTTTACGAGAACAACGACCTAAGAGTTGAAAACGGCACCATTTACATAAATGGTAAACCCACAAACTCATATACCTTTAAAATGGATTACTATTTCATGATGGGCGATAACCGCCATAACTCAGCCGACAGCCGTTTTTGGGGATTTGTACCCGAAGACCATGTGGTGGGAAAAGCATCGTTTATTTGGCTATCGCTCGATAAGGATAAACGTTTTCCTGCCAATATTCGCTTTAAGCGTATGTTTACAACCATTAAATAGGCTAAACAATGGCTGCATAAAAACCTGTTGGAGGGGAATGGCACCCGCAACAGGTTTTTTAGTTCAATGAAAGCGTACAATGTCCAGTAAAACCATACTACTTAGCACAGCGTATTTACCGCCGGTTCATTACATGTCAGCCTTACTTGGTGCCGATAAAATTTTTATTGAGGCACATGAAACTTACCTTAAACAAACCTACCGTAACCGATGCGTAATACTCAGCGCAAACGGCCCATTACCCCTTGTAATCCCAGTAATAAAACCAAAGGGCAACCATACCGGTATAACCGAAGTTATTATTGATTACTCTACTGGTTGGAATCGGAATCATTGGCGTGCCATCGAATCGGCTTACCGCACATCGGCTTTCTTTGAATTTATTGCCGATATACTGAGGCCCTTTTACAGCAATACTTTCAATACCCTGTGGGAACTCAACAATGAACTCCTAAAGGCAATTTTGGACTTCCTGGAGCTACCCGTTAAAATCAGTTTTACAAGCAACTTTCATAAAGTTGCACCCGAAGGGGCAATGGATTTACGTTACGCCATCAGCCCAAAGGCCAAAATGCAGGAAACCACATTGCCTGCTACCCTACCATACTTCCAGGTTTTTGAACATCGCTTTGGGTTTACTCCCAACCTGAGCATTATCGACTTGCTATTTAACGAAGGGCTAATGACAAGAGAGATATTAAGGATAAAGGATAAAAGATAAAGGATAAAGGGTAAAAAAATATCTATTTTATTACTGGCATGCTAAACTTGTGGGGTAAGGATTGGTAGAAATATTATACTTTTTTGAGGCCTAAGGTAAAAAAACTATTCTTTCAAAGAATTTGAACAAGCATCACATAAAAATGGTTTTGGAGTAATACCTTTGTAGGTTACATTTTTCCATTTAATCAATGCAAAAGCACGAAAAGGTTATATCAGTAAAAGGCGCAAGGGTTCATAATCTTAAGAATATCAATGTAGATGTTCCCCGTAACAAGCTGGTAGTAATTACGGGTGTATCGGGTTCGGGAAAATCGTCGTTAGCATTCGATACCATTTATGCCGAAGGGCAAAGGCGATATGTAGAGAGCCTATCGGCATACGCCCGTCAATTCCTGGGTAGGATGAGTAAGCCTGAGGTTGACCTAATTATCGGTATACCACCCGCCATTGCCATAGAGCAAAAAGTAAATACCCGAAATCCCCGCTCTACGGTAGGCACATCAACCGAGATTTACGATTACCTTAAGCTACTCTACGCACGCATCGGGAAAACTTACTCGCCCATATCGGGCCGTGAGGTTAAGCGCCACTCTGTAACCGATGTTGTGAACTTTATCAGTGCCCATCAGCAGGGAACACGCATGACTCTCTTAGCACCTATTGCCGTTAACGGCAACATCAAGCTGAAGCTTGAGGAGTTAAACCGCGAAGGGTTTACCCGAATTGATATTAACGGGAAAGTGATTAGGATTGATGATGCTCAAAACCGTGAACTTGTCGATTTGGCTGCTGCCAGCACAAGGCTGATAGTTGATAGGTTTGCAGTGTCGGTGGATGAAGATTTTATTAGCCGGATAGCCGATTCGGTTCAAACCGCTTACGCTGAAGGTAATGGTTTTTGCATTCTTTCTATCGAAACCGACGAAGGGATAAGGGAGGAACAGTTCTCGAACCTATATGAGCTCGATGGGATAAAATTCGAACAGCCCACCGAGCATCTTTTCAACTTCAACAACCCACTTGGTGCTTGCCCAAAATGCGAGGGTTACGGCAAGGTAATTGGCATAGACGAGGATTTGGTAGTCCCTAATAAAAGCCTTTCTGTTTACGAGGATGCTATTGCGTGCTGGCGAGGCGAGTCAATGGGTTGGTATAAGGACAGAGTAATTGAGTATGCATCGGCGTATAACCTACCTATCCACACCCCATACTACAAATTAACCGAGGAGCAGAAAGGATTGCTTTGGAATGGCACAAGGCACTTCAAGGGCATTTACGATTTCTTTGCGGAACTCGAGGAAAAACGATACAAAATACAATACCGAGTTCTACTCTCACGCTATATGGGCAAAACCACATGCCCGGTTTGTAAGGGCGGGCGACTTAGGCCTGAAGCATCGTATGTAAAGGTGGCCGGTTACACCATTCAGGAGTTAGTTAACACCCAGGTTGAGGAACTTTACGAGTTCTTCATGAATATCGAGTTGGATGAACACGATGCCACAGTAGCAAAACGATTGTTGACAGAGATTAGAAACCGGTTGGGATACATGGTAAATGTTGGTTTAGGTTACTTAACCCTTAACCGTTTGTCCGCAACCCTTTCGGGGGGAGAGTCGCAACGCATTAACCTTGCCACATCGCTTGGCAGTAGCCTAGTGGGGTCGCTTTACATTCTCGATGAGCCAAGTATTGGCCTACATCCCCGCGACACCCACTTGCTTATCGATGTTCTTACAAATCTGCGTGATCTGGGAAATACTGTGCTTGTGGTAGAGCACGATGAGGACATAATGCGCAATGCCGATTATATTATCGATATTGGGCCGCATGCAGGTCGACTTGGAGGCGAGGTGGTTTATGCCGGTGAGCCAGGCCTTATCAACTCTGCATCCAACAGCCTTACAGCAAAATACCTGAACGGAACCGAAAAAATCGACATTCCATTGAATCGCCGCAAATGGAATAGCCACATTGAGGTAAAAGGAGCTCGCGAGAATAACCTAAAGAATATTGATGTTAAGTTTCCGTTAAACACGCTCACCGTGGTTACAGGGGTGAGCGGTTCGGGTAAATCGAGTTTGGTTAAGGGAATACTATACCCTGCCCTACTCAAGGAAATTACAGGGAGTGGTGAGCGGGCGGGCCAACACGACTGTATAGTTGGCGACATTCGTCTTATTTCCGGAGTTGAAATGGTTGACCAAAACCCCATAGGTAAATCATCGCGTAGCAATCCCGTTACCTACCTCAAAGCGTGGGACGAAATCCGCAAGTTGCTTTCAGAACAACCCTATGCCAAAAGTAACGGTTACGGCCCATCGCATTTCTCATTTAACATTGATGGTGGTCGTTGCGAGGAGTGCCAGGGCGAAGGGGTAATTCATGTCGAGATGCAGTTCATGGCTGACCTAACCTTAACCTGCGAGAGCTGCCACGGTAAACGCTTTAAGGACGACATCCTTGAAGTTAGGTATAGGAATGCCAATGTGTATGACTTACTGGAAATGACCGTTAACCAGGCCATTGAGTTCTTTGAGAAAGGCAAAGGAAGCCTTGAAAAGAAAATCGTTGAAAAGCTAAAACCTTTACAGGATGTAGGTTTAGGCTACATCAAACTTGGCCAATCGTCGAGCACACTTAGCGGTGGCGAGAGTCAAAGGGTTAAGCTAGCATCGTTCCTGCTCAAAGAGAATACCGATAAACCCATCCTTTTCATTTTTGATGAGCCTACCACTGGCCTGCACTTTAACGATATTAAAAAACTGTTAACTGCCTTTGATGCCCTAATTGCAAAGGGACATAGCATTGTTCTGGTGGAACACAACCTTGAGGTTATTAAGTGCGCCGACTGGGTAGTTGATTTAGGCCCAGAGGGTGGCGATAATGGTGGACACTTAATTTTTTCAGGCACGCCAGAACAACTTGCCTTGATGAATAATTCCTACACCGGTAAGTTCCTCTCTGTTAAGCTTAACCATTAGGCAAAGCAACAAAAAAGCCGCTTAAAGCGGCTTTTATTATTTAAGTAAGTAATTGATTAGTCTGTTTTAAGACCAAACATAATAGCTACACACCCACTCTTCAACTCCTCATTTTTACCTGATGTTACCGGCACCTTGACAAGTATAATAAGCTGTTGGGTGTTTTCAACCTTAAAATCCCATGAAGTGGCAAAATTGTTCTTAGCGTTAGTGTACAACACCTTACGATCAACATCCATTACAATAAATTCTATCTTACTAAGAGTTTCCGAACCACAAACGGATATGCGATACTGCTGACCAGCATAGAAGGTCTTGAAAAGTTCAGCATCCTCACCCTCGGTTAGTATTGCAGCATTGTAGTTACCATCGTGAACATAGGGCGATAGTTCAAGCCGACATATCTTTTTGGCAAAGTTCTTACACTGAGCATTGGACGATGAAGGGAGTGCAAGAAATAGAACAACTGCCGAAACAAGTATATAAATTGATGATCTCATACGAACCATTTTATGCTGTGTATTTTTTACGCAATTCAATAACTTTTGTTTTAAGCCTTTTAAAAGCTTCAGGGCTTAGGGTTGTAACATTCTTCGATTTTAATGTAGCAACCTTCGTTTTTCCATCCTGTATAACTTTTACATCCGATACTGTGATTTTTACATCGTTGTATACCTTTTCAAGTTCAAGCATATCGGAATACAACTCCCTAACATCGGCATTGCTATTGCTTTGCTCAAGAAGTTTAAGAACGGTTTGTAGCGATAGCTTCTGATCAATAATGCGATCGACCATTTCGTTATCAACCTTATTGATATCCTCAACCAGCGAGGTGGCAATGTATAGTCCCTCAATCCATCCACCAACAAGTATAATGGAACCAACAGCCACCCTATCGTCCTCTTCCAGAATGGAGTTGGTGTTGAGGAATGTTTCCGAAATTGTCTCCAGTATAACATCGCGGTTATTGATGTTCTCCTCCAGCTTCTCGATTACTGAATTATCAATTGCATTTAGAATACCCAAACCCTCAGCCATTTTCTTTGAAACAGTCATATACTTTATGGTTGCTTGGGTTTGGTCAAAAAGGCTTGCATAGCTCAAATCGGTGCTATAAATGCCTAGGTTAAGCGCCATGCTTTTAGTGGTATTGTACTTCGATGCGTTTTCAATAGGATTAAGCAACTCCTCATTGTATGTTGCCCCTGAGCGCTTGAGTATCATTGCTGTTTCAAGTGGTGATGGCAAAGAGTAAAAAATCTGTTTAACCGATTCAATACTGCTAACCAAAGCGCTATCGGCAGCACCCTGTTCTCCGGATACCTGGAGCATCTGCTCCGATTCCCTATTGCATTTACACGAAATGACAAGCACAGTCATAACGGCCATAGCCGATAGGAGAAGTATTTTTTTCGATCCTTTATGCATAATGGAACCTTTGGGTTAAAATTTTCAACAATCGACAAGTAAATATACTATAATTTTATCAAAATCAATATTCAGTCTCATTTTTTTAGGTAAACAAATGATTTTTTAAACCAACTTAAAACCTAAAAAAGCAATACCTTTGTAAAAATTTTAAACCGTATGCGCCCCAACAAGGCAGAACAGTTCCAAAAGAGTATTGAAGCAAGTTCCGACGAGGCAATTATTGGTTTGCTTACTGAATTAAGGGAAACCGGCGAGGACTATATGCTTCCAACAATACTCAGCTTGCTTTTCAGCATGCGTTCGGAAAAGTTGAAGAACGAGGTTGTAAACTTCCTGGTTGACCTAAAAAACAAATCGAGTATTGATACCATAGTTGAGGCAATAAGGCAAAACAAAAGGTCGAAAGATATTCACCTGTTGGTTTCGGTTTGCTGGCAAAGCCGCTTGGACTTTTCACCATACGTCGATACTTTTATCGACATAATGGAACACGGCAATTACCAGGCTTGTCTTGAGGCCTTTACCGTGATTGAAAACTTGAGTGAGAATTTTAGCGGAGATCAGCTAAACGAATTGAAAGCCAAGATTAAAGCGATTAAAGCGGATAACCCTGAAACTAAACCCCTAATTGAAGAGTTGGGAAAATTGCTGAATGAGTTATAAAGAAAGAACCGCCAGTTGGCGGTTTTTTCTTTCTTTGTTATTCGTAGTTTGAAAAATACTTCATAAACTGGCTTCGCTCATACTGCGTTGGGTCGGCAATTGAGCCAACATTAAGCATGCCCCGGAAATCGGAAATCGATTTAAATCCTTTCTGGCTCATCCATTCTTTAAGTCCATTTAGCATAACTTCAATATGTTTAGGCCCGTTCCGGTAAATAGCGGAGCAAACCTGAACCGACTTGGCACCGGCAAGCAGCATCTTTACCAAGGCCTCGCCATCGTGAACACCTGTTGAAGCCGATATATCCATTTCTGGGATTAAATGGCTGGCAATGGCTACCCACCTCAAAGTGTAACGTAAATCGGAAGGGTTGCTAAAAATATCGGCAGGCACCACCTTCATGGCATGAATGTCGATATCGGGCTCAAAGAACCGATTAAATAGCACAACCCCTTTAGCGCCCCGGTAGCGAAGGCTCTCAACCACATTTAAGGGATTGGTAAAGTGCGATCCTAGCTTATAAGCAACAGGAATGGTAATAACCTTGTGTAATTTTTCTGCAATACTTTTGTAAACCTGCTCGTATTCCTCAGCCTTACGCTTAGGGTCGAGGGGTAAGTAGTAGATATTTACCTCAAGGGCATCGGCTCCAGCCTCCTGAATACGCGATGCAAACGACAACCATTGATTATCGCTCAGGCAGTTTATACTAGCAATTACCGGTATATCAACCGATTGCTTAGCATTTTTTATTAGGTTTATATATTCCTGAACATTGTTGGCCGATACGTAATGCTTAAGGTAATCGGCTGCCTCGGTATAATCGGAATACTTTTCAAGGTGGTTTACCTCATGTAGGATTTGCTCCTCAAATAACGACTTAAGCACTATTGCACCGGCTCCAAATTCCTGGTATTTTTTAATGCGATCGACCGATGAGTTTAACCCGGAACTACTGACAATTAAAGGTGAACGCAACGATAGCCCCAAGTAGGATGTTTCTATTTTAGCCATGGTTAAAAGTTTTTGAATACGATTGAAATTTACAAAAATTTAGTTTAGGTATAGCTTCGGTGTCCAAAAATATTGCTACCTATTCGCACCATGGTGCTGCCCTCCTCAATAGCAATGCGGTAGTCGCTTGACATGCCCATCGATAGTTCCTTAAACCAGGGATGATTCTGGAAGTAGGTTTGTTTAACCTCGTTGAATAAGTTTCTTAAGAACCTAAACTCCATTCGAACCTGTTCCATATTGTCGGTAAATGTTGCCATTCCCATAAGGCCGCACACCCTAACATTTTGAAGTTTTTCAAACTCTGGGTTCTGAAGTAGCTCATGGAGCTCATCGGCCGACAGGCCAAACTTTGTCTCTTCCGATGCAATGTAAACCTGCAATAGGCAGTCGATTACCCGATTGCACTTTTGGGCTTCCTTATCGATAACCGAGAGCAACTTCAAGCTATCAACTGAATGGATAAGCGATACAAAGGGAGCAATGTATTTTACCTTATTGGTTTGCAGATGCCCAATTAAATGCCACTCAATATCTTTTGGCATTTCATCATACTTTGATAGTAGCTCCTGCACCCTATTTTCGCCAAATATTTTATGCCCGGCATTATAGGCCTCCATAATTACGCTCACGGGGTGTGTTTTACTTACAGCAATCAGCTTCACATGCTGCGGTAATTCACTCTTGAGTTTTACTAGTTGCTCAGGAATGCTCATGGTTACATGATGTTTAGTGCAAAAATAAATACTTTTGGCTTAGCTCCGCTACTTGCAACAACAATTTGAAAACGATTGCAAAGCTTTGGTAAAAAAAAGACCCAGCGAACTGCTGAGTCTTTTTGAAACTTATTTGGGAGCTATTCCAACGAATGGATTACCAATCCGCTGCGGAGCTTAGGCTCAAACCAGGTGGTTTTGGGAGGCATAATATTGCCGGTATCGGCAATATCGATAAGTTGTTTCATGGAAACAGGGTAAAGTGCAAAAGCCACTTTCATCTCACCGCTATCCACTCTCTTTTTAAGCTCACCCAAACCACGGATACCTCCTACAAAATCGATACGCTTTGAGGTTCTAAGATCCTTGATATCGAGAATGGGATCGAGCACCAGGTTCGAAAGAATTGTAACATCCAAAACACCAATGGGATCGTTGTCGTTGTATGTCCCCGGTTTGGCAGTTAATGAATACCATTTACCATCGAGATACATGCTGAAGTTGTGAAGGTGTTGCGGCTTGTAAACTTCTGTGCCCTTTTCTTCAACCACAAATCCTTCGCTGAGTTTTTGAAGGAATTGATTAGGGGTAAAACCATTCAAATCCTTAACCACGCGGTTGTAATCAATAATCTTTAGCTGATTATCGGGGAATATCACGGCAAGGAAGTAGTTATACTCCTCGTCGCCGCGATGGTTGGGATTGGCATTTTTCTTTTCAAGCCCAACACGGGCTGCTGCTGCTGTTCGATGGTGACCATCGGCAACGTAAAGTGCAGGGATTGATGCAAAGATTTCGGTGATACGTTTAATGGTGGCCTCATCGTCAATAACCCAAAAATGGTGGCCAAAGCCATCGTCGGCAACAAAATCGTACTCGGGTTGCTTGCTTTTTACAACATTCGAAACAATTTCGTCCATCTCCCGGTGTGCGGGGTAAGCAAAGAATACAGGCTCGATGTTTGCGTTTTGAATACGGATATGAATCATCCTATCCTCTTCCTTGTCGGGGCGGGTCAGCTCATGCTTTTTGATTCGACCCTCCATATAATCCTCAAAATGGCAAGCGGCTACTAGGCCATACTGAGTTCTACCATCCATGGTTTGGGCATACACGTAGTACATATCCTTGGGGTCCTGAACCAACCAGCCACGCTCTTTCCATTTGCGGAAGTTCTCAACGGCCTTATCGTAAGCCTGTTGGGTGTGCTCATCGATTATAGGATCAAAATCGATTTCGGGCTTTGTGATATGCAACAACGATTTTTCCCCAGCTTCAGCTTTTGCTTCCTGCGAATTAAGCACGTCGTACGGACGTGCAGCCACCTCCTTAGCAATCTCCTTTGGTGGACGAATACCCTTAAAAGCTTTGATTTTTACCATAATTTAAACGTTAAAAGTTAAACGTGAGACGTTAAACGGTTTTCAATGTCTAGTCCTGAAATAAGTCTACAGGTTAATAAATAAATTTAGGCGACACTCGTAAAAACATCATCAGGGGTTTTAAAGCCCAAAGATACATGTAATCTTTTAGAGTTGTAAATTTTCACGGCCTG
>Ga0209381_1001645_pt1 | contig 34122 bp, 20 predicted proteins | sample DewCreD2012metaG_FD_184111 | JGI IMG/M metagenome (GOLD analysis project Ga0209381, IMG submission 184111) | Hot spring sediment bacterial and archeal communities from British Columbia, Canada, to study Microbial Dark Matter (Phase II) - Dewar... ... | reverse complement strand
TGTGCGGACAGGCGATGGCCGGTTCCCAGGCGTTGGCGCCGCCGACCGTGGGATTCCAGACCGTGCTCAGTTCGGCCCCGCCGTTCTGCGGCGTCCAGGTGCTCGCGTTCCACGCCTGCACGAACACCCGGTCGTAGAACGTGTCGTCGTCGGCCGCCGAATCGCCGGCCAGCGAGTAGGCCAGCCAGACGCGCGAGCCGTCGTTGCACCAGCCCGGGGTGCCGTAGATCGAGCCGTTGATGTGGCCGCCCGTCGGGTCGGTTTCCTGGACCCAGTCGTGGGTCGAGGCGTCGTCGAACCAGGCCAGTCGCGCCTGGAAGCTGGCGTGCCGATATCCCACCGCGGGCGGCCCGCCGAGCGCCATCACGATCGGGTCCTCCGACTCCGCGTCGGCGGGGCTCACCTGGCCCCCGACCGGCTCCCACTCGGGCACCGGCGCGGCGGCGGTGACGAAGGACCAAGTGTAGGCGGCGTCCAGCGCGTTTCCCGCCCGGTCGCGGACGGCCGGGAGCACCGTCGCCGTGTAGGTGGTCGCCCAGGCCAGCGGCGCGGCCGGCGCGAAGGTCGCGACCAGGCCGGGCGCGTCGAGCGTCACGGCGCCGGGGACCGGCGTCCCGGCCGTCTCCAGCGTGAACGCCGCGGCGGTGACCGTCGCCGGGTCGATCGGCTCGCTGAAGGTGACGGTGATCGCGGTCGTGCGGTCGACGTCCACGGCGCCGGCGGGGGGGGTGCTGGCGACGACCGTGGGGGGCGTCGTGTCGGGCGTCGGGTCGGGATCGCAGCGCAGCGCGAGCGTTCCCGCGAACGCCGCGCCGCACAGGACGAACATCGCGCATCGCTGACTCATCCGGAACCTCCTCTTCCCCCGCAACCGCGGGTAGCCTGATCCGCGCGCGGCCGGGTGTCAAGGAACCGGGCGGGACCGCGATTCCGCCGTGACGATCCTCCGACTTGCAGGGGAGCGCGCGGCGCGCGCGGCGCGCAGCGCCTCGCGGCGCACGTGCTCCCGCAAGGTCCATCGCACCGCGCGGGTGACAACCGTCGGCCCACGGCGCGGGAGGACGCCGCTACGGAGCGGCGTCGCCGGACGGGGCGGCGGCGGGCGGGAGGGAGGCGAGTCCGCGGGCGCCGAGTTGCACGCAGTCGGTGCGGATCAGGCGTTCCCGGTCGGCGGGACCGCCGCAGCGCAGTTCGAGGCACCGGCCGCGGGTCCAGGGGAGGAAGACCACGTACCACAGGGCGGGCCGGGGTTGTTCGCGTCCGACGAAGAAGCTCTGGCCCTCGCCGAGCGCCGACGCGACGGGGAAGGGGCGCGGGTCGCCGACCAGGCCGACGTTCGCGCCGTCGGCCGACAGTCCGCGCAGCACGCGGTCGAGCTGCGCGGGGTCGGTCGGGTCGCATTCCGGCCGGTCGTGGACGGTTGCGGAGAGGCGGCCGTCGGGCCGCACGGCGCGGAACAGCGCGCCCTCGTGCGGCAGCAGCGTGCTGTTCTCGCGCAGGATGTACCAGCCGTCGGGCACGGAGAAGCGCAGGCCGTTGCGCGGGTCGTCGTAGCTCGGCTCCGGGTACGATTCCGCGGCCACCTCCGCGACGCGCCCCGCGCCTCCGCCGAGGCCGGTGATCGCGGTGGCGATCAGGGCCGCGGGCCAGACGGCGAACAGGGCGAGGGCCCCGAGGGCGCGGCGGGGGCCCGGGTCGCCCAGCGACAGCAGCAGCGCCGCCGGGAAGACCGTGACCGCCTCGGCGACGGGCGCGAGTTGCCGGGTGCGGGCGAAGGTCAGCGCCGCGAAGACCAGGCCGACCACGGCCAGACCGGCGGAGAAGTAGCGGGCCAGCCGCGCCTCGCGGACGACGGCGTAGGCCACGAGCAACGCGGCGAAACCCCCGCTGTAGAACTCGGGGCCGGGGTGGGCGGGCAGGAGCGGGACGGAGACGATCCGCGCCAGCGGGCCGCCGGCCAGGTGCACCAGCCCGTAGACGCCCCACAGGGCGGCGAGCACCAGGCCGGGGCCGCGCGGCCGGGAGAGCATCCGCACCGCCCTCCCCTCCCGCGTCTCGACGTACCCCGCGACGTACTCGTCCCGGCAGCGCGCGGAACAGACGGTGATCTTGATGCTCGGCTCGCCGCAGACCGGGATCTGCAGCGGCTTGTGGACCGGCTTTCCGCAGACGTGACACTTCGTCGCCACGGGTCGCATCCTACACCGCCGGGCCCCTTGCGGTCACGCGCCGACGAGACCCCCAAGTCGTGCCGGAACGGTCCTCCGATCGGTCGGGGAGCGCGCGGCGTGCGCGGCGCGGAGCGCCTCCGCGCGCGAGTGCTCCCGCATGGCCCATCGCACCAGGCGGGAGAAGCCCGTGGGCGCACGGGCCGACGCTTTCGTCGGCTGTGCCGAGTCCGGCAAGCCCCCGGGCGGTCCCGGAGGCTCGAGCTTGCGCCGCGATTCGGGGGTCCGCGGATCGCTGCGTCGCGAGGCGGTCTTGCCTGCCGGAAGCACCTCCTCACAAGTCGCGGATGCGTCCGGAGCACTTCTCGGGCTGGTCAGTTGCACCGGGACATGCTAGGAGCCTCCGAAGGAGGTTTCGTACCATGCACGAGAGACATGCTTCCGTGCTCTTGACCGTCGTGCTGGCCGTCGGCCTGGTTCCGGTGGGGGCGTCGGCGCAGGCGACCCTGATCGGCGGCCTGGGCGGCCCCGCGGGCTTCGGCACCGATTCGCTGCCGGCGAACGACGACGGTTCCACCGCGGCGATCAACATCTCGACCGCCTTCCCGGCCGGGCTGCGCTACTTCGGCACGACCTACACCCAGCTCTACGTGAACAACAACGGCAACGTGACGTTCGGCGGGTCCGTCGGCACCTACACGCCGACCGGCTTCCCCGCCGCGAGCCGTCCGATGATCGCCCCCTTCTGGGCCGACGTGGACACGCGCGGCACCCTGGCCGACCCGCCGGGCGCGAACCTCGTGTACTACCACCAGAGCCCCGGCCGGATGGTGATCACCTGGTACCTGGTCGGCTACTACGGCAGTCACACGGACTTCCTCAACAGTTTCCAACTCGTCCTTTCCACCCCCGTGGGGGCGGCGCCCGGCGATTTCGACATCGAGTTCCGCTACAACCGGTGCCAGTGGTACGTGGGCGACGCCAGCGGCGGCGTCGGCGGCGTCTGCCCGGAGGGCAGCGCCGGCTGCACGCCGGCGCAGGCCGGATTCGATTCGGGCGCCGGCACGGCCTTCACCGAGATGCCCTACTCCCGCACCCCCGATGTGCTCCGCTGGTGCAGCGAATCCAACGTGTCCGACCCGGGGGTCTGGCGGTTCTCGATGCGGTTCTGCGACGCTTCGACGCCGTGCCCGGGGGGCACGTTCTGCGACGGCAGCGCCTGCCTGGCGCTCCGGCCGGACGGCGCCCGCTGCACCGTCGACGCCCAGTGCGCTTCCGACTCCTGCGTGGACGGCTTCTGCTGCAATACCGACTGCACCGGCCAGTGCGAGGCCTGCAACGTGCCGCGCAGCATCGGCACCTGCACCCCGGTGACCGGGGCTCCGCGCGGCGGCCGCCCCGCCTGCACCGGCGGCGTCGGCGTCTGCGCCGGAACGTGCGACGGGGTCACCACCGCCACCTGCACCTTCCCCGGGGTCACCACCTCCTGCGGTCCGGGCACCTGCACGGACGGCGTGGCCACCGGTCCGGCCTGCGACGGCGCCGGCAACTGCTCCGCGACCGCGCCGCCGCGTCCCTGCGCTCCCTACGTCTGCGGCACCGGCGCGTGCCTCACCGTCTGTGCCAACGATACCCACTGTGTCGCCACCCACTACTGCAGCCCCGGCGCCGCCTGCGTGCCCCGCCTGGCCGACGGCGAGCGGTGCGAGCGCAACGGGATGTGCGCCAGCGGCCTCTGCGTCGACGGGTTCTGCTGCGACGCCGCGTGCACCGGCCAGTGCCAGGCCTGCGACGTCGCCGGCCTCGAGGGCACCTGCAGTCCGGTCACCGGCATCCCCCACGGCCGGCGACCCGCCTGCGCCGGCGCCGGCGGCCCCTGCGACGAGCAGTGCGACGGCGTGGATGTCGCCGCTTGTCACGTTCCCCCCGCCGGAACCGTCTGCGGCCCCACGACTTGCACCGCTGCCACCGCCGAGGACCTCGTCTGCGACGCCGGAGGCGCCTGCGTCCCCGTTTCCCGCCCCTGCGACCCGTACCTGTGCGACGGCGACGACTGCGGCACCGCCTGCCTCACCGACGCCGACTGCGCCCCGGGCTACTGGTGCGACGGCGCCCGTTGCGAACTCCCGGGAGACATCGGCGATCCGTGCAGCGCGGCCGAGAGCTGCCTCTCCGGCTTCTGCGTGGACGGCGTCTGCTGCGACGGCGCCTGCACCGACCTTTGCGCCGCCTGCGACGTCGCCGGCCTCGAAGGCACCTGCAGCCCCGTGACCGGCGCCCCCCACGGCGCCCGCGGCGCCTGCCCCGGCGCCGGCGAGTGCCGCGGCGCCTGCGACGGCTTCGCCACCGACGAATGCGCCTTCCCCGACGCGACCGTCGCCTGCGGCACTCCCGCGTGCGCCGACGGGCAGGCCACCGCCGCCGGGACCTGCGACGGCGCCGGCGAGTGCGCCCTCCCCGATCCGGTTCCCTGCGACCCCTACGTCTGCGGCACCGACGCCTGCCTCGACGCCTGCGACGGTCCCGAGGATTGTGTCGCCGGCCACGACTGCGTCGCCTCGGCCTGCATCCCGGGCGGTGGCGATGCCGATGCCGACGCCGATGCCGATGCCGACGCCGATGCCGATGCCGACGCCGATGCCGACGCCGAGCCGGACGTCTCCGGCGACGCCGTCACGGACGGCGGCGACGAGGTCGGCGGTGTTTCCGGCGGCAGCGGCTGCGGCTGCGTCGCCCCGGGCCGCGCCCCCGGCCGCGACGGCTTCGCCTGGGTCACCCTCGTCTCTGCCTTCGCCGGCCTGGGCCTCGTCCGGCGTCGTTCCCGCCGCGGTTGATCCCTTCTGTCCCCCGTCCGGGCCCCGCGCCGTGGGGCGGGGCCCGGGCCGAACCCGCGTCGCCCTCCGGCGCGTGCGGGCGGACACCGTCGGATCCCTTGCGGTCACGGGCCGGCGAGGTTAGCGTCGACCCGCCCGGCGGGGGCGGTTCCCGGCGTCGCCTGCGATGCCCGCGCCGGGTGGGAAAGGGGGCTGCCGATGCCGCGCCGCATACTGGTCCTTGCTGTCGTCGTCCTGTGCTCCGCGCCCGCCGCGGCCGACTGGCCGATGGCCCGGCGCGACGCGCGCCGCACGGCCTACGCTCCGGGCGCCGCGTCGCTGGACCGCGTCGCGCCCCTCTGGCGCGCGTTTCTCGGCGGCACCCTCGCCGCCGACCAGTACTGGGCCGGCGACATCGACGGCGACGGGGCGGCCGAGGTGGTGTTCGTCTCGGGCGGGAAGCTGGTGGCCAAGCTCCCGTCGGACATCGTGGTCTGGGACACCGAGCCGCTGGAGCTGGAGCGCATCCACCGCGTGGCGGACCTCGACGGGGACGGCGAGCTGGACGTCGTGGCGCGGTCGGGCGCCGCGCGGGTGTTCGTGATCGGCGGCCGCGACGGGCGCATCGAGTGGGAATCGCCGGCCGGGTTGTGGGGGTTGATCGGCGCCGTGCGGTTCGCCGATTTCGACCGCGACGGCCGGGACGACCTGTACGTCACGGACGTCGGGTGCGGCGGCACCGGGGCGTTGGGGGACGTGGCCCGCGTCTTCTCGTTCGCGAGCGGGGCGGGCGCGCCGGTCGAGCTGTTCCAGCTCGAGCGGGGGCGTCGGGACGGGAGTTGCGGTGAGCACGACGCGGTGGGGGATTTCGACGGGGACGGCCGGCCCGAGATCGTCGCCGTCGGGCAGGAGCGGCTCTACGTCTATTCCGGCGCCGACGGGCGGTGGCTCTCCGCGACGGCGGGCGTCGGGACGTTGAGCGGGCGGATGATGACCGACGTGGTCGATCTCGACGGGGACGTCGCCGACGAGCTGATCGGGGTGGTCTGGGCGTGGGCCGACCCGGCGACGTACGTGCCGCGGGTGATGGTGTTCGACTGGGACGCCGGCGCGGGGACGCTGGTGCGGCGGTGGGAGCGGCGGGTCGGGGTGCCGGCGAGCGACGAGCATCGGTTCGTTCACGCCGGCGCCGCGGACCTCGACGGCGACGGCAGCGTCGAGTACGTCGATTCCTTCCGCGTCGCCTCGGAAGGCCGCGCGACGCTCTACGTGTTCCGCGCCATGACCGGCGACGTGCTCGGCATCCTGCCCGACGCCACGCTGCTCGGCCTGGCGGACCTGGCCGGCGACGGCGCGCCCGAGATCCTGGCCCGCAACAACGCGGGCGAGCTGTCGGCGTGGCGTTTCGACGGGAGCCTCCTGCTCCCCGTCTGGACGCTCGCCGGGCGCGCCCCGGTCAACGTGCTCGACCCGGCCCGCTTCGCCCGGCAATCGATGACCTCGGTGCCGCTGGTGCTCGACGCGGACGGCGACGGGCGGCCGGAGCTGGTGCTGGTCCGGACCAATGCGGCGGGCGAGGTGGCCGAGCTGTTCGCGTACGACGCGGAGGGGCCGACGCCGACGGCGGTCGGCTCGTACGCGCTGCCGGCGGACGTCGTGCCGCTGACCTACCAGGCGTTCTCCGACATCACCGAGCCCGGCGCGGGCCCGCAGATCGGGCTGGCCCGCAACGACGGCTACCTCGTGCTGCTCGGCCGCGGCCTGGTGGCGCTCAACGAGCCCGGCGGGGCGCAGGCCGGGCTGCGCATCGGCGGCTACTACACCGGGGCCTACGGCTTCACCGGCTCGGCGGTCGGCGCCGACCTCGAGGGCGACGGCGATCCGGAGCTCTTGGTGCGCGACTCCCGCGGCGCCGTGCGGTGCCTCGACCCGGCCGGCGCCTCGATGGTCGTTCCCCCCGCGACGAACTGGTCGCGGCCGCGCGAGGCGTTCCCCACGCTGGTCGACCTCGACCGCGACGGCACGCTCGAGGTGATCACGCGCACGGCGAGTCAGCGGTGGCGGGCGGTGACGGCCGCGGGGGCGACGCGCTGGGAGCGGCCGCCCCCCTCGTCCGGCGCCGAGTTGCGCCACGACGCCCTGCCCGCCGGCGACCGCAACGGCGACGGGGTCATCGATCTGGTGTCGCAGGACTACGACCGGGCGACCGGGGCGCTGACGGTGCGGATGCTGTCCGGCGCGGACGGAGCGCCGCTGTGGCCGGCGCCGTTCTCCGCGGTGTTGACGATCTCGTGGTGGAACGAGCCGCTCGCGGCGCACGACTGGACCGGGGACGGCGTCGCCGACCCGCTGGCCAACGTCAACCTCGTGCTGCACCAGCTCCGCGGCACCGACGGCGTCTCGCTGCGCAGCGTCGGGGCGGGCCACTACGGCGTCCCGGCGATCCGGGACGTGAACCGCGACGGCGCGCCGGAGATCGTGCTCGAGGGGCAGTACGGCGGCACCGCGGTCCAGGTCTTCCGCTCGGACCTCTCCCTGCTCTGGCGCGATGCCACCGCGCGCAACTCGGTGCACGTGATGGGCGCCTTCGGCGAATGTCCCGGCGAGGTGCGCTACGCCCAGGGGGCGAATTTTTCACCGGTGCTGACGGTGTGGAACGCGGCCACCGGCGCGGTGTTCGGCGAGCGCACGCTGGCCGGCGGCCGGATGTTCGCCTCGCCCGCCGAGGCGGCGGCGGCCGGCGTCCGTCCGGGGTCGCTGGGCAACGCCGTCGCCAAGGCCTCCCTCACGACGGCCGGCGACCCCGCCGTGCTCGTCGGCTCCACGGACGGCTGGCTCTACGCGGTCAACCCTTGCGACCTGTCGCTACTCTGGTCGCTCGGCTTCCGCTACCCGGTCGGCGAGCCGATCCTCGCCGACGCCGACGGCGACGGCGCGGACGACGTGGTGGTCAGCGTCGCGGACGGCAACCTCTACGGCATCGGCCGCGAGCGGTTCGCCGCGCCGGCCGAGGTGCTCGACACCGACCCGCCCGCCGGATTCCCGGGCGTCGACCGCGACACGATCGAGACCTTCGACACGCTCTACGGCGCCTGGACCGCAGTGCCCGGGGCGACGTCGTACGAGTACGCGGTGGTCACCGCGTCGGGCACGTTCCTCACGCGGCCCGACTTCATCAACGTCGGCGCCGCCACCTCGATGACCGCCTCCGGGCTGGGCCTGCGGCTCGGCGGCACCTACTACGTCGCCGTGCGCGCGATCGGGCCGGCCGGCAGCTCGGTGGAAACGCTGTCCGACGGCATCCAGGTCGTCGACGAGACGCCGCCGGCGGTGACGCTGCGCGCCGCGCCCAACCCGTTCTCGCCCGACGGCGACGGGGCGGAGGACGCCGTCACGGTCGTCGCCGACTTCGCGGACCGCGTCGGCCTCGCTTCCTGGCAGTTCGTGGTGTTCCACCCCGGCGCGATGGCGCCGGCGCGGACCTTCCCGCCCCAGCCGCTCGCCGGCCTGTCGGCGAGCGGCTTCGTGGTCTGGGACGGCACGGACGACTCGGGCGCCGTCCTGCCGGAGTCGACCTACCCCGCGATCGCCACCGTCACCGACCTCGCCGGTCGTACGGCCACCGCGATGATCGACCTCGAGATCCGGTTCGCCGCGGCCGCGGATGCGGACGCCGATGCCGACGCCGATGCCGACGCCGATGCCGACGCCGATGCCGACGCCGATGCCGACGCCGATGCCGACGCCGATGCCGACGCCGATGCCGACGCCGACGCGGTCGCGGACGTCGGGCCGGACGGAGCGGGCGACGCGGCGGCCGACGGCGACGGGGGTCCGGGCGACGAGACGGGCGAGGCGGGCTGCGGATGTCGCGCGGCGGGCGGCGGCTCGGCATGGTGGTGGTTGCCGCTGGCGGTGCTGGTCGCCGGTCTGCGCCGGGGACCGCGGCGCCGCGGCCCGGCCCCGCGTTCTTCCGCGCGCTGAACCCGGCTGCGGCGGCGCCGCCCGGCCCCATGCTCTTCCGGACGCTGATGCCGGTTCTCGCGGCCGCCCCCGGGGGGGCGCATCCGCACGCCGCCGGCGCGCGGCACTTGTCGGCCCGGCCCGCTCGCGACTACGTTCCCGGAGTCGGGCGACGGCCCGGGGGGGGAACGAGGCAGCCGACTCGATCAGTCTGCAACCCGGGGGGCGGGTTCGGGGCGGAACTGCGGCTCGCCGGCGACGACGGCTGCCCGCCCTCGTCCGGCGACCTCCTCGACCGACCCTCGCAGGAGGACTGCCAGCTTCCCCTCCACGACGACGCCTCCCAGGTCCCGCCGGACGCGCAGGACTGATCTTCACCCCGCTCGGGCGGCCCTGCCCTTGCCCGGATCGGCCTCACCGGCTATCCGACCAGCCCGGGAGGCAGGACGCGCTGATGCATCGACAGGAACCGAACCGGCGTCGGGTTTCCCACGCGCCGCGTTCCTCGAGGGGTTTCCACTTGACGCGCGAGGCGGACGGCCCTAGGCTGTTCTCGCTGTCTGGGAGAGACGCTTGCGACTCGTGCCGGACCGAACGGTCCGGCCCCAGACGCTTGTGCCTGCTCCGGGTGAGGTGGCCGTGCTGATCTGCTATCTCGACGAATCCGGCGTCGTGGAGCGCGGAGCGCAGGGAACGCATTTCATCCTGCTCGGCCTTGCCCTGCCCGCGACGGAGTGGCGGAATCGCGACCACGCGATCACCAAGCTGAAGACGGTGTACCGCCTGCGCGACGCCGAGATCCACACCGGCTGGATGGTGCGGCGCTATCCTGAGCAGGATCGGATCAACGGCTTCGACACCCTGTCCGACGACGACCGGCGGCGCGCCGTTCGAGCGGAACGCAAAGTGGATCTGGCCAAGGCGCAGCTTCGCGGTGCGAAGGCCGTCCGGTGTCTCACCGTGAACTACCGGAAGAGCGATCCGTACGTCCATCTGACGCACGCCGAACGGCTGGGCCTGCTGCGGGCCGTCGCCGACGAGGTTGGCGCCTGGCCGGAGGCACGCCTGTTCGCCGACGCGCAGCAGAAGGGCGCCAGCAAGACCGGCGCGGCTCACGCAATCCTCGACCACGCCTTCGAGCAGGTGGTCAGCCGGTTGCACCACCACCTCGAAGCAAAGGACATCCCCGGTGCGATCCTCGTGCAGGACCAGAACCGTGCAAAGTCCAAACACCTGACCGACTTGATGCGTCGCTTCCATGTGCAGGGGACGTTCTTCACGCAGATCCCGCGCCTCGTCGAGACGCCGCTGTTCGTCGACAGCGGCCTGACGAGCATGGTTCAGGTGGCGGACCTGTGCGCGTACGCGGTGCGCCGTTTCTTCGAGAACGGCGAGGCGGACCTGTTCGACCGCATCTACGACCGGTTCGACCGAAAGCCGAACGGGACGTTGGTCGGACTGAGGCACTACACCGGGGAGGCGCCGTGCGCCTGCCGCGTGTGCAAGGACCATGGCCGATAGGACGCTCGCCGCGACGGGCCAGATCGCCGTCTCCTCCGTTCTTCCGTTGTTCTCCCGCGCCGCGGAGGAATCTTGGGGACTGGCGGCGACGGATGCGGAAAACGGAAGGAGTCGGAAGTCGGCGGGATCATGAGCCCTCTGGCCGAAATCGGTGCGCCATCGCCCAGAAACTGCGAAGACATCCAGATCTGGTGGGGAGTCTGCTCCAACTCACCGCCGCGGGCGCGACACCCGGCTGCGGATGTCGCGCGGCGGGCGGCGGCCCGCGGGGGAACGAGGAAACCGACTCGATGAGTCTGCCGAAGGCGTATGCGGGGAGGATCCTGCGGGTCGATCTGTCGACCGGGCGCAGCGAGACCCTGCCGACCGATCGATACGCGGGACGTTTCCTGGGCGGGCGCGGCACGGCCACGGCGATCTACTGGGACGAGGTGCCGCCGGAGGCGGCGTTCGACGCGCCGGAGAACCGGCTGATCGTGGCGTTCGGGCCGCTGTGCGGGATGTCCGGGGGACTGGGCGGCTCCCGCTGGGGCATTTTTGGCAAGTCGCCGTTCCCGGCGGCGGCGCGCGGCGCCGGCGACCGCTTCTGCTACGGCAACCTGGGCGGGGCGTTCGGGGCCGAGCTGCGGTTCGCCGGCTACGACGGGCTGGTGGTGCAAGGGGTGTCGGCGCGGCCGGTGTGGCTCGAGATCGAGGACGACCGGGTGGCGCTGCGCGAGGCGGACGACCTGTGGGGTCGCGGCGCGCTGGAGACCCGCGCGGCGCTGGGCGAGCGGCGGCCGGGGTTCCGGACGCTGGCGATCGGTCCCGCCGGGGAGAACCGCGTGCCGCTCGCCACCGTCCAGGCCGACGGCGACGCCTCGTGTTCCGGCGGGATGGGGGCGGTGTTCGGCGCCAAGCGGCTCAAGGCCGTCGCCGTCCGCGGCTCGCGGCGGTCGGTCCCGATCGCGGATCGGGAGGCCTTGCGCCGGATCGATGCCTGGATCCGCGGCCTGGGGCGCGGCAACGTGAAGGTCTGGGGGCTCGACTTCATGGCCCACGGGCCAGAGACGCGGCGCGCCCCGTGCTACGGCTGCATGGGACACTGCCTGCGCGTGCGCTACACCGCCCGCGACGGGGACGCCGGCAAGTTCATGTGCCAGTCGCGCTACTTCTACCTGCACCACGCCTGGAACTACTACGGCGAGGAGAACGAGGTTCCGTTCCGGGCCAACCGGCTCTGCGACGCCTGGGGGCTCGACACCTGGGAGGTGCAGGGGCTGATCGACTGGCTGCTGGCGGCGCGCGCGGCGGGGTTTTCCGTCGAGCACGAGTTGGAGCTCGACCTGTCGCGGCTGGGCAGCCTCGAGTTCCTCGAGGACCTGGTGCGGCGGATCGCGGAGCGCCGGGGTGCGGGCGAGCGGCTGGCGCTCGGGGCCCAGGGCCTCGCGCGGACGTTCGGCGGCGCCGCCGCGCGGCTCGACGCGCGCTGCGACCCCTACGACCCGCGCTACTGCACGGTCAACGCGCTGCTCTACCCGTTCGAGACCCGCGAGCCGATCCAGCAGCTCCACGAGGCGGGGCTGGTGCTGTCGCAGTGGTCGAGCTGGGCCAAGGGGGTGCCGGAGGCGCACATCTCGAGCGCGGTGGTGCGAGGGATCGCGGAGCGGTTCTGGGGCGGCCGCGCCGCCGCCGACATGACGACGCTCGACGGCAAGGCCGAGGCGGCGCACCGGATCCAGGACCGGCAACTGGCCAAGGAGTGCCTGGGGGTCTGCGACTGGATGTTCCCGCTGATCGATCTGCCGCCGGGGGACGACCACGTCGGCGACCCGACCGTCGAGAGCCGCATCCTGTCCGCGGCGCTCGGGTCGCCGTTCGGCGAGGCCGACCTCTGCCGGATCGGGGAGCGGGTGTTCCACCTGCAGCGGGCGGTGCTGTTGCGCGAGGGGCATCGGGCCGTGGAGGACGACGCGCTGCCGGCCGCGTGGCACGACGAGCCGATCCGCACGCACGTCGCCGACCCCGACCTGCTGGCGCCGGGCCCCGGCGGCCGTGTGGTTTCGCAGCTCGGGCGGCGGCTGCATCGGCGGGACTTCGCGCGGCTGCGCGAGGAGTACTACGAGCGGCGCGGCTGGGACGTCCCGACCGGCCTGCCCACCCGCGCCGGCCTCGCGGCGCTCGACCTGGCCGACGTCGGCGCGGGTCTCGAGGCGCGCGGGCTGCTCGCGCCGCGCGCCCGCCGGCCCGGCCCGCTGCGCCGCCTGCGCCGGGCGTGGGAGCGGTTCGGGGAGCGCCGCCGGTGCCTGGAGCCGGAGGCCCGGCGCGCCGCTCCGCCCACGGGGCCCAGCCTGCGCGGCGAGGCGCTCCGCGCGGTGCTCGAGGCCGAGCGGGCCAAGTTCGGCCTGGAGGCGGTCCGCCGCAACTTCCGCGGGTGGAACAAGGTGATGCAGTACCACTTCCCCGACATCGGCGAGTACTGGGTGCTGCGCTTCGTCGACGGCGAGGTGCAGCCGCCGGAGCGGCTCGAGGGTCCGGTGGAGCGTCCCGACATCCGCTACGAGCTGGACACGCGGACGCTGCGGGCGATGTCGAACCGCGAGCTGAGCGGCGAGAAGGCGTATCTCACGCGTCGCCTGCGGATCAAGGCGGCGTTCGCCGACCTGCTCAAGCTCCAGTCGCTCAACCGGCTGTAGCGCCCCGCGGCAAGCGAGGCGGTCGCGGCGCGACCGGGGAGGCGGGGGGCGGTGGCGCGGCGGGCGCGGCTGGGGTATGCATGGATCGGCGGGAGGGAGGAGATGCGCGCGCATCCGATCGGACGATGGTGGACGGCGGCGGCCTGCATGGGTGTGCTGGCGGCGCCGGGCGTGGCCCGGGCCTGGCCGACCGGAGGGTGCGTCGCGGGGCCGTTCCGCGTGCACGCCGATATCGCCGCCCACGTGCTCGACCACCCCGAGATCGCGCCGTACCTGGCGCCGCTCGGGCTGTCGCGCGATGCGATCGTCGCGGCCGCCGCCGTCGAGCCGCAGTGTTCGTTCGGCTCCCACCCGGGTTGGGGCGACCTGCGCGACCTGGTCCATCTCGACTGGGAGGTATCGGACACGACGGCGGGGATCATCCTCCACGTCGGCGGCGACTCCGGCGTCCCGTCCTGCCATTCGCCCGCGAACGAGGTGTACTGCGACAATCTGGCGGAGACGCGCGTCGAGTCGGACGGCGAGCTGGCCGGGGTGCCGCCGCTCGGCGACCTGTACCCCGGCGACTTCGCCGAGCAGGCGGCGGCGTTCCACGACGAGGCGGTGGCGAACGCGACCGCCTTCCGGACCTACGTCGAGACGACCTGGTCGTGTCCGCTGGCGTGCAGCACGACGCCCTACGCGGTGGCCGGGATGATCGCCGGGCAGAAGTTCGCGCACGCGGCGCTGCTGGTCTGGCTCCGCCGCCACCTCCCCGAGTTGCCGGACGCGGGCACCGACGGCGGAGACGACGAGGCGGACGGCGGCGAGGTGGTGGAGCCCGACGCCGCCGCGGACGGGGGAATCGACGCGCCGCCGGACGGCGCGACGGACGCCGAGGCCGGCGCGGAGGCGCCGGGCGGCGAGGGCGGCGCCGATGTACCGCCCGACCTGGCCGAGGCGGGGCCGGACGCCGGTCCGTCCGACGCCGCGGGCGAGGCGGCGGAGGCCCTCCTGCCGGACGGGGAGGCGGACGCGCCGGCGGGCGGGGGTGGCGGCTGCGGCTGCCGCGCGGGCGGGGCCGCGGGAGCGGCCGGTCTCATCGCGCTGCCGGCGGTCCTGGTCCTGGGTCTCGCCGGCGGCCGCCGCCGGGGTCGCGGGGCGCGCGGGTCATCGGCGAGGCGCCCCTGGCCCTGACGGGAGTTGCCGCGCGGCGGGATCCGCTCGCCGGACGGCAGCCGCTCCAGGGCCCGGATGGACCCTGCGCCGGACGGAGGTTGCCTCGCGGCGGGTTCCGACCTAGGTTGCGGTCGCGGGAGGTCCGCCGCGTGATTCCGCTGCGCGACAGCGTCCGTTCGTCGACGACCCCCTACGTGACGTGGCTGCTCATCGCCGCCAACGTGGCGGTGTTCCTGTACCAGTTGCTCGTGGAGTCGCGGCTCGAGGAGGCCGCGGCGCGCGAGGTGCTGGAGGCCTCGCGGCGGCTCGGGCTGCCGTTCGTCCCGGCGGAGGCGGTGTCGCTGCGGGCGCAGGAGCTGTACGCGGCGTGGCTGCACGAGTGGGGCCTGGTGCCGCTCGAGCTGCGCCGGACGGGGGGTTTCGGCGAGTACGTGACGCTGCTGACGAGCATGTTCCTGCACGCGAACTGGCTGCACCTGCTGGGCAACCTGTGGTTCCTCTGGATCTTCGGCGACAACGTGGAGGACCGGCTGGGCCACGTGCCCTACGTGTTCTTCTACGCGGCGGCCGGTCTGGCGGCGGCGGGGGCGCAGTTCGTGTTCGATCCGGGGTCGGAGATCCCGATGATCGGGGCGAGCGGGGCGATCGCCGGGGTGCTGGGGGCCTATCTGGTGCTGTTCCCGCGCGCGCGGGTGCTGACGCTGGTCCCGATCTTCATCTTCCTCGAGTTCCTCGAGGTGCCGGCGGTGCTGTTCCTGCTGGTGTGGTTCGTGTTCCAGAACCTGGCGCCGGCGGCGTTCACGCCGGCGGCGGAGGGGGGGGTGGCCTACTGGGCGCACATCGGTGGTTTCGTGGTCGGCGCGGCGTTCTGCTGGCTGCTGCGAAACCGGCTGCGGGCGCGACCGGTCGAGCGCCGCGCCTACCCGGGGGCGTGGGGGAGCCTCGACGCGCAAGGCCGCTGGCGTGGCCGGCGGCTCGGCTGGTAGAGCGGGGGGGGCGCGGCGGTTGAGCCGCGGCGGCGACTGCGCTATGCGTGGGCCCGCGCGGGGGAGGGAGGAGCCGGCCGATGGAACGACCGCTGCGCATCCTGATGATCGCCTCGGAGGCCGTCCCGTTCGCCAAGACCGGTGGGCTGGGCGACGTCGCCGGCGCGTTGCCGCGCGCGCTGCGGCGGCGCGGGCACGAGGTGACGGTCGTGCTGCCGCGCTACGGGTGGATCGATGGGGCGCGCCACGGCCTGCGGCCGTTCCACGCCCCGATGGGGGTCTGGATGGGGGGGGTCGAGGAATGGTGCGCGGTGGAGGCGACCGAGCTCGACGGCGTGACCTTCGCGCTGGTGCGGTTCGATCGCTACTTCGACCGGCCGCTCTTGTACCACGACGAGCAGTTCCGCGACTACGCGGACAACCCGCGGCGTTTCGCCTTCCTGACCCGCGCGGCGTTGCAGCTCTGCCGGGACCGCGGCTGGGCCCCCGACGTGGTCCACGTCCACGACTGGCAGACCGCGCTCGGCCCCGCCTACCTCAAGGTCTGGCACTGGAACGAGCCGACGCTCGGCCCCGCCGCCTCCGTGCTGACGATCCACAACGTCGCCTACCAGGGGCGCTACCCGGCGGAGCACTGGCCGTACATCGGCCTGCGCTGGGACAACTTCACCGCCGACACCTTCGAGGACCACGGGGCGACGAACTTCCTCAAGGGCGGGATTCATTTCGCCGACGCGGTGAGCACGGTCAGCCCGACCTACGCCCGCGAGACGCTCGGCCCGCTCGGCGGTCACGGTCTCGGCCCCTACCTCCTGCGCCGCGGCGCCGACTACGTCGGCATCCTCAACGGCGCCGACTACTCGGAGTGGGACCCGTCGCGCGATCCGAAGATCCCGGCGCGCTACGACGCCTCCTCCATGGAGGGGAAGGCGATCTGCAAGCGCGAGCTCCAGCGCCGCCTGGGGCTCGAGACGGCGGACGACATCCCGGTGGTGGGGATCGTGAGCCGTTTCGTCGAGCAGAAGGGGCTGGACCTGCTGGCCCCGGTGATCGGGGCGATCGTGCGCGGGATGCGGGTGCAGTTCGCGATCCTCGGCGCCGGCGACAAGCGGCTCGAGGCGGTCTTCGGCCCCCTCCCCGGCCGCTACCCGGGCCGCATCGGCACCTGGATCGGCTATCACGACGAGCTGGCGCACTGGATCGAGGCGGGGGCGGACTTCTTCCTGATGCCGTCGCGCTACGAGCCGTGCGGGTTGAACCAGATCTACTCGCTGCGTTACGGCACGCTCCCGATCGTCCGCGCCACCGGCGGCCTCGAGGACACCGTGGAACAGTACGACGAGCGGACGGGGGAGGGGACGGGGTTCAAGTTCCACGACCCGACGCCCGGCGCGGTGCACGACACGGTCGGCTGGGCCGTCAGCACGTTCTACGACCGCAAGTCGCACCTCGAGGCGCTGCGCCGGCGCGCGATGTCGCGCGACTTCTCGTGGGAGCGCAGCGCCGCGGAGTACGAACGGCTGTACGGACGCGCGATCGCGAACCACCGCGCGTTGTAGGACGCCGTCCTTGCCGCCGCCGCGGCGATGTGCTGGACTTTGGGGTGAGGCGCGAACGCCGGGAGGATCGCGATGCGGGCGAGGATCTGGGCGGTCTGGCTGGCGGCGCCGGCGGCGCTCGCCGCGGCGTGCGACGGTTCGAGCGCCCCGCCGGGGACGGACACGACGGAACCGCCGGTCGAGGTCTGCAACGGCCGGGACGACGACGGCGACGGCGCGTGCGACGAGACCTTCGAGTGCTGCGCGGGGTCGTACGTGCCGTGTGCCGTGGCCTGCGGCGTGACCGGCTGGCGGCCGTGCACCAACGACTGCCGGGTGGCGGTCGAGGAGGAGTGCCGGCTGCCGGCGGAGGCGTGCAACGGCGAGGACGACGACTGCGACGGCGACGTGGACGAGGCGCCCGAGTGTCGCGGGCGGTGGTTGTGGCTCAACCCGCTGCCGACCTGGGCCCACCTCCAGGCCGTCTCGCTCGCGCCCGACGGCACGGCGCTGGTCGGGGGCGCGGGTGGCGTCTTCGCGCGCTGGGACGGCGCGCAGTGGCACGCGCTGGCCTCGCCGACCACCGCCGACATCCGCGGCATCGCCGGCTACGGCACCGACTTCACGGTCGCGGTCGCCGCCGACGGCTCGATTCTCCGGCTGGGACCGTCCGGCTGGCTGGCGCTGCCGGTGCGGGCGCCGGCGGGGTTGCACGCGGTGTGGGTGCACGCGGACGGCGACGCGGTCGACTTCGCGCTGGCCGTCGGCCAGCGCGGGGCGATCCTGCGCTGGAACGGCGCGAACTGGGCGACGATGATCTCCGGCACCGCCGAGGATCTGTGGGCGGTGTGGGGTGCCGGGCCGGACGAGGCGTTCGCGGCGGGAGCGCACCGCACGCTGCTGCGCTGGGACGGTACGGGGTGGAGCGTCGAGCAGCCGTTCACGGACCAGGGGTGGTTCGAGGGGATCTGGGGTTCGGGCGGGGACGACGTGTACGCCGTCGGGCGCGACGGCTGGGTCGTGCACTTCGACGGCGCGAGGTGGGAGCGGCGGGCGGTGCCGACGACGAACGACCTGTGGGACGTCTGGGGCCGCGGCCCCGACGACGTGTGGGTCGCCGGCGACTCGGGCACCCTCCTGCACTGGAACGGGGCGGCCTGGAGCGCGGTCGATGCGAGCGCGGGCACCGCGGGCTTCCGCGGTTTGGCCGGGCTCGCCGCGGGGGAGATCTGGGCGGTGGGCCAGCACGGCACGGTGGTGCGCGACGCCGGCGCCGGCTGGGAGTCGCTGACCCGCGGCCCGACCGACGACCTCGAGGCGATCGTCCGCGCGCCCGGCGGCGGGTTCCTCGCCGTCGGCAGCCACGCCGACTCCGCGCTCAACCTCCAGACCTCCGTCCTGTTCGGTTCGGACGACGGCTGGCGCGCCGACCCCGGGACGATCCGCGGCCAGTTCCACGGCGTCTGGGCCGCCGCGGACGACGCCGTGTGGGCCGTGGGGCCCGCCGGGCTGGTCCGCCGCTGGGACGGCGCGCGCTGGACGACCGAGACGGTCCCGGCGCGGGTCGATTTTCACGCCGTTTGGGGCCTGGCCCGGGATCACGTGCTCGTCGCCGGTGCCGGCGGGATGCTGCTGCGCTGGGACGGCGCGACGTGGAGCCGGATCGAGCTGCCGGTCGAGGAGGACCTGTACGCGATCGACGGCCTCGGCGCGGACGACGTCTGGCTTGCCGGCGACGGGGGCACGATCGTCCACGGGGACGGCACGGGCTGGCTGGCGCGGGCCACGGGCACGCGGATCCGCTTCCGGGCGCTGGCGGTCGTCTCGCCGAGCTGCGTCTTCGCCGCGGGCGAGCAGCCCGGAACGCGGACCGGGAGCGGCGCGGGCGCGGTGGTGCGGTGGGACGGCGCCCGCTGGATCCGCGACGCGGGGCTGTTTCCGACGCCGTGGACCGGCCTCGTGGCGCTCTCGCCGACGGACGCCTACGCCGCGGCCGGCTCGGCGGTCTGGCATTTCGACGGCCTGCTCTGGACCGCGCTGGCGCCCACCGGCGTCGACCGCACCCTCACCGCCCGCCTGTTCCGCGACCTGACGCTCGACGCCGAGCGCCGCGTCGTGACCGTGGGTCACCGCGGCGCGGTCTTGCGTTGGGACCCCGGCCTCTGAGTCCGCCCGATCCGGGCCTTCGCCGTCCCCCATCTCCCTCCTGTGGGGGCGCCACGGTGCGCCGCCATTTCCCTCCGGTACGGGCGCCACGGTGCGGAGCCATTTCCCTCCGGTAGGGGCGCCACGGTGCGCCGCCATTTCCCTCCGGTAGGGGCGCCACGGTGCGCCGCCGGACCGCGGAGCCATTTCCCTCCGGTACGGGCGCCACGGTGCGCCGCCGGACCGCGGAGCGGGCCGCGCGGCGCGAGTGCGCCCTCCCCGTCGCACCGTCATTTCCCTCCGGTAGGGGCGCCACGGTGCGCCGCCGGACCGCGGAGCCATTTCCCTCCGGTAGGGGCGCCACGTAGCGCCGCCGGACCGCGGAGCGGGCCGCGCGGCGCGAGTGCGCCCTCCCCGTCGCACCGTCATTTCCCTCCGGTACGGGCGCCACGGTGCGCCGCCGGACCGCGGAGCGGGCCGCGCGGCGCGAGTGCGCCCTCCCCGTCCCTCGAAGCAGCGCCGCCCGTCGCTCAAAGGAAACACGACACGCGGGAGTACGACCACTCCTCCGGTCGTTGCACCAAGCCTGCGTGCACGGGGTTCTCGATGATGTAGCGTGCCACATCGGTGAGCGCTTCGCCGGTCCGGGCCAGACGACGATCGTAGAAGCTGCGCTGCCAAAGCGAACCCTGCAGGCCCAGCCGTGCTGCCTGTGCTGCGGTGGCCGATTTGAACAGACGCACCCACAGAACGAGATCCGGATCTGCGATAAGCAGAACGTGCAGATGGTCGAGCATCAAACCGTATGCCAGGATTGGACCGCCGCACTCGGCCATCTGCAGGTCGAGTCGTCGCACCACCATGAGCGCGAAGCGAGGATCACGGAAGACCTCGCGCCTATGGGCGCTGGCTATGCAGATGTGGAAGGGATCGCCGTCTCGATAGGCTTCGGGCGCAAGGCGAATTCGCTTGCGTGAGTGTTGGCGTGGACCGAACTGGCGCACGGCTCGGGCCATCGCGCTCTCCGGCGTCGCTGTTGCCAGGCCCGTAGCCGCATGGGCGCACTCGCGCCGCCCGGCCCGCTTCGCGGGCCGACGGCGCACCGTGGCGCCCGTAGCGGAGGGAAATGACGGTGCGACGGGGAGGGCGCACTCGCGCCGCCCGGCCCGCTTCGCGGGCCGGCGGCGCTACGTGGCGCCCCTACCGGACGGAAATGGCGGCGCTACGTGGCGCCCCTACCGGACGGAAATGGCGGCGCTACGTGGCGCCCCTACCGGACGGAAATGGCGGCGCTACGTGGCGCCCCTACCGGACGGAAATGGCGGCGCTACGTGGCGGGCGCACCCACCGGAACTCATTCGTAGGCGTTGTAGATCTCGAAGTCGGGCGGCGCGTCGTCCACGCCGATGAATCCGACGCGGTCGCCGGGGACGGCGACGCGCCGCACGCGGCAATCCGGCCGGCAGCGCAGGGTCTCCATCCAGTGGTAGCGCAGGACGAGGTTGCCGCCGGCGCTGCCGCGCACGGCGATCCGGTTGAGCCGCGCGTGCACCTCGCCCGGCCCGCCGCCGACGATGAAGTGGGACGGGTGGCGCACGCGGTACACGCGGTGGCGGAAGATCGTGGTCTCGAGCTGGAGCAGGTCGGTCCGGCTTTCCAGCCGCGGCAGCGGGTTGGACAGGATCAGCCAGCGCACGTTGTACTGTTCGAGGTACGCCCGCAGTTCGTCCGCGGTCGGCGGCGCGCGGCCGGCGTGGCGGCGGAACAGGTTGGCGTCGCTGTGGGCGAGGTTGATCTCGAGGAACCCGCCGAGGATCTGCGCGTCGGTGTGTCCCGCCAGGTGCTCGCCCAGCATCCACCACTCGACGAGCCACCGCCCCTGGCCGTCGTCCTCCGCCGACACGAAGTCGGCGACGGCGCGGAAGTCCTCGGCCGCCTCCGGGCGCAGCCGGAAGTCGAACGGCTCGGGCCAGCGGATCGTACCGAAGTAGATCCCGCCGTTGACGTCCGGCGGCGGCGCGGGGAGCGGGCGGGTCTGGCGCGGGATGAGGTCGGGGAGGAAGTACAGGGCGTCGCGCGCCAGGCGCGGGGCGGCGACGAACAGGCCCAGTCCGAGCAGCGCCCAGACCACCGGCGGCGGGCGCAGCTCGCGCAGCGCGCGCTCGCCCCGTTCGAGGAACCAGGCGGCGGGGATCACCGCCAGGTACATCGCCGGCAGCACGAAGCGGTACGGCTGCACCTGGCGCAGCGGGCCGAACCAGCCGCCGGCGTAGGCGACGAACAGCAGCGCGCCCAGCGCGGCGGCCACGGGGCCGAACCGCGGGTCGCGCTCGCGCCGCCACAGCCACAGCGCCAGCACCGCCCCGCCCAGCGCCAGGAAGCGGAACCCGGTCCGCATCGCCACCACGCCGGTCACGGCGGGTTCGAGGGTCAGCCCGAGGTAGTCGGCGAGGAGGTAGGCGGGGGTGGCGTCGAGGTAGAAGCCCGAGTCGAGGATGTAGTGCCAGAAGCGGAGCGACGGCGCGATCCACCACAGGTTGGCGACGATCGTGCCGACCGCCACGGCGGCCAGCGCGAGATGTTCGTGCCAGCGCAGCGCGCGCAGCTCGCGCAGGTACAGCCAGGCCATCGGCACGACGAGCAGGAAGAACGAGTAGGGGTGGAGCATGTGCAGCCAGGCCAGCAGCAGGAACAGCAGCAGCAGGCGCCACGGGCGGCGGGTCTCGAGCCAGCGGCGGAACAGGGCCAGGGCGGGGATCCAGAGCCAGGCGGCGAAGCCCCAGCAGACCATGCCGACCCACGAGACGAGATGGGCCAGCGCGTCGAAGGCCCAGCAGGCCGACGCCAGCCCGGCCGCCGTCGCGGCGGTCCCCGCGCCGAGGCCGAAGCCGCGGGCGGCGAGGAAGAAGGCGAGCGGCACGAAGATCGAGGACAGCCAGACGAACAGGTTGAACGCCGTGGGCAGCGGCACACCGAGCGCGGTGAGTCCGATCGCCCACGCCTCCCAGCCCTTGTTGTCGGCGTCGAAGATCACGCCCGAGGGCTGGCCGGCCAGGCGGTGCGGGTTATACGACCAGGTCTCGCCGGTTTCGCGGTAGGCCTGCACCGCCCGCGCGGTCTGTTCGTAGTGCGTTTCCCAGTCGAACCCGCCGACCGGCCGCCCGGAGAGGATCACCTCGGGGGGCTGGAAGTAGAGCACCAGCCCCAGGTGGACGGCCTGGACCGCGGCGAGCGCGAGCCAGGGGGCGCGGCGGGTCATCCGGCGACCCGCAGCCAGCCGTCCAGCGTCCCGGAGCGCCAGAAGGCGAACAGCAGCGCCAGCCACGTCAGGCCGAACACGGCCCGCAGCACGTCCCAGGAGCGCGGGGCGCGGTCCGGGTCGAGCGGCACGGCGGCGCCGAGCAGCAGGGCCAGGCCGATCCAGCGGTGGAGCAGCAGCGCGGCGTAGGCCGCGGAGAGGACCACCAGTCCCCGCGCGATCCAGGCCGACGCCGCCGGCCCGAAGACGACCGCGGTCGTCCGGAGGCCCGCCGCCCGGTCGGACGGCTCGTCGCGCACCACCTGGACCACTTCCGTGACCATGCACAGCAGTCCGAGCAGGCCGGCCAGGAGCCATCCCGGCGTGGAGGAGAGCGGGAAGCCGACCAGCGCCATCGTCACGCCCCAGGCGCCCATCGCCAGCACGTCGACGACCGGCAGCCGTTTGAGCAGCGCGGAGTAGGCGACCAGCACCACGGCGGTGGAGACGAAGGCGGCGAGCAGTCCGGGGGAGTGGAGCGCGCCGGCGACGGCGAGCAGCGCGGCGAGGGTGAAGACGGCGGCCCAGCCCGCGGTGCGGTGGTCGGCGAGGAACCGGGTGCGGGCGTGGTCGCGCCCGGGGGCTTCGAGGTCCAGGCGGACGTCGAAGCAGTCGTTGAGCACGTAGACGAACAGGTTGAGCAGCAGGCCGAAGGCGAGGCGGGCGCCGAGGTCGGTCCAGGGGAGGCCGAGGGCCGCGGCGAGGGTCAGGCTGGTGACGAGGTTGCCCCCTTCGCGTTTGCGGATCCGGAACACCGCCGTATCGGCCACGATCCGCACGGCGGCCGCGAGGCCGTTCATCGCCCCGCATCCTCCGCGCGGACCCCTGCCGATGTCAAGGAAGCGGCCGGGGTTGGCGGGCGTGGATGCCACTTGCGCGGAGGCCCGGCCAGACGGTAGGCTGGGACCCAGGCTGAGACGATGGGGTGCCCGCACCTGGCACGGGGTGTGGAGTGTCGCCCTGCGGGCCGTCCGAAGACCGGGGACCGAAAGGGTGGTGCAGAAGCGATGCCGCGAGGAGACCAGGTGGCGCGCTTGTACACGATGCTGGAGGACCTCAAGCGGTCCAAGCTCGGGGTTCCGGCGGTGCGTCTGGCGGAGCGCCACGGGTGGAAACTGCGCACGGTCTACCGTGATCTCCACGCGCTGGAGGCGGCGGGCTTTCCCGTGGCGAACGACGGGGCGCGCTGGAAGTTGGTGGACGGGTGGGAAGGCGCTCTGCCCTTCCCCCTGGCACTCGACGAACGCCTCGCGCTGCATGTGGCGCGGCAACTCGTCGTCCCGCTGCGAGGCACGCGGGTGGGTGCGGCCTTTGAGCGGCTGCACGAGCGGCTGGTGGGCCCGGCGGCGCCGTTCGGCGCGGGGCCGCGGCAGGGCGAACTGTTCCGGCGGTTGCGACCGCTGCTCGCGGCGCGCTCGCTGCTGGCGATCGACTACTCGCGGCACCGGGCCGCGATCGAGGCGCTGTGCAGGGGCATGGAGCGGGGGCGGACGCTGCGGGTCCGCTACTTCGCGCAGTCGCGGGGCGAGCTGACGATGCGCGAGATCGATCCGTACGACCTCTACTGGGACCCCGGCCTGGAGGCACTGTATCTGTTCGCGTATTGCCATCTGCGCGACGAGGTGCGCACCTTCGCGGTGCATCGTTTCCGGCAGGTCGTCGAGACGAGCAGGCACTACGTGGTGCCCCGGGAGTTCTCGGTGGAAGCCTACCTGGGGGGTGCGTTCCGCATCTGGCGGGAGAGGAACGCGGCCCGTGTTCGCCTGGCGGTCGACCCTCCCGAGGCGGGCTGGGTAGGGGAGCGCCGTTGGCATGCGAGCCAGCAAGTGGTGCGGCTCCCGGACGGGAGCTGCGAGCTGACCTTCCAGGTCGACGGGACGCGCGAGATCCAGCGCTTCATCCTGCAGCTCGGCGCCGCCGTGGAAGTTCTGGAACCCGAGGCGTTGCGCCGTGAGGTGGCCCGCGAGCACGCCGCGGCGGCGCGACGAGCGGCGCGAGGCGTGAGGTCGGAGTTGGAACGCGCATCGGGGTCGTCGAGTCGGGCGGCGGGCGGGGGAGACCCGACCGGTCGACCGGACCGAACGATGCGACGGCGACGGGGGCTCGGCGGGCGATGACGCACCGTTCGCCCGCGGTTCCCCATCGCTCTGCGGCGGACCCGCGCGGAGAAAGTTTGACCCCGGATGACACATGGACGGACAAAGATGAAACCGCAACAAGGGATGCACTGGGGTGATGAGGAGCCCCGGCTGTTGCAAGCGAGCGAAGGGATGGGCGTACCATGACGGGCCTGATGGAAACATTCCGTGCGGAGTTCAAGGCCATCACGGATCACGAACCGTTCCCCTGGCAGGAAAGGCTCTTCGAGCGGCTTCGCGCGGGTGACATCCCGGCGGCGTGCGACATTCCGACCGGCCTGGGCAAGACCGCCAGCATGGTGGTCTGGCTCCTTGCCCTGGCTCGGGGTGGGCTCGACGCACAACCCCGGTTGCCTCGGCGCTTGGTGTATGTTGTCGACCGACGAGCGGTAGTCGACCAAGCCACGGAAGTTGCGGAGAAGCTGCGCGAGCGACTTCACGGGATGCGCGACGTGCGGGTCGCTCTCGGGCTTGGGGAGGACGAGGGCTTGCGGATCTCGACTCTGCGTGGCCAGTTCGTCGACAACCGCGAGTGGCTGGAGGATCCGGCGGTGCCAGCCATCATCGTGGGGACGGTCGACATGATCGGTTCGCGCCTCCTCTTCGAAGGCTACGGTGTGTCTCGGAAGATGAGGCCGTATCATGCAGGGCTGCTGGGGGCCGATAGTCTCTTCGTCCTGGACGAAGCGCACTTGGTGCCGCCGTTCGAGCACCTGGTCCGCTCGGTCGCCACGGACCCGGCTGTTCTTCCCTTGGATGACTGCCGCGAATGCGTACCAGCGTTGCGGGTTCTCGCCCTGTCGGCTACCGGGCGGAGGAAGATCGACGATTCCCTCGAGCTGACCGAGAAAGACTTCGAGCACCCTGTGGTCGAGAAGCGGCTGAGCGCGAAGAAATCGCTGCGGATCGGGCCGCTGCCGGAAACGGAGGATCTGGCGGAGTCGCTGGCCAAGCACGCTTGGGAGCTGGCCGAGAACGGCCGCAAGGCTCACCGGATCCTGGTATACTGCGACAGTCGCGAGGTGGTCCGGAAGACACAGAAGGCGGTGGAACAGCTGGCAAGGGGCGACAGGCGGGCAGGCAAGGCCGCCGTACCGATCGAGACGGAGCTCTTGGTCGGCGCACGCCGAGTCTTTGAGCGCGGGCAGGCGAGAGAACGTTTGGCCAGCCTCGGGTTCATTGCCGAGGCGGCCAGCCAGCCCAGCAAGCCGGTATTCTTGTTCGCCACGTCGGCCGGTGAGGTCGGAATCGATCTCGATGCCGATCACATGGTTTGCGACCTCGTCCCGTGGGAGCGCATGGTGCAACGCCTCGGCCGAGTCAATCGGCGGGGGGCCGGTGACGCGCGGGTAATCGTCCTGGTGGAGCCGGAACCGAAGCCGAGCAGGAAGGAACAGGAGGCGATCGAGAAGCTCCGGGGCGGGACACAACTGGACGACGACGAGCGCAAGCACAGGGACAGATACGAGGCCAGGCTGCGCGATTGGCAGAACCGACGGAAGCCCTTCGACAAGCTTCGAAGGAAGGAGGACGGGAGCATCGACGGCAGCCCCCGCGCGTTGCACGAACTGAAGGTGCGCGCCAGCGCGGACCAAGCCTTGCAGCAGGTTCTCCGCGACGCCATCACGCCCGAGCCCCTTCGGCCGGCCTTGACCCGCTCGCTGGTGGAGGCCTGGGCCATGACTTCGTTGGAAGAGCATGGGGGCCGCCCCGCGGTCGAACCCTGGCTGCGCGGGTGGCTGGAAGACGACCCGCCGACGACGAGCGTCGTGTGGCGGACGCACCTTCCCGTCCGGGAGCAAGGTCCAGAACCGCGCAAGGAGGATACTCAGGCGTTCTTCGAAGCCGCACCGCGGCACACGAGCGAGATCCTCGAGACGGAAACGTTCCGGGTGCTCGATTGGCTCGGGGCTCGGGTGGAGAAGCTGCGGGAACAGGAGGCAGCACACGACGCGGTGGTGGAGGCGCGCCCTCTTCGCGAGCACGACATCGTGGCGTTTCTTCTGGACTCCGATGGACGCCTGCGAGGTTGTTTCACCGTCGCCAACTTGCGCACATGGCAGCAAGGGAAAAAGGACGAACTGGTGCGACTCCTTGCTGCGCGCACGCTGGTGTTGGATGCCCGCCTGGGCGGATTGAAGAACGGCCTTCTGGACGACGACGAAAGCGCGCCGCCCAGAACGGCGGACGATGGGGAGAACTGGCTGGGCCAGCCGGGGGTTGGCTTTCGGGTTCGCAGCATCGATGCTGGGACGGATTTGCGGCCAGACCCGAATTGGCGGGAGCGGTTCCGCTTCCCGGCGGCCGTGACGCAGGACGGGGAGGAATCCCGCTGGCTCGTGGTCGAGAAGTGGAGGCATGTCGCGGCCACCGAGGACGATCGCGGCACGGGTCCTCCGCAACTCCTGGGGGATCACCAGTCCGCGACCGAGGAAAGGGCGCGCCGTCTCGCAAGGGCACTCCGCCTGCCGGGGCGTCTGGCTGACACGCTGGCTCTGGCGGCCCGGCTTCACGACGAAGGCAAGCGGGCGCCACGGTGGCAGCGCGCGTTCCACGCGCCCAAGAACGATATCTATGCGAAGACCCAAGGTCCGATCGCGTTTCGGCTGCTGGACGGGTACCGGCACGAGTTGGGCACCCTGCTTCGCCTGGAGGACGACGAGGGGGTCGGAAAGCTTTCCGAGGAGGACCGCGACCTGCTGCTTCATCTGGTGGTGACCCATCACGGATTCGGGCGACCGGTCGTCGACACTTGCGGCTGCGAGGAGGCGCCCCCGTCCGCGCTCGAGGGCAAGGCGCTCGAGGTCGCATTGCGGTTCGTCCGCCTCCAGGATCGTTGGGGTCCGTGGGGACTTGCCTGGTGGGAGGCGCTGATGAGGGCGGCCGATCAGCAGGCGTCCCGTGACAACGATTCGCGGATCGCCCGGGGTGGAGGTAGCTGATGGGCCGGGCATCGATTCCCGTGGACTTGCACAATCCCGGTCAGGTTTTCGCCTGCCTCGGATTCCTCGAAGCCGCACATACGCTGCTTGGGAATGCGGAGGGCGGCTTCGCCTGGGCTGACGAAGCCCAGCCCCGCTTCGACCTGAACGCCGGCGGGCCGGGAAACCCCGTGGAGGTCGTGACCGAGTTCGTGTGCAAAGCACGAATTGAGCGCCTTGTGCCGGCGGGGTACGCGGATCCGACGGACGAGAAAGTTCGCGTCGTGGACTGGTTTCCCGGGCCCCAAGCCGACGAGAAGACGTTGCCGGTGCGGCTCACCGGCGCCGCTCGCGCCGTTGACGTGACACTGTGGTGCGATGGGTCGTCGCGGACTTCGTTCAAGCTGTTCGCCGGCACGCAGCGCGCCCACGACATTGCCTGCGAGATGATCGACTCGATTCGCGTACTGTGGGAACGTTGCCGACAGGCACTGGTGCGCGATCCGCTCGGTGTCACCATGCCCCTCGGAGGTGGCAGTTTCAAGCTCGATGCCCGGAAGTGGTGGACCGGCATCGCCGCCGGCTACTCCCCGAACGACCAAGGACACGACGTTGAGGCGTCGCCCATGGTCGAAATGCTCGGAGCCATCGGTCTGGAGCACGCCCGTCCGAACGAGTTCGAGACCCGCGAGGTGCGGTACGGGGTGTGGAAGGGCTTGCTGCCACCGATCCTTGCGCGTCCGGCGCTGGGCGGTGTCCGGGTGGGCGTTCCGATGCGGGTGTTCCGTTTTTCCCTGGACCTGGCTGGCAAGAACAAGGTGGTCACCTTTGCAAGGGAGGAGACGCAACCATGAACGAGAACACGGAGCTGACGGTAGTGACCCACGAAGTGATCGACCGGTGGGCTACGGAGAGCGATGGGCCGGTGGCGTTGCGGTTGAGGCAGAAGTTGCTGCCGGTGGAAGAAAGCGGCATCGTCTTTCCACCGACCTACGCCGACATCGGCTACAACATCGACACGCTGGCGGACGGCACGCGTGTCGCCACGATCGACAGCGTGGGATCCCAGGCCAACCGCATGGAGCCGCTTTTCAAGTCGCAGTCGAGCAAGAAGGAGGACTGGCTGGTCCCGAAGATCGAGATCGTGATCCGCAAGGAACCCTGCGGCGAATGCGCGGTCTGCAAGGAAAATGCAGGGAACAGGAATGCGAGGTCCACAGCCTGCGAGCAGCCCCGCGAGGTGACCCGGTCGCTGCTCGACCTCGCGCACCGGGCGGCCGATGCGGTCGTGCAGTCTTCGCCCTCGCTGCTCAGCGTGATCGAACCTGCCTTCAAGGCGCTGCAGCGCGGAGATGCCGGTCCGCTCTGCAGCGTCGCACCGACGTCGTTGGTCTTCGGCGTGTGGGACTCGCGCGGCGACACGGGCGAGAAACGCCCGCGGCTGGTCCGCTCGATCATCCGGGCCTGGGATGTGGAGCCGCTGCACGCGGCGGCTCAGTTCAACTCGGTCTGGAAGCTGCTGGACGATGCGCAGAAGGAGGAACTCAAGAGCGAGGCGAAAACGAAGAAGACGGACCTCTCGGAGAAGGGCCTTGCCGATGCCCCGGCGACGTTTCGGCCCAAGATCAAGCTCCCGCACTACCGGGACGGGGCGCCGAATCCCGAGGCGCGCGTCCTCGGCGGGGTCCTGGTCAGGGGTCGCATCGAGCGGGACGTCACGGTGAACCTTGTGGCGCTCCGCGGCCTCCGTGGCAGCAATCCGTCGGAGACGGGCAACATCCGCAAGTACCTTCTGGGTCTGTCGTTGGTCGCCGCCACGGCGGAAATGGATCTGTTCCTCCGGGAGGGTTGCTTGCTCCGCTACGCCGACGACGGGGACGCATGGTACGCGGTGCCTCGGCGAGGAGAACCCAAACCGATCAAGTTGAGCGCGCAGGTCGCCAAGGACTACGCGAACAAGGCTGCGGAGCCGTTCCGGGAGAAGTGGCCGACGCCGGACCAGATGAAGCACCGCTTCGACCTCCGGGCGGCCAAGAAGCTGCTCGCCAAGAAGACTGACGACCAGGGCGCCACGCCGGGGTGAACCTCGATGACCGCGCTGGTTCTCCAGGTTCGGCTGCACGAGGGCCGGTACCACGGCGAGGGCGACTGGCCACCCTCGCCGGCGCGCCTCTTCCAGGCGCTTGTCGCAGGAGCGGGGCTGGGGGGGCCCATCGGGGAGGCCGAGTTCCGTGCGCTCGAGTGGCTGGAGAGACAGAAGCCGCCCCTCATCGTCTCACCTCCGGCGTGGCGGGCGCGTCGAAGCCTGAGGATGTATGTCCCCAACAACGACGGCGACGCGATCCAGGGCGACCCGGTCCGCATGTCGAAGATCCGGACGGCCACGAAGGTCTTTCGGCCCTGGTTCTTCGACGCAGCAGTTCCGTTCGTCTACGGATGGCCGATCGCCGGGGGCCCGGACGACCTACGTCTCGCGGAGGACGTCTGCCGCCTCGCGGACCACCTCTACCAATTCGGCCGGGGCATCGACATGGCGTGGGCGTGCGGGGAGATCATGGACGAGTGCAAGTGCGACGAGATGCTGGCCAGACACCTCGGGCGTATCTGGCGTCCTTCGGCCGGAAGCAGCGCCACCACGCTGCTCGCACCCTGCGCCGGATCCCTCGAGAGCCTCGAACGGCGCTACCGGGCCGGCGCGCGACGATTCCGTCCGGTGAGGGATGGCGGCACCGTGACCGTGGTTTTCCGGCAGCCGCCTCCGGCCCAGTTCCAACTCGTCTCGTACGACAGCCCCGGCTCCCGGCGACTCTACGAGCTTCGGGATCCAGGGCCGATTCACAGCTTTGCCCCCTGGCCACTCGCCCGCGTGGCGCTCCTGGTTGCGCGACTGCGGGACGGGGCGGTCAGCCGTCTGAAGCGCGGTTTCGGCAGCCGTATGAGTGACATCGACCGCGCTCTCGTGGGTCGAAAACCCGACGGAACCAACGATGGCTTGCCGGAAGAACGGGTGCGGATCATCCCGCTGCCTTCGATTGGGCACCAGCACGCGGACCAGCAGATTCGACGCGTACTGGTCGAGGTTCCGCCAGGCTGTCCACTTCGACCGGACGACGTCCATTGGGCTTTCTCGGGCCTGGAAGCAACGGACGACGTAACCGGGGAAGTGCTCCACGTCTTGGTCCCGGCGCAGGAGGAGGGCGGGATCCTCCACCACTGGGGGGCCGACGACCGCGTCCGCGCCCGAGTCTGGCGCAGCGTCACCCCGGTCGCACTGCCGCCGGTGGCCGCTCGCCGCCGTATCGAACCCACGCGCAGAAGGGAGGAGTGGAAGGGAGGTCACGAGCGCGCGGCGGAGGATGCAGCGGCGGCGGCCGAGGCGATGCAGGCGCTGCGTCACGCAGACGTCAGCGCGCCAGTCCGGCGGGTCCGGGTTCAGCGTGAACCCTTTGAGGGCAACGGCGAACGCGTCGAAGCCTTTGCGGCCGGAACGCGGTTTCCGAAGGAACGGCTCAGGCATCTCGAGGTCGCGTTCGCGGTTCCGGTCGGGGGTCCCTTGCTCCTGGGCGATGGCCGGTTTCTTGGCCTGGGACTGATGGCGCCGCTCGCCGTCATCGACGGCCTCCATGCCTTCGTCGTAAACAGCGGGTTGGCGGGACAACCCGAGCCGTTGCAGTTGGCGCGCGCCCTTCGGCGCGCCGTGATGGCGCGAGTTCAGGGGCACCTTGAAGGTGATATTGAACTGGCCCCCTTCTTCACGGGTCACGAATCGGACGGATCACCGGCCCGGCGAGAGCGTTTTCCGCATCTCGCATTCGCGTTCGATCCACGATCCGCCCGACTGCTCGTCATCGCGCCGCACGTGCTGGATCAGCGATGTCCGACGGAGCACGAGAAGGCGCACCTGCGCGACCTCGCGACGGCATTGGACGGTTTCCGCGATCTGCGCGCCGGACCAGCCGGGTCGCTCGAACTCCGGCCGGCGTGGGTCGACCAGGAAACCGATCCGTTGTTCGCACCGGCACGGGACTGGGAAAGCGCGACTCCGTATCAGGTGACGCGGCATGGGAGACACCGGACCGCAGCCGAAGCGCTGGCGGCCGACCTTCGCGATGAATGTCGCCGGCGCCATCTGCCCGTTCCTTCGGTGGAGGCTCGCGAGACCCGGGGCGTCCCCGGTGTGGGGCTTGTCGGTCATGCGGTGTTGTCGTTCCCGGTCCCGGTCGCCGGCCCGATCCTGCTCGGCAGGAGTTGTCATCTGGGTGGCGGTCTGTTCGTCGGCCGTCCCCGGTCCACTGCCTCACCAACGGGAGGAACCGGATCTGGCGAACGATGACCGCGGAGTCGTTCTCTGAAAACCGAATCGAACCAACCACGCAATGCAGTGCCTGAAGATCCAGCGGGCGCACCCGTGTAGCTGGTCTGCAGCGTTTGCGCCGTCCAAGGGGGCAAGCCATGCAAGGAAACAACGAAGCGACGGGGCACGCAGGCGAACAGGAGACACTGGACCTGATTCCAGCCCGGATGCTCCACGAGTGGGTTTACTGCCGGCGCGTGGCCTACCTGGAATGGGTCCACGGCGAGTTCGAGGACTCGGCCGACACCGTCGAGGGGCGCCAGCAGCACCGCCGGGTCGACGGTGCCGTCGACGGGCTGCCGCAACCGAAGGAGGGCGACCAGCCTACCGCGGCGACCGTGCACGCGCGCTCGGTGACTCTCTCCGCGCCGGACCCCGGGATCATCGCCCGGCTCGACCTGGTGGAGGCCGAAGGCGACGTGGCCACCCCGGTCGATTACAAGCACGGCAGCAAACCGGAGCGGGCCGAGGGCGGCGTCTGGGAGGCCGACGCCGTCCAGCTCGCCGCCCAGGCGCTCGTCCTGCGCGCCAACGGCTTTCGCTGCGAGCGCGGCGTGGTGTACTACGTCGCCTCGCGCGAACGGATCGAAGTGCCGATCACCGAGGCCCTGGTGGCCCGGGTGCTGGAGGCGTGCCGGGGCCTGCGGGCCGCGGTGGCGCAGAAACGGCTCCCGCCGCCGCTCGAGGGCAGCCCCAAGTGCGCCGGCTGCTCGCTGGTCGCCATCTGCCTGCCCGACGAGACGCGCTTCGTCGCCGCGGGCGGCACCGACGCCACCGCCGAGCGGGCCGAGGTTCGGCGGCTCTACCCCATCCTGCCGGACGCCCTCCCCTTCTACGTGCAGGAACAGGGCGCGACGGTGGGTACCAAGGCGGGCGCCCTCGTGGCGCGGCGCAAGGGCGAGGTGGTGGCCGAGGTGCCGCTCCTGCACGTGAGCCAACTCGCCGTGTTCGGCTCGGTGCAGGTCACGACGCAGGTCGTTCACGAGCTGTGCGGCCGCGGCGTCCCGATCTGCTGGTTCTCGTACGGCGGGTGGTTCTATGGCATGACGACCGGCATCGGAAGCCGCAATATCGAGCTTCGCCAAGCGCAGTTCCACCGAGCGGAGGACGCGGCGTTCCGCCTGGCCGTGGCGCGGCGGATCGTTTCGGCCAAGGTGCGCAACCAGCGCACGATCCTCCGGCGCAACTCGCCCACCGTTCCGGACCAAGTCCTGCGGCGGCTCGACGACCTGGCGCAGGAGGCGGGGCAGGCGGACGACCCCGCCGCGCTGCTCGGCCTGGAAGGGGCGGCCGCGGCGCTGTACTTCGGCCAGTTTGGATCGCTGCTGCGACCGCGAGACGGCGACCCGGCGGTAGCGTTCGATTTCCGCACGAGGAACCGGCGACCGCCGCGCGACCCGGTCAACGCCATGCTCTCGCTCTGCTACGCGCTGCTCGCGAAGGAGTGCGGCGTCGCCGTGTGGTCCGTCGGCTTCGACCCCCACCTCGGCTTCTACCACACCCCGCATCACGGCCGGCAATCGCTGGCGCTCGACCTGATGGAGGAGTTCCGGCCCGTCCTGGCGGACTCGGTCGTGGTCACGGCGATCAACACCGGCGAGGTGCGGCCCGACGACTTCGTGCGGGCGGCCGGCGCGGTCAGCCTGCGACCCGGCGCGCGCCGGACGTTGATCGGGGCCTACGAGCGGCGCATGGAGCAGACGGTCACGCACCCGGTCTTCGGCTACAAGGTCTCCTACCGGCGGGTCCTCGAGGTCCAGGCGCGGCTGCTGGCCCGGCACGTGTTGGGGGAGCTGTCCGAGTTCCCGCCGATCCTGGTGCGCTGAGGCGAGGGGGGCGTCGACGCATGCGCAACCGGTTCCTGGTGACCTACGACGTGAGCGACGACCGACGGCTGCGGCAGGTCTTCAAGCGCCTGCGGCAGTTCGGCCTCCACGTTCAACTGTCGGTGTTCGAGTGCGAACTCTCGCCGCGGGAACTCGCACTGTTGCGGGCCTCCCTGGATGAAGTGATCCACCACGAGGAGGATCAGGTCATCATCGCGGACCTCGGCCCCGCCGAGGGTCGCGGGTCCGAGTGCTTGTCTTCGATGGGTCGGAAGTACGAACCGATGCGTCGCAAGGCGGTTGTGGTGTAGGCCCGGGCCGCCGACCAGGCTGCCGGGATGGATCGATGACCGGATGACCTTGATGGGTGACCAAGCGAACAGGGGAAGCGAGCGGCACCGTGGTGCCTTGGACCCGGCACCCGCTCGAACCCGTGACGTTACGCCTCGTTCGGCGATTTCCGCGCGTGTTGACCGTGCATGGCAGACGTTCCGGAAGACCACCGCTCGAATTCCGGCCGCAAAGCCGTTGCATTTCCTCACGAACCGCGAGAGGCTCCTTCCGCGACCACGTGGTCGCGGCCCCGTTGAAGCGACCCGCTCAGCGTGCAGGCCCTCG